>Ga0247832_1004719_pt1 | contig 16695 bp, 17 predicted proteins | sample LaCruzMarch2015__10_FD_192407 | JGI IMG/M metagenome (GOLD analysis project Ga0247832, IMG submission 192407) | Freshwater microbial communities from meromictic Lake La Cruz, Castile-La Mancha, Spain - LaCruzMarch2015_4m | ecosystem: Environmental > Aquatic > Freshwater > Lake | place: Spain... | reverse complement strand
ACACCCGTCGATTATTAGACATGGCGAGTTTTGCGCTGTGTGTTGAATCTACGTAAATCGGTACTTAATCAAGGCGGGAAAAATCTCACCGTGATCACGATTATCGTGAAATACCTGTGGGGCGTCGTTGTGTGCAACCTTATTACTCAAGCCTTACCCCTACTATTCAAGCCAACTATGCTGCTACTATCCTCGGTGTCTACCTCCATGACTATCACCTCTCGTCGGCTTATTGCCACGTTGGTCAGTCATCATCATCATCATCATCAGCCGAAAAAAGTCCCGTCGTCTTATGTGTCATTGTTCTCATCCGCAAAACAACGTGCCTTCTCCTCTTCGTCGAACACCTCCTCCTCCTCGTCATTACTTGCCGGAGATACAGGCACCAAGGCAACACATTTACATCACAAGCTCACCACGGCACTCGCCCTCGCCACCCCATTGTACCTATTGGCACCATTGTCGGCTGACTCCATAATTAACAAGGCCTTCGGATTGGGCATCGCGACGGTCACGGCCGGACATTCGTGGATCGGACTGAATTACGTCGCCACCGATTACGTGCCCAAAATATCCAAAAGTCTCGTGGGTCCCGCACGATTGGTCAATGCGGCATTGGCGGTATTGACATTCGTTGGGTTGAGTCGTATCGCGTTGAATGATGCCGGCGGTATACGTGGGACCGTATTGGGTCTGTGGAAATTACCACAAGCAGCAGCAGAGGAGGAGGAACAACCTTCGCCACCATTGCCAATGAGAGGATTGGCAAATCCCGATTCGTTAGGACGTGCGTAGAGAAGGGGTGTGTTGGGGGGGGAGAGAAGAGGACACTACACGGGGATATGACCAATATTTTTGTAGTATTTTTAGGAATATATGTATTAGAAAGAGAGAGAGAGAGAGAGACAAGAACATAAAGAAAGATAGGAGTGAGAGATAGAATTGAATGATTTGAAGAGAGGTGGGAAAAAGGGGGGGGGGATGTGTATAAAACCTGTGTAATAAATATATAAATGGAAATTTGCTCTTGGCGGGGGGGGAGGACACTCTAAGTCTAATCACCACAACACTCCTCCCTCTCAAATGTTCGAATCTTTTGAAAATGTTCCTTGTGGAGCTTTCTATTTTTAACGACAATGGGTTGTTGTAACAAGAAGGTTTAGGGGTTAGCCCAGGTTTTTAAATTTGAATTTGAGGGAGCATTTTACATTCGGGGTCCTTGTTCAAACTCAATCCAAATCGGCGTTTGCGTTCCGGCTTCGTCATGAGCGTGACAATTCCTTCAACGTTCGTGACTCGATGAAGTGGCACTTATTGCTCCTATTGCTGTTCGGAGTGGAATTCTTCCCATGCTTGAATGCAACATCCTCCAAAGCAGCAGACGACAGCAACAATACAATTACAACACCACCCTACTTTGATTCTTGGTGCAAGGAATATTGCTCATCCTGGGAAACCTGCAACACAGTCTTTGGTGGTAATTATGTCGACCTTCGTCTACGCGTGGGGTATGCCATCGATGATGGTCCTGGAAGGCACTCACTACTTGACAAATATTTTGGAAATACAATCTCACGTCAGAGTTTTGAAACACAATTTATCTTGGACGTGTCATCTACCATACCCGGATTCAGTCCGTGTCATATACATGTAACCAACGTATCGCCGGAAGGGAATGATAAATACTGGGATGCAAATAGTGTATTAATAACATTCCGACTCTTCCCGGCAGATGCAAACGTGGTTGCCACTCTTACACGACTAATACAAGACTCCAACTCTATACTTTACGAGGGGCACGTTACTCGTGCCACAGATCCACTCTATGGATTGGTAGCGATGCCGTGGGATCAGTCGCTAAAGCTAATGTTTTCGATCTCAGTGATAGGTGGCGATGATGTAGTTGACTCGAGCCATGGACAATATTTGAACCATGGGAGCCGTTATTCATGTCTCGATGCAAGTCAGTCGAACAGCATGTATTGTGTATTTGAGAAGTATATTGTAAATGATATTGAGAGGGCACTTGACTTGGCACCGGGACAATTTATTGTCCTGTTCATTAAGGAGGCAGATAAACAATCCGTTATCGTATCTTTCCGGGTTGTGCCACAAACTGCAATGTATAGCACTGGACAAGACGTTGTGTGGGTACAGTCCAAAGTAATGGAACTCGTGGGACAAATGGCTGACTTTCAGTCAATGCTCTACTCCGGAAACGTGACCTTTAAAGTTGATCCAACATGGGGAGTCTCTGGACAATCGAAACGATTGCGTCAATTTACGAGCAAGTATCTTTCACGTCCGGCAAAAGCAACAGCAAGTGATGCATATGAAAGATGTAAAGCAACTCAAAGATGTCCTCGGGCATCGGGTCGATACGACCAGTCAAGCGCTCATTCGTCTCACACATTACAGACGTACCAACACGGAGAGCATATCAATGTATCTCTCTTTTTGGATTTTGAGGACTGGAGACGAGGCATACGTGGTTGGGAGCAAAGCTGTAGGGATGAGGACACAGACTTTTGTTTGCCATCGTCGGAAATTAACGGGGTCAATCCGAAGCCTGCAGGTGCTCATTGGTCACCCTTCGACTTCGACGCGTTAGGACCATCTGTTCCAACATTTGGCAACAGATGGAACAATGGATTGGTCCTCAACAAGAAATTGGTGGAGTTGAATATCAAGGATCAAAATAGTTTAGTCAAAGAATACGAGTCACTTGTGGTTTGGATGGATCGAGAGTTCAATTATGGCGTTACGGATGATGCAATGCTTAGGACTAGGAGGGAGATCCGCGATAACATCCCCAACTATACCAACACGATTGAAGCCGGAAAGGGAGTGCTATCAGCCCTGTCTCAAAGTCAGTGCTCAACCACTGTTGTTTGCAGTTTGGTATTTAACACAAGTGATGCCAGTCTGAGCGGTGCGGTGAATGCAACTGGTGTCATCACCAATACATCGGATGGTACCGAAGTTGCACTGTGGGCATTTGACTCCATTGACATCGATGAGCACGTTACTATTACTGTCACTGGCCAAAGAGCCATGGCTCTTCTATCACGCTCATCGGTACACATTAATACTACTCTGCAGGCTTCTCCAGGTACGCTTGGTGGATTTCCTGGAGGGATCTCAGTAGCCCGTCACCAACGTGATCGCCTTGTAAGTGTCTGCAACGAAGGAGTTGATTCAAGACAGTTTCTGGACGTTTGTCCCGGCGATGTTCTTGTTAGAGAGCTAGGCAAGGGGATCAAGAGCAATAATGTCAATGGTCCTGGATCTCCATCGACTAGAGTATACCTCATGACAGTCCAAACAACTTCCCCAATTATTAATGAAATTCAATCCCTCACAACAAGTGCTGATCAAGGTCAGACGCTAAGTGGTGGTTTCCTTCTTCATTATAATGGTTATAGTACACCACTACTGAAGCACGACATCACAGCTGGAGAGCTGAAACGACTGATGGAGGACTCACTTAACCCTTCGACTCAGTTACGCGAATACGATCGCACAGATTCTGCAACGACCCCTTCTGGGATTGGCACTGTTGCGGTAACTCGAGAATTGTTTGGTAGCGGTGGCGGATATCAGTGGAATATTACTTTTGTCAGTGCTGTGGGTGACATTGGCAATGATTCTACTGGCTTAACCACGACCAATTATTTGCAATCCAAAGGAGCAAGGGTTAAAGTCAAGACAATTCGTCACGGCAACAGTATTGGTGGAATGTTTGCACTCCAATTTCTAGGATTTCAAACGCGTCTCATCAATCATGATGTTTCTGCGTCGGAGCTTACAGATATTCTCCTGCTTGACATCCCATTTCTATCATCCGCCGAAGTTCTGCGGAGTGATCCAACAAACAACTGCAATGATGGACACTGCGATAATGGTGTGGGCAGATCCGGTGGGTACACTTGGACACTAACGCTTACGACATCGGAGGGCAATGTCACTCCATTTTCGCCCACCTCGCGACTATTCAATGAGGAAGGTGAGGTTGCAAACATGACATCATTGAATCAATTAAGCGGGTGTGTCGATGATCAATGTCCTACGATACATATCGAAATGGGACACTCGAAAAGCAACACCATCGAAATGAGAAGTATTGGCGGAACGAAACCATTCTCTATTGCCTATGGAGGTGCAGGAGCCGGATATGGTGGGGCGGGCGGTGTTGGCTTTGATGATGCTTTACCATCAGGGAAAGCTTACGGTGACGAGAGGATATCCAACTTGTGGGCGGGGAGTGGAGGTGGTGTAGGGATAAAGCAGCCATTTCAATTGGGTGTGTTCAACCAGCCTCGTTTTCGTGGTGGCAGTGGCGGAGGTGCGATTGAAATAGTTGGACTCAATGATATTGTCCTGGGTTCGAATTCTATAATTTCATGCGATGGAGAATCTGGATCAGATGGCTACATTTCCGCAGGTGGTGGTGGTTCCGGCGGGGCCATACTTCTTTCGGCAGGTGGTGTGGTCCGGGTCGACGGAAAGCTATCCGTCCTTGGGGGTGCTGGTGGCTTCAAGAAATCAAAGTTGCCTAATAAATTTGGTGGTCACGGTGGCGGTGGTTCGGGTGGGCGTGTTGCCGTGTACGGTCAATCCGTTATGATACGTGATACATCAAATGTACATCTCGATGGCGGTGATTGTGGTGGGGCCAGTAAAACAGCTCAGAACTGCAAAGGCATGGTTGGCACTCTTTTCGTGGAATCCGCGCTAGACTCTGGGCTTACAATTGACGATACAATTGGTGCTGCTGGTACGAGGCGGTCATTATTTTTAAGTCCAAGAATGACACGTCCTTCTCTCAATCCACAAACGCTACTGCCGTTGAGAAGGAGCACACCAGAATATGACTTGGGATCATCAGTACGGCCAAGTCGAGTATCGTTCCATTTCCGAGTCCAGCCGTCTGAGCTCGGATGGGATGCCACCTTCGAGTTAAGAGAATCGAGATGGTCCTACTTGTCTTCCAAGTCATCTCTCGAGTATACCTCTGTATTGGGCATCGTGATCGGTCGTGACTTACGACATGGAGTGAACTACATGGGACTGCCATTTGACGATGAACACATCAAACAATTACAAACGATCAAGACATCGGTCGAGAGAAATGTTTGGATCAAGGTGGACATTAGAATGAATTGGGCCAAGCATACCCATGATGTGTATGTTGACGATATTCGTTCAGTTCACGATTCTCCCTTTCGTGGAGATGGTATTCGAGCACTATCACTGAGTAACTATTACGAAGGAGGTAATGTCTGGTTTGATGAAATCTATGTCGGAGATGATACAACAATGGGGTTTGTATGTCCTACCTTATCCAACGACGGGAAGTTGCATATCGATCGGCCAATAGAACGAGGATGGAGCTTGAAAGAGGTTGGAGACACTTCCTCACTTCGACCGATGCAACGTCATGAATCCCACATTTCTCGAAGAGCTATGTATCAGCGAGCTGATAATAAGTTTGTTGTTCCATTTGATGGAGAAGGCGAGGCTAATTTCACGTCCGACGTGAAATTCCGATCTAAGGATGGTGATAGAATACACAAAAAAGGGAAATTCCATCCGGGATCTCTACTCCGTCTGCCTCGAGATGAGTCATCAAATAAGGGCAGAAACAGTTATGGATCTTATTCTTTCGGTATGCATCCTGATACGTTTGCTTGGTACGGAGAGCACGACTATAATGTTGATCCAAGGAAGCTTTCAGGTGCTGTAATGGCGTGCTCTACACAAGACTTCGTGCGTGATTATAGTGTTCTGCAAGCTTTTCCTCCTCGTGTTTCTCACTCGTAATATATATCATTTTAGGTGACCTGGAAACACGAAGGAGCTGTTCTCAATTTTGTCAATCTTACGGATATGGTGAGCGGTTTAGGCAGTGGTCCTCTTCGTGCCGAAAAACCAAAGGTTCTTTACAACAATATGACAAAGCAATACGTCATGTGGATGGTTATCGATAATGGTCTTCGTGAGTTAGGAATGGCAGGTGTTGCCGTGAGCGACTATCACAATGGTCCCTTCGAATTCGTGCGTTCACTCTACCCTGATGGCAATCAAACTCATGACCAAACACTCTTTCAAAAAGAGGATGGCACCGCGTACTTGATTAGGACCTACTATCAAACGGTGGAATATGTCCTACCGAAGGCAGTTATGCAACCCACATGGGAGAGTGTGAAGAATGCCGATGGCAGTACGAACTTTGCTCTTAGCTATCACCGGGCCGAGTATGAACCGGGATATGATGACTATCACGATATATATTTGCAGCGTTGGAGGACCGAGGACCAGCCATGGAAGGTGATTTGTATCAACCGCTTGACCTTTCAAGAAAGAGAGGTTCCATATGGAGAGGAGCATCTCAACTTTGATGGCGAGGTATGTCAAGATCCGTTCGAGTATAAAAAAGTTCTTGGTCAAGGTCATCCACACTACAATAATAGCAAAAATGGAATCCAAAGTCGATTTCTGGATCCCAATGATCCCTCGAATAATGTATGGATACCCAATTCGGTACCCAGTGTTAAAGGACAATCGTGGAAGGCGAACTATGATGAGGGTACGTGTGGCAAAGATCGTAAAGTCAACGATGACATGCACCACTTTGACCCAAACCTTCCCAATCGTGAAATGCCAAATCGACGCAATTGTTCCAACATTGTTGACAATCCTATACTCCCAACTTTGCCCGATAAGCGAATGGGACCTCAAGAAGTCGCAGAACGACGTCGGGCAAAGTATATCGCAGTGAGTCGACTAACCGGTGATTATCTTGACACGAGTGGAATAATCACAACGATGGAAGGTGAGCTGGTGGAGGGGGCGGATCTATTGTCGCTTGTCTTGGAATATGACAACGAACACGGTGATTTTTTTCGATGGATGACAAAGGAGATGATCGATGATGATGATGATGGTGATGATGCAATTAGCTCAACCTTCCAACCACAACTTTATGATCCTCTCTTTGCTCAATCCCTGAATGGAGATTTAGAGTATCATGAATACGAAATGCAATACAATGATCGATCACGATACTCTCCTGCAACTGTCTTTGATGAATGAATAGGTCAAATAAACAATGACCAGAAATTGCGTGGGTAAATTATATCTCTTAAACTAACATCAATATTATATATAGATTAAAAAAAGCCACTTTCTCAGTGTGTCTACTGATAACACAACATACACTTGGGAAAAACAACTACTTCGTCTTGTCCATTACTCTACCTTCCTACTCACACGGTCCAACATATACCCATGAATTGTCCCACATTTCTTCAGCATTAACATCCCCTACTAACAAACTATCATCCCACTCGGCAATGTTACAATACTGTACATATAATGAATGGCATTCAAATATACTACTATCCACTGTTACTAAGTCTCCACCAACATAATCAGTTTTGGTTGTGTCATAGTCAGCTGGACAGATGGGTGTTGTTTCTTCATCTGATGCTGATTTTGCGTCAGCTTTTACGTCTACAACAGTAGGAAGTAGTGTTGGAGAGAATGTGGGCATTGTGGTAGGTACTTCAGTTACCACAACCTCTGGCACACCAACTTCATCTTCTCCTTCGTCTTCTGCTTCTGGTAGGACAACAACCTCCTCCTCCTCCTCCACAACTTCTTCAATAGAGCATGGACCAACATGGACCCAGGCATCGCTCCATAATTCCTCGGCATTCTCATTTTCTAATAGCAAATTATCATCCCAAGTACCAATATTACAATACTGGACATATAATGAATGGCATTCAAATATATGGGATGTCATTTCTACTTTCGAGCCACCAACGTATGTTGTTTTAGTAATATCGTAGGGCGTTGGACAGACGGGTACAGGAAGGACTGGCGCATCATAACCAGTTGTTGTATCCTCATCATCACCGACAACTGAGTCATCTACAACTTCTCCTTCTTCTTCGACTACATCTTCTTCCACTGCCAACTTGATAGTAGTGGTGGGCATCATCGTGGGTAGTAATGTCGGTGCCAACGTTGGAGATTCATCGTCATAAACAACCACCATGCTCATGCTCATGGAAGACGAAGATCTCATGACATTCATCTTGACCGACTTGGCTCCCGCATTGGTGGAATTTGTAGCCGTGGCATTCGAATCCTTGGCCTTGGCACTCTTTGCGTTCATGGTGCTGTTGTTATTAGCCTTACTACTCTTGCCGTACATTGACATTTCATACTTACCACTCTTGGTACTGTTCGTATACTTAGCGCTCTTGGCACTTGTACTGTTGTTCTTATTACTCTTGGCACTCGTGCTGTTCTTCTTGTCCTTCTTTTTCTTCTTCTTCCTCTCCTTCTTGTCCAAACGACGACGATAAGCAGGCTTCTGCTCGGTCTTTAATGATGACGACGACGACGTAGATGACGATGACGATATTGCAGCAGAGGAAGACGACGCCGCGACTGCTATCAAGGAGGACATGGCCACAATGGCAGCAAGGAAGCTATGTATAACAAACTTCATTGTGACCGATTACCCTTGCGTGTTAGTAGTTGATTGATTATTGATTCGACCTGAAGCACAGTTTGAATTTCCTTCTTGTTCGTTGCTGTTGTTGGTTTTGTCGTTGCTTCTGCTGATGATATGAATCGATGAGTTCCTCCTTTACGCATTCACCAACATATATAATGAGAACCTTTGGGTCGGTCGTTTGCGAGAATGGATACCACCTCGCTCTGATTAATATGGTATTGTTGAAGTCTGCTACGTATGATGAATCACACGATGGGAGGAGACGAGGTATGAGCTGCGCTGCGCCGCTTTCTTTTTCATAGCCACCAGCGTGCGCTGCGCCAAGTCGAGTGTGAGTATGCACAGCCCGCAGGGAGTTGAGCACTCACAAAATCGCTCGATTTGACTTTCTACATAGGAACTAGTACTATTCTTTTCTCTTCCAAAACCGGATACCGTGAAGTCATGCCTCTGAGTGAGACTCAAATTGATGAATTGCACCACTTCGTTCCTACCATACTACCATGACATTGTTGCGAGAGATAATGGCGACCTGTGTAATCTTCCTAGTGTTGACGACGACGACGATGACGACGACGGCAGCTGAAGTCAGCAGACGTTTCAACAATGATGACCCTAATTTGCAAGTATACGAAGGTGATTTATCAACTAGTCGAGCAAGGGGTAGCAGGTCGATGATGAACAGTATTGAGACAAATATTGAGAATACATTACATAGTAGTAGGAGTTTACAGAGTAGTAGGAGTATGCCGAGGCATGGTCGTCGTCGTCAGATAACAACAACAGAAACAGAAACATCAGCAACGCTAGCTGTCGCCAACAATGACAAGATGAATAATGAACAAGTAGAAGAAATTATTGAACTATATCCACTGCGATTTGATATTACCGTGCCAGTCGTAGCAGACGATAATGAGGGTGATGATAAAGGTGGTAGCAGCAATGAATCAGAGACTACTACTGTATTTCGATGGCCGTACGTTTCGTCAGTAATAACAAACTCACCCACAACACATGTCCCAACAATGTCGATCTCGCCAACAATTACAATGACAGCTGGTCCTACTACACATGCACCCACACAAACACCTACTCATAATCCCACAACGAAACACCCCACGAGTAGCAGCCCAACAACAAACATACCAAGCACTCAACACCCCACGACGAAACATCCAACCACATTAAAACCAACCACATTGCACCCTACTACGTTAAAACCTACAACCAAACATCCATCTGTTACACCCAGTGCTTCACCTAGTGATATGCCATCATTGATACCATCGAATGTACCATCAAGTACAGTATCAAATATACCATCGATTATGAAATCAAGTATGCCATCAATTGATCCAACGAACGATCCTACTACATCCCCAACAAGTGATAGTCCCACTCTGTCTCCGTCAATAGAACCCACGAGTAGCAGTCCAACGACGAACAGTCCAACAAGTGACAGCCCGACCCTTTCTCCATCGATGGAACCCACGAGTAGCAGTCCAACGAACAGTCCAACAAGTGACAGCCCAACCCTTTCTCCATCGATGGAACCCACGAGTAGCAGTCCAACGAACAGTCCAACTCTACCTCCCACAAAAGTCTTAATTTGTCCAATGTCATATAGTCAATATAAAACAGATTACATGGCCGGTGATTGGGTAGAAATTGATGGAAATTTATTTGAATGTGCTGGTGGACCTTATAGTGACAAATCAAAATATGTACCCTACTGTAATATCGCTGATAAAACATTATTGGCGCCTGTGGAAATTTTATGGTGGAATGTGGCATGGACATTAGTCGGTCCATGTGTCCGTCCATCATCGGCTGGACAATCAGTTATTACTACTTCACAGCCCTCAATTATACACATACCATCAAATGAACCATCAATTGTTATGACAGTAATGCCATCGAATCAAAATTCTAATATGCCATCACTTTCGTTCCAACCATCATTCATCATGTCAACCGAGCCGTCCATGACACCATCCTCCATTGAGCCAACGACTGCACACCCAACAACAGATTCACCCACCTCATTCCCAACAAGTGACAGCCCAACCCTTTCTCCGTCAATAGAACCCACGAGTAGCAGTCCAACGACGAACAGTCCAACGAGCAGTCCAACGAGCAGTCCAACGAGCAGTCCAACAAGTGACAGCCCAACAAGTGACAGCCCAACGCCATCTCCATCCATTGAGCCAACGACTGCACACCCAACAACAAATTCACCAACACCAATTGTACATTGTCCACCAGCGTACAGTCAATATAAAACAGACTATGTAGCTGGTGATTTAGTTGAGATATATTCGAACATTTTCGAATGTGCGGGTGGCAGGACTGAGGCGGAGTCAGTATTGTATGTCCCATACTGTAATATTGCGGATGCGTATCTACTTGATAATAGTGTTGAATTGGAATTATGGAATCTAGCCTGGACACATGTGGGTGGACCATGTTATAAAACAGAAAGTCCTACTGAGGTACCAACATTTTCATTGCCCTCAGGTAATCCTACATACTTGCCATCAAGTCAGCCATCAGAACAACCATCATCAAGCCCAAGTATTCAAAGTTCTATAATGCCGAGTCAAACTCCCACGTCGGTACGACCCACAAATTCACCAACTGATATACCAATCTCATCATCATCACCATCTGTACGTCAAAGTATGTTACCAGTCCCACAGCCTACTGTCACACCTGTAGACTTAACTTCAACTGCCCCAAGCTCTCAAGATACGATGTTGGCAAATTCTACAGTTGCAGCAGCAGCAGCAGCAACAACGACACCACCATCAGCAACAACAGAAACGAGCAATATCACTACTTGTCCAGACTCATACGATCCATCAATTGTTTTATCATACAAGGCAGAGACTGAGGTTGAGCACGAGCAAGTGATATATAGATGCAATTCAGTAGCCTCGTGGGCGTATTACTGTAAGTCAACTTACTTTCGACCACAGTTGAATAATCCAAATTTAACATTATGGAAAAATGCATGGCTTGAGATTGGTCCGTGCTTATTAGCTCCAACAATATCACCATATCCGACCTATCAAACAACAACTAGGCCAAGTTCCAGCCAACCAACACCTAGTCCTATTTCGGTTCATCCTAGTACAGTTCCACCAACACTTCGACCAATAGTAGATACATCTGAAAGATTTAGTAATACAGTACCACCTACCATTAGATTAACAACTCTTGTGCCCACTACAGCTATGCCAACGACAGCCAAGCCTACTACTATGCCACCCATAATTATTGTAGAGGAGATATCAATGACACTACCAACACTTATGCCTACGGAGTCGCCAGTCGTATCAACTTCCTTACCAACAATGATGAATGACGACGAGTACCGGTATGTCACAACACTACAAGAAGGAGCAACAAACAATTTTCCGTATCCATATCCCTACATTAGATATACACCATGGTATATGTTAGATTCGGATATTAAAACAATTGCTGGTACTATCGGGTATGATCGTACATCATGGGATAATTTACAATTAAGTACCTTGGAGGAAGTAAGATATATAGATCTTACCGTTGATGAGCAAGTAGCTGTTGCATCACTTGGATTAAGTTCGGATATGTGGGATTGCTACATGAATCATTATACTGGGTACTACTGGGCCGACTTACAGACGCACGGTGTCGATGTATATTATGAAATACTTGGATATAATTCAATTAGTTGGGATTATGAATCAGAGTATGTAGAAACAGAGGATATGAGTTGGTCGGAATTATCTGTAGCTCAGCAGGATGCAGCAAATAAGTTATGTTTCTTTGAGAATAGTTGGGATTGGATTAGTCTTATGGATTGGTGATTAAATTATAGATTGTGAAACAAAATTTTGTGGTTGTTGTTTTTATAGCTCATCTTTATCTATTGCACCATTATTTGTTGAGTAATCATAATTTTCATCAATAATCACTGGTGAGATATCTAAAAAGACTTCATTCCATGCCTTGACACTCTCCTCACGTTCGTACAGTGCAGGTACACTATTTTTTATCCTACGTTCAACATCATTCCTAATATCTATAGATGTGCCCAATGTCACAGCAATGGTAATATATTCCGACGCATTCTTGGCTATCACCAAAGAATTTAATATTTCATCACCCATAATTTGATAATAGGCATAACTCCATCGACCACCTAATAATCGTGCGGGGAGTGTAACTAATGCTTTGCCTATAGCCAATACCTCACGTGTAGTGGTACAACCACCGGCAGGGTAGGAATCGAGTATAACATCAGATAATGCATACAATGCCAATAGTCGATGATGTGGTTGTGCACCTAGAAAGTGTACACGTTTCATGTCACATCCAGCCGCTAAAATCGATTCGTGAATATTCGTTGTGGTTCAGTCGCGGCACCATGTAATATAACACGACCGAGATTATCTTTTCGTATTATGCCACAAATTAGTGCATCCATTTCGGGAAATAGTTTAAATGGTTTTTGCATACATGTATACCAATTTCCGGTAGATGGAATTGTTGGGAATGCTTCATCACGACCGGCATTTACCAATATACGATAATTTTCCCCATTTATTAGTGATTTATTCCTCGTAGCACGGGGGGTATAGTATTGATGTATTGACTTGGTTGGTAATAACTTCAATTCTTCCGTATAATGTGTATTGGCAATATCATACTCTAATTCCGCTAATCCCCACGAGATGTAATAATCCATAATAGACGATGGTATGCCACTTGTTACTGGATGACCATGACTAACAACCTGTATTGGTGCAAGTTTCGACATGGCCAAACGTGTCGTGACACCTCCCATTGTTAAATCAAGATAGAATAATATATCGAATTGTAAATTTTCAATTGTGTTATGCCATCGTGTTACCCATGCCCCATTGGCAATATCTATCGTTACATCTTGTTGTAATACAAGTAATTTATCACGTGGGGAATGTTCATATACAAATGGATCAGGGTCATTGCCACCTGGATTCCTCCCTTCTTGGATGAATATATATGTAATGTCAAATTTACTTCTATCTAATCGTGTCATGGTACCCTTAAAGTCTTCCACGACGGAATGCTTTTTTGCTAGATTGGGTGATACTATTCCCAGACGTATTTTACGTTTTACAATTTCTTTCTTCTTCTTCATCGTATTGTTGTTGACATGATCATCGTTGACAGACGAGTGTAGTGCGATATTATTATTGTCGTAATTTTTTTCATCAATTTGTATCCCCACATTACGTAATTCACGATGTAGCTTTTGTATTTCTTTCGTTTGATTCGCTACAATGGTTTCAAGATGTATGATACGTTTTATTAAATCCTTGTCATCATCATTAGTGACAACATTGCTGTTGGTAGGAGGGATACCATCCTGTTGTTGTTGTTGATACTGCAATGCACGTTGTGATATGTAATTTAAGTCAGGCCATACATTAATAGCAAGTTGATAATATCTCGATGCAACGAGTGCAACATTGGCACGATAATAGAATGATAGATAGAATATATCTGTGGGGACATATGAAAAAGTCAAAAAAAACGAATGAGATGGAACTGCGCACGCGAGCAGCTCACAAATGGTGTATCACCACCAAACACTTTCACATGAATAAAAACTAAATACAAGACTCACTTATCATACAATGTTCATACGGATCCGAAGCAGCGCCCGGGAATGTCCGACTAAGGTATTGTTCATCCATGGTCCATTTTTCCAGTGATTGTGATTGTGATTGTTGCGTTTGCGACTGCCGTGTTTGTGTCTGTTGTTGTGTCAATCGTGTCAACACGGCATTCGTGCGTATTAAATATTCGCCCACGATCTCATCTTCCTCCTCCATCGACGTGGGCACTTGATGTAATATCATCGTGCTGCTCATGAGCGCCAAGCACAAATCGTCACGATTGGCATCGTACGCATCGTCGATTATGGGTATGGCACGTACGGTCCGATCGATCGAATGATAATATCTTCCGACCGTGGTTGCGAAGATCAATCCCCGGGGCGAGTTTAACGGTATGGGATCATCCACGTGTCGAATGTCGATGGATCGACGTAATAATTCGATGGCATTCTTTTGGTTACCGTGAGGAGTTCCGAGGAGGATCATCCCGTAGCGCGCATTGGCCTCGGCCCAGCGCGGTTTCAGTTTGCGTATGCGTTTCCATATTGCTTTATACTCTGCTCCCGCATTATTATTATTGTTGTTACTGTTGTTGGTGTTGGTGGTGTCCTGGGATACCATCTCATGCGCTCGACGAAGCAAGGTTTGCAACTCGGCATCGTCTTCGTCGTCCGTCGTTCCCGCCCGAGATGATGCTGACGACGATGACGACGAGGCAACAAGCAGAAGAAGAAGCGCAGCAACGATAACGACGACAACACGTTGCCGTCCGAGTTCCATGATGATGATGCGATCATCCAGATATTGGTGGAGTATCGGCTCTGGTCATTCATACCATGGTTGGCCCGAATCTTGCTTTGGCCAAGGCGGAGAGAGGCAGGAGGTGCATTTTTCATATCGGGCCCATGATGTTTTTACAATAAGTAAAATATCCGTTTGTACCAAGCCTACGGTCATTTCGAGTAATTCTACGCGGCGAGGCTTCTTTCCTGTAAATCAAGCTGTAGATACCTGGGTAGTGAGTAGCAAGCACACGTTCAAAAGAGAAGTCTGATACGCTCGCGACGTCGACGGCACTGTTATTGTTACTGATATAGGAGCGAGAGGAAAGAGATCGAGGTGTGAGGAGTTAGTACTATATAATAATGTCATCGTCGATGATACCATTCGAACGGTACGATGAGGAATTCGCCTCATTGACCAATCAGGTCACCTCGAAGTTACGCGCGCTCGACGACGATATTATGGTAGACGACGTGGAGTCCTACTCCCACTCGTCCAGCGGTCGTAACGGGAAGGGCGGCAGTGGTAATAATAACGAAGCCGATGTACGAATGGCACATGCATTATTATGTCAGGCCGATGACCTGTTGAAACAAATGGGACTGGAGGCACGAGGGGTCGAGGATGCTTCGATGAAACGCGATTTGTTAGGCAAGGTAAGAGGTCTCTATTGAGAGGGGGGGGGGGGGGGAACAGAGCGTATTATTTTTTCATGACGCACTACTAACACACACACACAAACACACACAAACACTCGAATTATATATATCACAGGTGCGTGTATGTAAGGCACGTCTTGCTAATCTACGCGACGATTATGAACGTGCCAAATCAAACGTGGAACGGACCAATCTTGGTCTAGGACCCTCCTCTGATCATCGTAATAACAACAATGGACACGGAAGCAACAACAAAAATAGTAGGATGATTGCCAATGGCAATACTCAATTACTTGAATCACAAAGTAAAACACTCGAGAATGCACGATCGATTATGGCCGAAACTGAAAGTGTGGCACTAGAAATAACGGATGAATTAGGTAGACATCGCGAAACCATTGCATCGTCTCAATCGCGTGTACGACAAGTGACAGGATTGACCAATAGAGCACGACGGATAGTCCAGGGTATGAGTCGACGGGAGGTGCAACAGAAATTGGTACTGTATAGTGTTGCCGGAGTAGTGATTGTTGTGTTTTTGATATTAGTCTATGGCATGTTTCGTTGAATGAGGATGAAGAGACAAAAGAAAGAAAGAAACAAGAAGAATGATGAATAGGATGAGAAGGGCAATTGTGTGTGGGGTTGAATTTGTGTGAGTGAGCGAGCGAGTAAGGTAGATGTATGGAAGGAGAGCACACGCAATGGGGGGGGAGGTGATACTATTATTTTATTAATCAAAAGACTCTTTTTGCTGCTACAATGTTCATTACTAAACAAGTATTGGTCCTGCTCATGATATTGTATTATTGCCTAGTGTGGTGGAGATTCCTACGTGTGAAAGTTGCTGGCAGGTTGACAAAATTTTAACACATATGAATTTCGTCTTTATAACACATCATATCATCTACTCATAGCTTGACAAAGCGCCTCAGATATTGCGCCCATATTCTAGACTCCTAAACCATGACAACTTGAACTAAAAACTAAGAGACAATGATAATACACGTGACAGTCTACTCCTGCACGTAAGAGTCACCATTTCAATCGAAATAAACTACCTCTAGTT
>Ga0247832_1004717_pt1 | contig 16701 bp, 14 predicted proteins | sample LaCruzMarch2015__10_FD_192407 | JGI IMG/M metagenome (GOLD analysis project Ga0247832, IMG submission 192407) | Freshwater microbial communities from meromictic Lake La Cruz, Castile-La Mancha, Spain - LaCruzMarch2015_4m | ecosystem: Environmental > Aquatic > Freshwater > Lake | place: Spain... | reverse complement strand
TATCCAGTCCTTTTGTTGGATGAGCCAACAGCTTCGCTCGACGCGGCGAACCGTGCCATCGTTGTGGAACTGATCAATGCGGCTTTGGCCAAGGGTGCCGCCATGGTCGGCATTTTCCATGACCATGATGTGCGCGACGCGGTGGCCACGCGTTTGTTTAATGTGTCAGAATATAAGGCTGCAGCGTGAGCGCTTGGCGCGCCACTTCGGCAAGCCCCGTCTTGCCATCTTTCGACTTTGCGGCGACGGCGGCATTCTACGGTCGGCTAGGATTCAGCGTGGCGCGAACTTATCCTGACCTATTGCTGTTGCAGTCTGGCCAAGTCGAGCTTCAGTTTGCATCTGTGGCTGATCCGCAAAGAGGGGCTGGCCTACGTGTCTATCTGCGCGGCGACAATGTGCCCGCCGGGGCACGCGAAGCGGGGTCGGAATTATTGCACATGGACTGGGGCGCAGATGAGTTTCGACTTATCGACCCAGACGGGACGTTGGTCCGCGTCGGCGAGACACTGAAATGACCCAGACGCTCCGATGTTGTTGGGACGCTCTTGCGACCGTCATAGGGGCGTCTTGTGACATGATTAGACTAAACCAACATACCGGAAACGGAGACTTCCGATGACGAACCATGCAATTTTTTCTCGTCAGATCGTAACACCGCAAGGCGTCCTCAGTGGTCATATTCACGTGGAAGATGGCGCAATCTGCGCTATTGAGGCTGCGACCGACGCAAACAGCGACGCGGTTGATTGCGGAGATGACCTTCTCATCCCGGGCCTTGTCGACATTCATACCGACAATTTGGAAAAACACTATCAGCCACGCCCCGGTGCGCGCTGGGATAGTCTGGGTGCGGCCTTGGCTCATGATGGCCAATGCATCATGGCGGGAATTACGACCGTCTTTGACAGCCTGAGTCTCCATGGTCGTAAAGACGGCCTAGACCGCAAAGAGGCTTTGGCACCGATGATTGCGGCCATGGATCAAGCGGGCGCTGAGGGTCTGCTGCGGGCAGAGCATTTGCTTCATTTGCGCTGTGAGATCACAAATCCTGAGCTTTTGAGCTTGGTGGAGCCACATCTCGACAACCCCCGGCTCAAGCTGCTTTCAGTCATGGATCATACCCCCGGCCAACGCCAGACGGCTGACCTCAATCGCTTTAAAGACCGGCTCGAAAAAGCCGGTACTGCAAAGGAAGAAGTGGCCTCCATGCTCGCCACCGAGACTGATTGGCGCGACCCTTCTGCTGGGCCGAAAAACCGTGAGACGATTGTGGCTTTGGCCCAAGAGTATGGCATCGCATTGATGAGCCATGATGACGCGACGATTGAGCACGTCAACGAAAGCCACCAAGATGGCTGCGTCGCGGCCGAGTTCCCAGTCAGTTTAGATGCCGCCAAGCGCGCTCGTGAGCTCGGCTTGCTCAATGTGATGGGTGGCCCAAACTTTGTGCGCGGTGCCTCACACTCTGGCAATTTAAGCGCCCAAGCCTGCGCAGCAGAAGACTTGTTGGACATTTTGTCGTCAGACTATGTGCCGTTGTCGATGATCCGGGCAGCGTTCATGCTGGCGGAGGCCCCGTTCAATTGGCCGATCCAACGCGCAATCGATACAGTGGCCAAAAATCCCGCCCATGTGTGTGGGTTGACTGATCGCGGCGAGATCAAAGTTGGGCAACGGGCTGATATGGTTCGGGTCTATCTTTCGCCCAACGGTTGGCCCATTGTCCGTTCGGTTTGGCGTGAAGGACAAGTAGTGGGATGATCCCCCGTTACGCGATTTATTATGCGCCCTCAGCGGCGCACCCTCTGAGCACGGCAGCCTCTGCTTGGCTTGGGCGTGATGCATTCACCAACACAATGTGTGAGCGGCCTGTTCTGGAAGGCCTTGAAGGGATTGATCTCGATCAATTAACCCAAGACGCCCGTCACTATGGCTTCCACGCGACCTTAAAAGCCCCTTTTGAGTTGCACCCTGAGCAAGATGAGGCGGGCCTTCTGTCAGCCTTTAGCGCGCTCACCACCCGCCATGCGCCATTCCAAGCGAAGATTCAGGTCGCAGCTTTGGGGCCTTTCTTAGCTTTTGTGCTAGCAGAGGGCTCGCCGCAGATGCAGGCACTGCATTCTGATTGTGTGGTTGCCCTTGATGGCTTCCGCGCACCATTGAGTGAATTTGACCTCAATCGGCGCTTACATGCGGGCATCAATCCACGTCATGAAAGCCAGTTACGGGAATATGGCTATCCCTATATTTTTGACGACTTTCGCTTTCACATGACGCTGACGGAGCGCATCCCCGATCAAGCACTCCGGGCCCAAGTCTTGGCGGTCTTGCAAGACCATTTCCAAGACTTTGCCTGCCCCCATGATTTCGAAAGCTTGGCTATCTTTAAGCAAGAAGCTCGCGATCAGCCATTTACGATCCTAGACTTACAACCCCTAACGGGACCCGCCGTTTAGGCACCAATCATCTTGGTGCGAATGTTCAACTGACCGGCAAGGCCTGCCATGCGGTGCACTTCGATGGCCTGATAGTCGGGCGATTGCACCATGGCTAACATGGCGGCGCGGGAGGGATATTCGGCAATTGCCACCATGTCCCACAGCTCTTCGACTTGGCCCAGCATCAGATCGGTGACCATGCCGGAAAAGCGCGCTTTGCCGCCAACGGCTTCGACACATGCCACGACGGCCATGCCATAGCGCATATAGGCTTCACGGCCGGTCAATTCAAGCTCTGCCCCATCGGGATAGGTCGCCTTCTCCTTGAACTTCAACAGATTGACCATGCAGAATGGCCCATCTTCTTCGCCACCAAAGAAGGCTTTTGCACGTTCAGGGCTTGGGAAAACTTCATTGGTCACATTCATAGTTTTACGACTTTCAAAATAGAGGAAACGAAGCCCGCTGGATCATCTTCTTGGATGAAGTGGCCCCCACGCAGCGTGGTGTGGGGTTGATTGGCTGTGCCGGGGACCCGGCCCACGAAGAGGCGCTGTCCGCCGCGTGTGACAGGGTCGCCGTCGCTAAAGCAGCACAGGAAAGGCTTTTCCCAGGTATCTAAGACCTTCCAAGCTTCTAACTGGTCCGGAACTGCCACATTGTCGCCGATGGGCACAAAGGACGGAAAAATTCGCGCTCCGGCCTTGTAGCTGGAATCGGGGAAGGGCGCGTCATAGGCGGCAATCTCCGCCGCCGATAGCCTACGCTTCGTGCCACCCTGAACAATTTTGCCAATAGGGAAGACCGGGCTGAACTGGGAGAAGGCGCGCCAAATCTTAAAGGCGGCAGGGCCGCGTTGGCCCGCAGGAAGGCCGCCATTGGAGAGAACGACGCTGGAAAAGCGATCTGGCATTTCGGCCAAGAGGCGAAGTCCAATCAGCGATCCCCAGTCCTGGCAGACCAAAGTGATGTTCTTCAAATCCAAGGCCTCAAGCCATTGGCGCATCCAAGCAACATGGCGGGCGTAGCTATAATCCTGCTTCGACGCTGGCTTATCGGAGCGGCCAAAGCCGATCAGGTCAGGGGCGATCGCACGAAGGCCCTCCGCGACGACTGGACCAATCATGTGCCGGTAGAGATAACTCCACGTCGGCTCGCCATGCAACATCAACACAATTGGGCCGTCGCGAGGCCCTTCGTCGACATAATGGACACGCATGGGCGTCTGGGTTGCCGGGTCATGGATGGTCAGATAGCGGGGCTCGAAATCAAAGCCTTCAACTGCCTCAAATGCCGCATCTGGCGTGCGTAAAACCTTCAAGCTCATACTCCCTTCCCAGCCCTTAATTATTGACACTAAACGTGTCATATTTTGACGGGTAGGTCAATCAGGTTTCTGATTGCAGGACGGGGCGCTTGGGAAATAAGCGAACGACGACTGACCAGCCCCCGGCTAGAAAGGCGACTCCCAGTGCCAAAGCCAAATCCTCGCCCCCCAACGGCCACCCTCTGTGCCCACCCTTGGGCACAGAGGCTTGGCCTTGCACGTTTCCCTTCCAGCTGCGAATTTGCCCTTAGCCCACTTGCCTTTTGCAGTGGCAGAGCACGCAACCCATGACCTACCGCACCCTGCTGACTGAGTATTTTGCTGCTGCAATTGCCGCTGCAAGCCCTCGACAGGTGTTGCCAGCAGCGTTGCCGAGGGGGTTAGTCAAGGGAAAAACTTTGGTTCTTGCTTACGGCAAAGCGGCAGCCGAAATGGCCTTAGTCGCAGCGGAGACCTTAGAAGGCCCGATAACTGGCCTTGCCGTGACCCGCCATGGCCATGGTGCTGACTTAAGTCACACCAAGATTGAGTTGATCGAAGCCCGTCATCCCATTCCCGACGATTATAGTCTTCAGGCTGGCACCAAGATGCTGGAACTTGCCGCGACCGCTGGGCCCGACGACCGCGTGGTCTTTTTGGCTTCTGGTGGCGGCTCTGCCCTTTTGTGTGCGCCCGCTAAAGGTATCACCTTGGTCGAGAAGCAGGCGATCACTGATGCTTTGGTGCGGTCGGGGACGCCAATTCAAGACATCAATTTAGTCCGTCGCCATTTGTCACGCGTCAAGGGAGGGCGGCTTGCGGCTATCGCTAGCGCTGGTGGTGCTGAGCTGCACACGTTTGTTATCTCCGACGTGGCAGGCGATGATCCAGCGCTTGTTGCATCGGGGCCTAGCATTGCCTCAACGTTCGACCCAAAGGGGGCTTTATCTGTTTTGCAAGGTGCTGGCATAGACGTGCCAGAGCACATTCATGCTGCGATCATGGCTAATCGGTCAGCCGCCGCTATTAGGCATCCTGTTCATGTAGTTGCCACCAACGGGGATGCGCTGCGTGCGGTAGAGCGCCGCGCTCTAGCCGATGGTTGGCAAGTCGTGGATGCGGGAAAAGCTTTAACCGGTGATGCTGCGACCTGCGGCAAAGCCCATGCGATGCAGGCCCAGATTTACGCCCGTAAGCCTGGTCGTTATCTGATGATTTCTGGCGGGGAGTTAACGGTCACCAAAGCCCGCAAAGAAGGCCAAGGCGGTCCTAATCTTGAGTATTTGGTAGGGCTTATGTCGGCTCTGCCGCATGATGCCAAAATCGAAGCCCTTGCTGGCGATACGGATGGAATCGATGGCACGCAAGATAATGCCGGGGGCTATTTGCAAGGCGCTTGGGTGCAGCAGAGCGATGCCCTCCACGCCCTAGCAACAAACAATACCTATCCTTTTGTCCAGCGTTTGGGCGGGTTGGTTATGACGGGGCCGACCTGCACCAATGTGAATGATGTTCGCTTGATTGCCATTGAAGGCGCGTCGTCGTGACCTCGCCAATCGGAAGCGGTCCAAGCATCTCGCCCTTGCCAGCCGCACAATTCCCGCTAAAGGGGGAGCCCGTCGTGGCGACGCATTAAGAAGGGCAAACGTGTGATCAAGTTTGGTGGAATTGATGCGGGCGGAACCTCGTGGCGCTGCGCAGTCTTTGAAGGCAAAGACACCATCCTCGCACGGACTTCCTTTCCAACGACTGCGCCTGCGGAGACTTTGGCGCGCGCAATTGCTTTCTTCAATGACCAGAAAGAGCAAGGCCAAGCAGTAAGCCGCATCGGCATCGCCTGCTTTGGACCCTTGGCGGTTAATCCCGCCAGCCCGCGCTGGGGCCATATCCTTGCCACCACCAAGCCCAATTGGTCAGGTACCGATGTTGCCGGTCAAATGGCCGCGGGCACGGGCTGTCCAATTGCGCTGGAGACCGATGTTACTGCCGCCGCCTTTGCAGAGCGGGCTTGGGGTGCGGGACAAGGCTTGGATGACGAGGCCTATGTGACAGTGGGAACCGGCATTGGTGCAGGTATTATCTTGGGCGGCAGAGCCGTCTGGGGCACCATGCATCCAGAGGCAGGCCATATGCGGGTGCCGCGCCATCGTGATGATCTGGCCTTCGCCGGTGTTTGCCCTTTTCATGGCGATTGCATCGAAGGCTTGGCATCGGCACCTGCGCTGTTAGCACGTTGGGGTATGGATGCGTCGCACTTGCCCGATGATCATCCCGCTTGGGATATTGAAGCGCATTATTTGGCCCATCTTGCAGCCAATCTGGTGCTGACCACGGCCGTCAAAAGAGTGATCTTTGGCGGTGGTGTGCTGGCTCGGGCGGGCCTGGTTGAGCGGGTGGCGGCCAAGGCCAAGGACTTGATCGGGCCTTATGGAACAGCCGCCCCTGGCGAAGGTGGCTTTGACGTTGTGGGCGCAGGCCTTGGCCTAGACTCAGGGCTTTTAGGGGCGCTTTGGCTGGCTGAACAGGCGCAATCTTAGTCTAAAAACCGCCGTTCAAAGGCTTTTCAGCTCCAAATCTTGCAATAGGTCGTACAAAAAACCTAACTCTGTCAGAGAGAAAGACACTTTTGTGAATTTTTTATGCAATGGATTGCATTATCGTTCTTGCAATCCATTGCATAGATGGTATCAAAATGATCAGGCAGGCCGACAGAGCCTTAGCTATAAACAAACACTGGGAGTTAAGTTATGAAGGTTGCCCAATTCTCTAATTGCGTTTCTGCGATTGCGCTGGTTACGGCGCTCGCGGCCGCTGCGCCTGCGCTGGCCCAACAGGCCCCAGCTGCACCCCAAGAAGCTGATGGTCTGGAAGTTGTCATCGTGACTGCTTCGGGTGGTAATCGCACCCAGATCAACAGCTCCGTTTCGGTCACCACCGTCAATGCTCAAGCGATTGCAGACTTCAAGCCAAGTTCTGAATCTGAATTGCTGCGGATGATCCCAGGTATCCAGGTTTCTGGTACGGCTGGCCCCGGCGGCAACTCCAACATCGCGGTGCGCGGTCTTCCGGTTGCAACGGGTGGTTCGCCCTTCGTGCAACTTCAAGAAGATGGCCTGCCGACCGTTTTGTTCGGCGACATTCAGTTCGGCAACAACGATTACTGGACCCGCTTTGATGCCAGCGTCGCCAATGTTGAAGGCGTTCGCGGTGGCTCTGCTTCGACCTATGCTTCCCAAGCCCCCGGCGCGGTCATCAACTACATTTCCAACACCGGTCTGCAACAAGGTGGCTATGCCCAACTCAGCACCGGTCTTGGCTTCAGTGAAAACCGCTTCGATTTCCGCTATGGCGGCCCAATCAGCGACCAGACCCGCTTCCATGTTGGTGGCTATCTGAAAAAGGGTAGCGGCCCGTTGGACGCAGGCTATGACGTCAGCAATTCCTACCAAATCAAGGGCAATCTGACCCATGATTTCGCTGACAACAAAGGCTTTGTGCGGGTTCTGGTGAAGATCGCCGACACGCAAGAGCCAAACTATACCGGCTCGCCAGCCTTGGCCTCGATCAATGGTTTGGAAGTTTCCAATATCGAGCCATTCCCCGGCTTTGACGGCCGCACGGGCTCCAACTATTCGGTCTACAACCAAGACTTCTTGATCTTTAACCGTGACGGCGTGCTCGAGCGGGTGAAGATGGACGGCATCACCACCAAGGCAACTTCTTTGGGTGGTCAAGTTCGCTATATTCTGAACGACAATTGGAGTGTCGATAACAACTTCCGTTGGACCGATATGAGCGGTGGCTTCGCGGCACCCTTCTTGAACGTCGCAACCCGCGCCAGCGTCATTGGTTCGGTCATCAGCCGCCCTGGTTTGCCAAACGCGACAGTAGCCAGCATCCGCTATGCTGCAGGTCCAAAGGGCGGCCAAGCGTTCACCGACACCTATGTCGACAATAACGTCAATGTTCGTACCAATATCCGCGACATTGGCAGCACAGCCAACGACTTCAAGCTGACCGGCAATTATGACACTGGTTTCGGCGCTTTGACCGCTCGTGTGGGCTATTTCTACATGAAGCAGAACATTGCCATGGACTGGCATGTCAACAAGTCGCTGCGTGAGCTGAGCGGCAACAATCCATCGCAATTGGACCTCTTTGATGCCGCAGGCAACAAGCTGACCCAAGAAGGCATCTCTGGCTATAACAACAATTGGGGCGATTGCTGCGCCCGCGATTACGACCTCTCCTACACCAACACCGCGCCTTATATCGCGTTGGAATTGGATGCAGAGAAGTTTGCCTTGGACGGTTCGGTCCGCTTTGAATCGGTTGAGGCAAGCGGCAACACCGTTGCTGGTGGTCCTGAATTCTTGGTCAATTCAAGTGGCGTCCAGATTGCAACAATCCGCGCAAACGGTGCCCGTGAAAACTTGAACTACACCCGCGACTACACCTCTTGGTCGTTCGGTGCTTTGTACAAGCTCAACGAAGACACCAGCTTCTTTGTCCGCCGTTCGAAGGGTGGCCGTTTCAACGGTGACCGTCAAACTGTCAGCGGCAAGATCAATGCCAATGGCTCACTCACCCAAGCCGGTCGTACGGCTTCGGTCGACTTCGTGAACCAAGACGAATTGGGCTTGAAGAACCGTGGCGACCTCGCTGGTGGCCGCTACACCCTCGAATTCACGCTTCTCCAAGGTGACTTCAAGCAGAGCACGTTCGAATTGTCGGCCACACGCTGCCCCGGCGGCTCTGGCGGTTGCGTCATTGATGCAAAATATGAGTCGAGCGGTGCGGAAGCCTATGCCACCTACCGCAACGGCCCATTCTCCGTCATTGGTAACGCCACCTATTCGAACGCGAAAATCTCGCGTCCAACTGGCAGTGGTGCGTCGGGCCCATTCACCCGTGCGCCTGGCATCCCTGACTTGAGCTTCACAGTCGCAGCCAATTACGACTTTAGCGACAAGATCGCCGTGGGTGTCAGCACCACCGGTCAGACCTCATCAATCGACGATGGCGGTCGCGAGTATCCAGGTGGTGCGGTCCTCAATGCTACGGCCAAGTATTCGTTGTTGAAGAATGTCGAACTCAGCCTCTCAGCCTATAACTTGTTCGACAAGTTTGACCTGCGTGGAAATGGTGGCGTGGTAAACGCTGGCGTCAATCCAGCGGTGATCAGTGGCAACCCAGCCTTGGGTCGCACAGTTACGGCGGCGATCCGCTACACCTTCTAAGGTGAACCGGCCAATGCTAACAAAGAAATAAGGTTCCCCGTAAGGCGGAAACTTAGATAGATGGGGCTGATCGCATCTGCTTTCGGCCCCATTTGTTCGACTAACAGCAATCTCTGGCTCGAGGAGGCGTTATGACCCCATCATCTGATCGACGCATCCGCTCCATCGTCATTGTCGGCGGTGGGTCTGCCGGCTGGATGACGGCTGCTGCCTTGGCCAATACGCTCAAGCAAGATTGTGACATCAAGCTGGTTGAATCCGAGTTGATCGGGACTGTCGGTGTTGGTGAAGCGACCATTCCGCCAATCCGCACCTTCAATGAAATGCTGGGCATTGATGAGCGCGAATTTGTTGCCAAGACCAAAGGCTCCTTCAAGCTCGGCATTGAGTTTGTGAATTGGGGCAGTCAGGGCAATCGCTATTTCCACCCCTTTGGGCCCCATGGTCGCGCCTTTGATATTGTCGGGCTGCACCATTTTTGGCTGAAAGCGCGTGAGGCCGGCGACACCACTTCGTTTGACGATTTCTCCATGGCTTGGTCTTTGGCCCAGCGGGGCCGCTTTACGCGCCCAAGCCCTGATCCCCGCCAAGTCATGTCGACCTTCGACTATGCCTACCACTTCGATGCCGGCCTCTATGCGCGCTTGCTGCGTGAGTATGCCGAAGCACGCGGTGTCAAGCGCCATGAAGGTAAGGTGGTCAGCGTCCGCCAACATGGTGAAACCGGCTTTGTTGAAGGCGTGACGCTGGAGAGCGGCCTAGAACTGACAGGCGATCTCTTCATTGATTGCTCTGGCTTCCGCGGCCTGTTGATCGGCGAAGCCCTTAAGGTCGGCTATCAAGATTGGACGCATTGGCTGCCGTGTGATCGAGCTGTTGCTATGCCCTGCGCCAAGGTTGGCGACATGCTGCCTTATACGCGCTCAACCGCGTGTGAGGCAGGCTGGCAGTGGCGGATTCCGCTGCAACACCGCACCGGCAATGGCTATGTCTATTGCAGCAAGTTTATCTCTGACGAAGATGCGGAAGCCTCGCTTCGCGCCAATCTGGATGGCGAGGCTTTGGCCGGTCCGAACAAGTTGCGCTTCACGACGGGACGTCGCGACAAGTTTTGGGAAAAGAATGTCGTCGCCATTGGCCTCTCTAGTGGCTTCTTGGAGCCGCTTGAATCGACGTCGATCCATTTGATCCAAGCCGGTATTTCCAAGCTGCTGGCCTTGTTCCCTCAGCGCGATTTTGATCCGCTGATTATCGACGAATATAACCATATTGCGGGAACCGAGTTTGAGCGTATCCGCGACTTCTTGGTCCTGCACTATAAGCTAACCACGCGCGATGACAGCCCCCTCTGGCGCTATTGCGCCAGCATGGACATTCCCGATACGCTGAAACTCAAGATCGAGCACTTCCGTCGCTATGGTCGCCATATTGCGCGCGATATGGATTTGTTTGGTCAGCCGAGTTGGCTCGCAGTCCACATCGGGCAAGGCAATATCCCCCAAGACGTTGATCCTGTGTTCGACTTCCGGGGCACAGATGGTCGCGACTATCTCGGCAAACTCAGGGCTGCCATGGTGGCAAGCGCTGAGCAAGTCCCCACCCACCAAGCCTTCGTCAACCAACATTGCGCGACAGAGGGGGCGGTCCTCTAGGTGTCCTACCCCTGCCTCCAATACCCCTCAATTCTATGACGACCGACCAGGACGAGTTCAGCGTGCCCCTGACTAATTCTAAGACCTTTCTGCCAGATGCCAGCAAACCTTGGCGACCCAATTTCTGGCGTGCGTCGCACTTGGCGCAGGTTGATTTTGCTAATCTACCAAGCCCGCGCGTCTTTGGTCAGGACGATGTCCAGCACCTCGACCCGGCTTTGACCTTATGGGACATCTGGCCCGTCCAATTGGATAATGGTGACCTCGTTGAACTCGAAAGCGGCAGCCTGTGGGTGATGTTGTCGGCCCCCCGCCTGCCGGACCCCGATGTACGACACAATATGGCGCGGATGCGCTTGCTCCTGAAGTCAGAATCTGGCTGGCAGGACTGCGGTAATCTGCTGCCTGATGGGTTTTCGCCGGGCAGTCGTGAGTGGTCTGGTTCAACCCGCCTCAACCCAGAAACGGGCGAAGTCACCTTGTGGTTTACCGCGGCAGGTAGGCGTGATGAGGTCAAGCCGGACTTTGAACAACGTCTCTTCCATGCCGTTGGCACCCTAGACGCGACTGGCAGCCTGCCGCGCGTGACCAACTGGCATAGCTTAACCCAAACCGTCGTCAATACAGGTGAGTTCTACGCCGACCTCTCCGTCACCCAAGGCGTGCCGGGTCAGATCAAGGGTTTTCGCGATCCCTATTGGTTCCGCGATCCCGCTGACGGGGCAGGCTATGTGCTGTTTACTGCTTCGCGCGCGTCTCACTTACCCGCCAGCCCCTACGATGGCGTGATCGGGCTGGCCAAGGCGACAGATGTCGACGGACACCAAACCTTTGAGCTCCTTCCCCCGATCTTCGATGCCTTTGGCTTAGCAAGTGAGATGGAACGGCCGCATATGTTTGTGCGCGATGGCCTCTATTATGTCTTCTGGTCGACCCAGACCCACATTTTTGACCATCGCTTTGCTAAGGGCCCAACTGGGCTCTATGGCATGGTCGGCCCTTCGCTGTTTGGGCCGTTTGAGCCGTTGAATGGGTCTAGCCTCGTGCTCGCCAATCCGCTGGAAGAGCCGCGCCAAGCTTATGCCTGGCAGGTCTTGCCATCACTCGAAGTCATAAGCTTTGTCGATTTTTGGGGCTTAAAGGGCGGCGACATCCATAGCGATCCAAGCCTCAAGCAAAGCCAGTTTGCAGGCTCCATCGCGCCGTCCAGCCAGTTGCATCTCGACGGCGCCACCAGCACAATCATCGGCTAGGCAGGCTGGCGAATATCAAAGGCTAGGCTGAGCCGCTCGCCCGCCTCAATCGGCACGGTCCGATGCCAATGGGTGGATGGGAATAGCACCAAAGTCCCGGCCTTGGGCGCAAGCTGGTGGGTTGGACCAGGGCCTAGATTGAGTTCGGGTGGTGCTTCGCCAAATTGCAGATAGCCTGCAGGCGCTGGTCCTGCTTCAGTCTCGCTCGGCATATCAATATGCAACGCGGAACTGATCCAGCCCATCGGATGCGTATGGACGCTATGGAAGCCCCCTGCCTTCAAGAGGACAGACCAACTACCTTCAAACAGGATGGGCCGGTCGCGGGGTAGGGACAATAAGGGATGGCCCTCTTGCGGTGCAGGCAGCGTTTCCAAATAGGTTTGAACCGCATCCTTAATCTTCTCCCGCACACGCTGAAGGATTGGAATGGGTCGGAAGAAGAGTTGGCGGTCCGTCTGAGTGCCGCCTTTCACCGATTGCTCAAGATAGGGCGCTTGCGCGGTGTGCAGGTCTCGTAAACTGGCCGCCAATTGCGCGAGCTCATTCGGGTTCAGACCCAAATCAATAGCGCGAACATGCTCGTCACCCGAACCATCCAGCCACGCGGCGGCAGGATTATTGGTCAACCGCCAGCCCAATGACAGATAGGGCCAGAACAAACGCGCATGGGGGGTGCTGCGATAAAGCTCAGCGCGAGCAAGGGCTGCGTCAATCGCGCCACACCGCAACGCATGGCGTACGCGGCAGAGGTCAAGGCCGGGGTCCACCACATCTTCGACGGTGTCAAACAGATTTGGATCTTGGCTTTTAGGGCCATTACTTTCGCTCTCTATCGAAAGACGCGCAATTTCTAGGCCTTGGCTCGTCCCCAGACGATTGATGGCCTCCTGTACGCACGCACGCGCTGTATCCCAAGCCCGCGCGGTCGATAAAAGGTGCACGTGCGCCAGTCTCAGGCTTAAACTATCGGGCAGCGCGTCGATCGCGCCGCGATAGCTTTCGTCAAAGTCGTCGCGCCGCCCAATGGCCACCCGCAAGGTCGCCAAGCTTTTGTGCCCGTCGAGCCATTGGGGATGTTGGCGCAATGTGTCGAGTAGGATGGATTGAGCCCGCTCGGCTTCGCCTTCTGCAGCCAAGGCCGCAGTATAGGTCCGGATCAGATGCGGATTGGCAGGGTCGAGCGCGGAGGCCCGTTCAAAGGCTGGGACGGCGTTTCGACCGGTCTCGAACAGGACTTGGGCATAGGCAAAGGCCGAGACTGGGTTTGTCGGGCTTTCAGCGACCGCCCGCTCTAAGGCCTCAAGGGCGCCCTCCATATCCTGAAGGTCGCGCTTAGCCAGTCCAATCTGTAGCCAATTGAGTGCCATCATCCTGCCTAGGCGGGGCGCTTCTCCCGCACCCACAACACGCAGACTGCCGCAATCACCAACATGATGCCAGCCATGGTGATCACATGGCGTGGGTCGCCGCCCATCAGAGGCTCATAATAGAAGGGCAGGGTGGCTGCGATCAGCAACATGGGGATCACGATCATCATGTTGAAAATGCCCATATAGACGCCTGTCCGCTCTGGCGGTATGGCCCCGGACAGGATCACAAATGGGTTGCCCATGATGCTGGCCCAAGCCAATCCGATCCCGATGGCGGGGATGAACAAGAGGGCTTTGTCGCTGATATGGGGCATGAACAACATGCCGATCCCGCCTAAGGTTAGGCAACATGCGTGCATGATTTCGGGGCCAAAGCGCTTGGTAAAGGGCACCATCGCAAAGGCTGCGATAAAGGCGATCCCATTATAAAAGCCACCAATCTCACCATTGGTGACCACCGCCATTCGGAAGCCTTCGGAAACCGCCTCCGACGTGCCATAGACCGAACGGCCTATTGAATAAATGATATAGCCCCAATAAGCGGCCATGCCGTACCATTGGAACAAACTCATGAGCGCCAATTTGCGCATCACCCGGGGCATGGTGACAATGGCATCCCAGATTTCCAAAAGTGTCCCGCTCACCGTCAAAGGCTTGCTTTTGATATAAGCCAGCTCGTCCGCGGTTAGGGGCAGTTCGCGCACCCTGAAAACCGACCAGAGAATTGTGCTGATTGACAGCACCGCCCCAATGGTGAAGGCGACCTTGGTCGTCTCCGGGATATTGTGGGCATCGACCGCATTCACATCAAAGCCCAATAGATTGATCATGATCGACGGCGATAAGAAGGCCAGCATTTGCGCGAGACCCGTAAAAGCGCTCTGGGACAAAAAGCCAAATTGCCTCTGGTCCGGGTTCAGGCGGTCACTCACATAAGCCCGGTACGGCTCCATCGTGATGTTGTTTCCGGCATCTAGAATCCACAAGAGCGACACCGCCATCAGGATGGATGAGCTCAAAGGCATAAAGAACAGGCCCAGCGAACACATGATCGCCCCAACGATGAAATAAGGTGTCCGGCGGCCCCATTTGCTGGCCGTCCGATCACTCATCGCGCCAATGATCGGCTGCACCAAAAGACCTGTCAGCGGGCCGGCGAGCTGCAGCAAGGGCAACGAGGCTTCATCAGCCCCCAAATAGCTATAGATCGGGCCCATATTGCCTTGCTGCAAGCCAAAGCTGAACTGCAAGCCGAGAAAGCCCAGATTCATTTCCGCAATGCGCCACAGTGGCAGATGCGGCTTCATCGCCGGTTGAGCCATGTTCTTCCTCCCAAAAATACACCGGCGCTTTTGCACTCTGTTATGTGGGATTTACGCTAACGCAATCGATTGCAAAATCAAGCGCAAGTTACAATTGTGACCCATTGAGTTGTTTCAGGAGGGGTTGCTCAAGCCGCGCTGGCTCCGCCGCACGACTTGCGCACGACAAGTTTGGGCAGAAGGGTGGCCGATGGCGCATCTTCGCCAGCCATGCGCTTAAACAATAGGTCGACGATGGTCTTGGCACCCTTGGCGAGGTCTTGCTGCACGCTTGTCAGCGGCGGGGTGGATTGCGCGGCGATGGCGATATCGTCAAAGCCCACGACGCTGACTTGACCGGGCACATCGATGCCCGCCGCGGCGAGCGCTTGAATGGCCGCTAGGGCGATAATGTCTGAGGTGGCAAAAATCGCATCAAACGCGGTGCCGCTCTCGATCAATTCGCGCGCCGCCTCATAAGCAGTTTCAAATGAGAAGTGCGCGGGAATAACAAGGGCAGGGTCTTGCTCAATCCCCGCAGCGCGCAAGGCCCGAACATAGCCTTCATAGCGCAAGCTGATCTCAGGCAGTTCCAGCATGCCCAAGAACGCGATCCGCTTACGGCCTAGCCCTAAAAGATGGTCCACCGCCCGGCGTGCGCCGCCGATATTGTCGGTGCCGACCGAGCAATAGACCTGCCCACTCAAATGCCCGCCCCAAACCACCAGAGGATGGTAGGACTCAGCGGCTTGGTTGAGCGCGGCGTGCTGATCCGATTGGCCGACAATGACCAGGCCATCTTGGCGATGGGATTGAATAATCCGATTGAGCCAGCCGTCCGACGTGTCGGTGACGCGGCACAAGAGCACTTGATAGCCGCGTGTTGTGATCTCATCAGCCAAGCGGCCAAACATCTCAATGAAAAAGGGGTCGGAGATCAATTGCCCGACATCATGGCCGAGGGGAAACACCACGCCAATCGTTTGGGTCTTCCGCATGCGGAGTGAGCGCGCAGATTGGTTGATGACATAGCCAGCCTCTGCGGCAATGCGCTGAATCTCGCGGCGCCGATCTTCCGGGATTAGCGGGTTATCGGCCAGCGCGCGCGAGACCGTGGACATAGAGACCTTCGCCAAGCGGGCCACATCGGCCATCTTCAAGGGGCCATCATCTGCCACAGCATGTCTCCTTTTGCGGGTGCAAAGTTGCCAAAACTTGCCAGCGCTTTCTGAAAACAGATTTGAAAGCGAACGGCAATTTATGCAACCGATTTCTGCATGAAGGATATACTAATTGGGTTTGGCGCGGGTGGATGCGCGAACTATAGGCACAGCAGCGCGGCTGAGCATTCATGCAAAGAAGGATACAAACCGTTGTTACCCCACTTAACCGCGCTAAACTTGTTCTTTGGGGCCCCGCCTGTCAAAGAGAGATACACCTGACCCAAGGAATCCGCGATGACCGCCACCGACGACGACTATGTCTATGATGAAGCTAGTGGCGAATGGATGCCGGCGTCAGAGCTCGCGGCGCGGACGCAAGCGGAAAGCGCGATTGTGGTGCGCGATGCAGTTGGCAACATTCTGCAAGACGGCGATGCCGTGGTTCTCGTCAAGGATCTCGACGTAAAGGGGGCGGGCCAAACCCTGCGGCGCGGCACGGTCATTCGCTCCATCCGGTTAACCGGCGATGCGCAAGAAATTGACTGCAAACACGACACCATTCGCGGCCTCGTGCTGCGCGCGGAGTTTGTTCGCAAGCATTAAAGTTCATCGCTATCGTTTTAGCTGAAATTGGCTGCGACTTTGGGATAGGAGACTATCCATTGTCTCCAACTAGGGATATTTTTGGAAAAATCGGCATGAAACTGCGTGAATTGCAGCTACGCATGAAATCTTTTCAAGCCCGCTGTTCGCGCGGAATTCAAGTTTCAGGTCTCATACAAGACCCTCAGAATAAACTATAAATACTCAAAAAATGCCATATCATTCTGCTCATTGGTTCGGTTAATGAACTTAGTCGAAAACCAATTGTCAACTAAGTTCATTACCTGCAAGTACTGCATTTTCTCTATTGATAATGTTTTGTTTACCACGTTTCTCAACGCCAGATTTAGAACTCAATTCTAGCCTGAC
>Ga0247832_1004694_pt1 | contig 16761 bp, 16 predicted proteins | sample LaCruzMarch2015__10_FD_192407 | JGI IMG/M metagenome (GOLD analysis project Ga0247832, IMG submission 192407) | Freshwater microbial communities from meromictic Lake La Cruz, Castile-La Mancha, Spain - LaCruzMarch2015_4m | ecosystem: Environmental > Aquatic > Freshwater > Lake | place: Spain... | reverse complement strand
CCGCTCCCGAAGCGGCCTCCTGCAGAATCTTTACAATCTGCTCTTCGCTGAATTTCGATTTCTTCATGGTTCTCCCGTTACGAGAACTCTACTTTTTTAAACGCACCAGTTTTCGGGGGGCACGTCACTCCAACGCCTTCGATGTCTGTAATTTTTGCCATGTTATAACTCCGGTACGCCTTCGTACCTGCTGTGCGAGTTTAGCGCAGTTCCTTTCCGGCACAATCTTCTAGGTGCTGCGAATTGCAGAAATTTTTACGAGCGTTCAGGGAGAGGGATCGTGGATCGGCGTGCCCTCAACGTTCGTTCGGCTGAGTGGATGCAACCTGCGCTGCCGCTGGTGCGATACGCCGTACGCAAGTTGGAAACCAGAAGGACCAACCCGATCAGTTGAAGATTTGCTTTCGGAACTTACTGCTTCTGCGGTTGATCACGTGGTGATCACCGGGGGCGAGCCGATGATTTTTGACGATCTTGAGCCGCTTGCCAAAGGTTTGCGAGATGCCGGAAAGACGATCACCATCGAAACCGCAGGAACCGTGTTTCGCTCCGTCGCATGCGATCTCATGAGCATCAGCCCTAAGCTCGCAAACTCCACCCCCGATGGCGATTGGCACGATCGACACGAGTCCACCCGACGCCAGCCCGGAGTTTTGCGGCAGCTCATTTCCCGCTACGATTACCAGCTTAAATTTGTCGTTGACCCAGAGGTCGGCACCGACGTACTAGAAATTGAAGCCCTCCTCGCAGAACTTGGCGCGGTTGATCCGCACCGGGTTCTTTTGATGCCAGAAGGAATCTCCAGCGAAGATCTCTGGCGTCGCGCAAAGCTACTTGTGCCTATCTGCATCGAGCGCAACTGGCGATTGACTTCGAGAATGCACGTCGATTTGTTCGGGAATCGTCGAGGAACATGAAAAAGAATCCCCTTTTAGCCCTGTCTCTGTTGGGTTTGATCGCCGTTAGCGGATGCAATCCGCACGGCGAGTTGGTCCCGTACCTCGGCAAATGGGACGGAAAGTTCACCGTGCTTGAAGCTGAGCCGAACGCAACCCCCAATGACCTCGACCGCGAATCTCTGCGCGGCTATCTTATGCTCTATGCCACCAAAATGCTCTTCAAACTGCATCTGGAAGGCGAACAGGAGACCGTCGATATCGAGGGCACCTGGCGCCTAGAGAAGGGCCGCGTTTTCTTGGACACCAAAAAAACGAGCATTGATGACATGGGAGGCGAGAACTTCCGCGACCCGAATCGGAAGTTCATTCCTGGCGAGGCCATTCGCGCAACCTACAGCAAGCCAGTCACCCTCTCGTTGGACAAAACCAAGAAAAAGCTCGCTGGATTGCCAATCACGATGGGCAAAGTGGTTGGGAAACACGAGTTTGAGAAACTAGGACTTCGGTAAAGTTTCCGCATGGTCAACCAGCAGTGCGACATCCTGATCGTCGGTGCTGGAACCGGAGGCACCGCCGCTGCGCTTGCCCTTCGCGAGTGCGGATATTCCGTGGTTCTGACCGAGGAAACCGCGTGGCTCGGTGGCCAGCTCACCAGTCAGGGAGTTCCGCCGGATGAGCACCCTTGGATCGAGCAGTTTGGGGGAACCCTCTTGTATCGCCAGTATCGCAATGCCGTGCGCAATGCGTACGTGCTTGGCCAAATTTCTCCTGAGGCGAAGACGGCCCGGTATCTGAATCCTGGTGGCGGCTGGGTCAGCCAGCTGTGCCACGAGCCAAAGGTCAGTGCCCGGATCCTGGACTTCTGGAGTCGAGCCAGCAACCTCACCGTGATCCGACACGTTCGACCTATCGAGGCGGCGACCGACGGTGACCTCGTTAAGTCGGTCACTTTCCGAAGCCTAGAGACGGGCCAAACCTTCGCCATCGAAGCAAAGCTCGTGTTGGATGCCACAGAGCTTGGCGATGTCCTGCTTCACGCAGGTGCGGAGTACGTGACCGGCTTCGAATCTCGGCTGGATACCGGCGAGCCAAGTGCTCCAGAAGAAGCGCAGCCTAACAACTGGCAAGCCATCACTTGGGTGTTCGCGATGGCGCATGATGCCGGTTCGAATCGCACCATTTCGAAGCCCGACGATTACGAAGCATGGCGAAGCTTTCAGCCGCCCTTCTGGCCTGGGCCGCTGCTCGGCTTCCAAGATGTTCACCCGTGGACGTTGCAACCGCGACATCTCCCGCTGTATCGCGAAGACGGCGGCCTCGCCCTATTCGATTACCGACAAATCGTCTCGCCAGAAATTCTAGGGCAGCCAGACCGGCATCCGGTGACGATCGTCAACTGGCCGATGAACGACTACTTCGTCCGGCCTATCATCGACAAGAACGGGGAGCGAGATGAGTCCGCGATGGTCGGCGCGATGGCCCTTTCCCGCAGCTTGCTGTATTGGCTGCAAACCGAAGCACCGCGCCACGACGGCGGAACTGGCTACCCGGGACTGTATATGTACGGCGAATCGGTCGGTACCGAAGACGGATTCGCCATGTTTCCGTACATCCGAGAAGCCCGCCGGGCGCTGACGGTCAAACGCATCTGCGAGCAAGATGTTTCCGCCGCCCTTAACCCAGGCTTACGGGTAGCGCCACTGCACGAGGATTCGGTCGGGGTCGGTGCCTACCGCATTGACCTGCACCCAAGCACGGACGGGGACAACTATCTGGATGTCAGTTCGTTACCTTTCCAAATCCCGCTGGGTGCCCTGGTCCCGCTCAGGATGCGGAACCTCATTCCGTGCGCCAAGAACATCGGCACAACGCACATCACCAACGGCTGCTATCGCCTGCATCCGGTCGAGTGGAACATCGGAGAATCGGCAGGGCACCTGGCCGCTTATTGTTTGACCCATGGCCTGAGCGTGCAAGCGGTTTGGGAAAGTCCCGCGCATGTGTTGGAGCTACAACGAATGCTGGACAACGCTGGAATTGAGCGCCGCTGGCCAGAAGTTGGACCGCTCTGAACGCGTCTTTATCGAGAGAACCTGAGGCTTAAAAGAAAAATGCCCGCTCGAGGCGGGCAAAGTGTCTGTCTGTTGCTTTCGTTCCGTTAGCGGCTAGGCTCTAAAGCGGCTTCGTCCGTTTAACTTAGGTTCAGTATCGGAGTTAGCTTCGACTGAAGCAATAACGCTTTTCCGGGACACTTAATGTCTGATATACAATTATTTGAATCACTCGGGCTGACAAAGGAGCCCAAACGGGTCCTCGTGGTGGAGGATTTTCGCCCCGCGCTCCTTGGCGTCACCAAGCGTTTGGAGGAGTACGGACACTCCGTGACGCCCGTATTGGGCATCTCCATGCTCCAACCAACCAAGGCCACCGGCATCGGAATCGACGGCCCCATCCCGCTCGAGTTTGCCGACTTTAACTACGCTTTCCTGGATTACTACTTCCTTGGCGGAATCACAAACGGGGGCAAGTTGACCGAAGTGCTGGTCTCCTTCCCGCAGCTCTCTGTCATCGGAATGTCTTCAAGTGGGAATGCGAACGCCGAAATGGAACGCGCCGGTGCGCGGCTAGTGATGCGAAAGCCGTTGCTTCTTGCCGAGCTTCATTTATAGGATCATTTTCAGCGAAGCATCACATTCCTGATTTGATCATCAGCGAGAGCAAGTGCTCGGGATCAATTCTCGCTCAATCTATGAATGATCATGGCGAAATTGATGCGACAGAGCCATTCATGGATCCGACCGATTTACTTCGGTCTTGGTCTGGTGTTTGTCGCCCTCGGATATATCGGGCTCATCCTGCCCGTCATGCCCGGCACGATCTTCTTCATCCTCGCCCTGAACTGCTTCCGCCGCTCAAACGCCAAGCTTGAGTACTGGCTCCTGCACAAAACCCCCATGGGACCGACTCTGCGCCAGTGGGACGAGACCGGGGCGATCAAACCGAAAACCAAGAAGGTCATCGTCTTTCTGCTCGTAGGCTCCATCTGCGGTTCGATTTACCAAGCCTTCAAACACTATCCCGGTATGACTGCGATCCTCATCTCGGTGGCTCTGGTCGCCACTGCCGCGGCGGTTGTCTCCTACATTCTCACCCGGCCCAACGCCTAGGCAACATTCGGATTCTTGCCCGGCGGGTAAACCTTCCGAGCGACTGTAACCGTCGTACGAGTGACCCATGGACGAAACCGTTTTGGAAACAACCGCGCCGGACGACATCACGGCCGAATACGCCCCGTCCGAACTCACTCAACCGGCAAAGCTTTCCACCCGCGTTCGGCTTCGGGTCGGTGCAAAAAGCGACCTCGGCCGGGTTCGAGAGAACAACGAAGACAAGTTTGAGTACTACATCCCGCAGGACGATGCGGTCCTCGCCGCGCGCGGATCGGCCTTCCTCGTCTGCGACGGCATGGGCGGCCACGCTGCCGGACAAATCGCCAGCGAACTCGCCGCCAAAACCTTCATCGACGTTTACTACAGCCATAGCGCCGAAGAACCCATCGAAGCCATCATCGCCGCCATCCGTGCCGCCAACCGCTACGTCCTAGACGTCGGCCGTTCCGTGCAGGGCCGCCGTGGCATGGGAACCACCCTCACCGCCCTTATTATCCGGGAGCACAGCATCTGGGTCGGTCAAGCCGGCGACAGCCGTCTCTATCGCCTGCGGGAAGGAAAATGCGAACGTCTCACCCGTGATCACACCTTTGTCGAAGAGAGCATCCGCTTCGGCTCGATGACCAAAGAAGAGGCCGAAGTGCACCCCCACCGCCACGTCCTCACTCGCGCCGTTGGTGCCGAGGATCTTCTCGTTCCTGACGTCGAAAAGCACGACCTGCTTGCGGGGGATCGGTTCGTCCTTTGTAGTGATGGCCTCACGAACCACGTGAGCGACGCCGCAATTGGCGATGCGATGTCGCGCCTCGGACCATCCGAACTCGCCTGGTTCCTGATCGGCCTCGCCCTCCAGGACGGCGGCTCGGACAACACCACCGTGCTCAGCGTCTTTGTCGACGGCCTCGACCCAGTCGAGCCAGAAGCTGACGCGGAATAATCGGTTATGCCCAAGTGTGTCGTGCTCCTCAGCGGCGGTTTAGACAGCGCCACCGTTCTCGCCATGGCGAAGGAGCAAGGCTTCGACCCCTGCGCCCTGACCGTGACCTACGGCCAACGCCACGCCGTTGAGCTCGACGCCGCCCGTGCCACCGCGGCAAGCCAAGGCGTGACCGACCACCGTTTTGTTCAAGTTGAACTGAACAAACTTGGTGGAAGCGCCTTGACTGACAACATCGAAGTCCCCAAGGATCGGGACGAAAGCACGATGGCCGGCGAAATCCCCGTCACCTACGTCCCGGCAAGAAACACCGTCATGCTCAGCATCGCTCTCGGCTTCGCCGAAGTCGTCGGAGCGAACGACATCTTCGTGGGCGTCAACGCCGTGGACTACTCCGGCTACCCCGACTGTCGCCCCGAGTACATCGAAGCCTTCCAAACCATGGCCCGTCTGGCAACCAAATCTGGAGTCGAAGGTGCCGAAATCACCATCCACGCACCTCTGGTCCACCTCACAAAAACCGACATTGTCCGCGAAGGCTTGCGGCTCGGTGTCGATTACTCAAAGACCCATAGTTGCTACGACCCCGACGCAACGGGCAAACCGTGCGGGCGCTGCGATAGTTGCCAAATCCGAAACCGTGCCTTTGCCGAACTCGGTATGACCGATCCGGCTCTAAAAGCCTAACCGCCGCCCGTCGTTCCGGTCGTTTTCTTCTTCTCATCGCGCGGCAAATCGTCGTCTGGATCGGAATACACCTTTCCTTTGATCTTTTCCGCCGAGAACCGTTCGTCGCCTTCCTTTGTGTGGACGGTAAAGATCCTCGCAACCAGATCGTCGCCGATGCTGTTCTTCATCCGAGACTCAAACTTCCCATCGCGGCTGAACGTCTTCAAAATCTCCGTCTCGCCGTTATATTCAGCTTCGTAGGTCCAAACTTGCCGCCAACGATTGTCCGGCAGATTCTGCCTGCCCTGCGGGTCGCCGGTGATCTTCGCCAAGCGAGAACCCTTTCGATACACGTAGTCGATGTTCTTCGCCAGCAGCGTCAGCGGATATTCCCGCAAGGTCTCGCCGTCGCGCAACTTCTTGTCCAGGTCCTTTTCCGCCTGACTCGGCCCAAAACTATCCTCCGGCCGGTTCGCCTTCACCTCGTCCGGAACCAGTGGCTTGAACGGCGGAAGCTCTTCTTCCTGCGGCTTATAGTTCGTTTCTTCGTCTTTCTTTTTCACCAGCATCACCACATTGCCACTGAAAACCGCGCGTTTCTCTTTCCGGTTCACTACCACCGAATCGGCGACAATGTTCGCCTTTCCGCTGTAATAGAACACGCGTCCCGAAGCGGTGAGAACGTCCGACTTTCGGTCCAACAAGATCTTCGGCGCCTTGATCAGCACCTCGCCGTCGGTGGCCGAGGCATCCACGTACGTCATTATCCGGGTCTCTTTGCCGCTGTCGTCCATCGTGTCCGATTGAACGTCCCAGGCCGTGCGCTTTGCCTCTTGCGGCGCGTCTGGGTCCTGAGAAACGCCCGGTAAGCGCCCGATAAACCGGATGTTTTTGCCCGAGAACGCCTCCGTGTTTAGGTTCACGCTCCCGCTTTCTGCTCGGGCGATCCCGCCCTTCAAGCGACCGGAAACAGGCTTTGGCATTCGCACCAATTTCTTCGCCTCGTCAATCGTCAATCCGCTGGTCTTAAAGTCAAAATCTTTCCCCGCTATCCGCGTCTGCCCCCGAACTTCCAGCGACTTGGTATCGGTTCGCCATAGCGCGGTCGCGGCGGCAAACTGAATCGGACCGGTTTCTGGAGATTTCTGCGCAATGACCCCGTTCCGAATCCCGGACATTTCGTAGGTGATCCGGTCGCGAATGATCTCAAACTTCTCCACATCCGCCTTCGTGGATAGCTTTCCGTTGCGGTAGTAGGAGAACTCGACGTCCTCCAGCTTGATCCCAACTTCCTCTCGAAGCCCCGGAATCTGTCGCGGGCGAAGGCCCGCAAACGGATCTACCTTCGCCAGTTCCTGCGACCACTGAACGACCCAAACGCTCGCCGCCAAAAACGCAACCGCGCCAACCCACTTGCCCGCGGCAAGCAGTCTTCGCTGGTTTCGATAGCGAGTCGCAATCTGGATCGATTCAGAAGTTGACATCTTTACGAACAATTTGATTATTGCTGGTCAGCGTCACGTTCACACCGGGGCTGGTCACCGCGCCCTTGGTGGCCTGAATCGTATACGTTCCCGCCGGAACCCAGAAGTAGAACGTCCCATTCGCACTCGCAGTCGTTGTACGGATCGCCGTGCCACCCTGAAGCAGCTTCACCGTCGCCGAGTCACCCGTTGCGACCGGCAAGGCTTGACCATAAATGTTGTACGGCGTTCCCGGCGGATCGTCCGAACCCGGAACTAAGAGGATGTCCTCGACCGTCACAACCCCGCCGCTCGCGGTTTTGCCATTCGCATTGAAGTCCGCGGCAAAGAACCCGGTCGCTGTCGCGTTGCCAAAGATGCCCCAGAACCCGGTCTGAGTCGTGCTGGAATAAGCCACGTCGACCAAGTTAAACTGGCCCGACGCATTGGTCGTGGCCAACCTTCCAGCAAACGAAATCGACGCGTTCGGGATCACCGCGTTTGTGACTGAGTTCCGCACCGTTCCCGTCACCCGTACTTTCTCTGGCCCTATGTAAAGGTCACCCAGGTCGGTCGATCCCGTTGCGGCTGGGAAACTGAACGTGAACGACGGGAAGCCCGAAGTCGCGCTGGTAGTGAGGGCCGAGACCCCGGTTGGTGCATCGAAACTAAAAGATCCATCCCCGATCTCGGTGGTTGTTGAGGCCCCGCCGGCCGCCACCGTGACGCCAGGATTCAACGGCCCGGTCGTGACCACGCTGATCACGCGTCCCGCCAACGGCACCGTCGTTCCCGGAGAAGACCCACCGCCCCCGCCACCACCGCAAGCAAGCAGCACAATCAGCACCGCCAACATCAATCCGTAGCGAGCAAATCTCATGCTCCCACCACCGTAATGCGGAACTCCTGAACCGACTTCTTCGCGCGGAACTTGTAGGTGTTCCCCTTATACGGCCGGAAATTCGTCCGCGCCGTGGGATCGTAAAGCGTCACCCAGTTCGTGTATCCAATCTCCGGCGTCATCTTTATGCTGTACTCCTTCCCAGGAACAAGTTGATCAAGTTTCAAGGTGTAAATCTGCTGATTTCCGCTTCTCCGGACGTCGCGGTAGAGCGATTCCGTTCCCGCGAGCTTCGCTTGGAAGCCGCCAAAAGAAGGCGGCAGAGTCGAATCTTCCTTTGCATCAAAGCCTGCGCCAGCCGTCGAGCTCGTGGCGATGTAGCAGTCCGTCGAACCGGCCGGGCCGGAAATGTCCAGCTTCATCTGCCATTTCGCAACCGGTGGTTTTGCTGCAGATCGACTCGGCGCTGCGCTAGCATCTCCGTTAATGCTGACTAACGCGCCCTGACTTGACAGGCAGCGCACGAAGTACGCCATCCCAGGCTGTAATGGCCCAGTAGCCCCCTTGAACGAGCCCGTCTCCGGAACTCCGGAGCTCGAATCCGCCGCGCCAACGGAGAACGAAAACACGTTCGCTCCAACAATCGTCCCGGTGGCTTCCGTCCAAGAAACCGGGAAGCCCGTGCCTGTCATCACCAACGCCCGCGTGATATCCACCGGCGTGTCAAACGGAACGGTGACCAAGTTCCAGCCTGGCTTTAGCGCCCAACTTCCGCGCTCAAGTTGTCGTCGCGCGGGAACCGCCCGGTTAACCGCCCCCGGCGAGCGAAGAAGGAACCCTTGACCCGAATGGAACGCCCCAAGGTCTGGATACAGCTCATATTTCGCCTGAGAAGGGTTGTATCGCGCCAATAACAAGTCTGCCTCGGTTATCCCAAGGAGCTTCGCCGCGCTAGAAGTCAATGGTTCGCCCGGTACCCCGACGGCGTGAATTCCGCCCCGGCCCAAAGATACAAACGGCGAGGAAAACTCATCTGCTCGCAAATCCAGGGCGAGTTCGCCTTGCCCTTTATTCACCCGTCTCTCCAAGACCGTCGTCTCCACTCCGGTGGTGGATCGGTGAACGACTCGGATCAGAAGTGAACGAGGCCGAAGGAAGTCATCCGTCGTCACCAAAGCGCCGAAGGCATAGTTCGTCAGCGTTGCCTCCGCAATCGGCGGCGCGGTCACATCCAGGTAGGCCCGGACCAAATACGTGCCCGCCAGCGTGAGGTTTCGCCCCGCGAAGGTCCCGTAGAACGTTCTTGGCTTAACTAAGCTCGCGGTGGCAATGCTGCCAACCGGCAGATACTGCCGAATTACCTGATCCCCAACCGGAAGATCAATATTCACTCGGTACGGCGCTCCGAGCCCGTCCGTAAAGTTCGGCCCGACACTTCCGTAAGCACCGGCGATATCCATCCGGTCGTCCTGAGCGCTGGTGCTAATTCGGTTGTTGAACGCGGTATCCCAAAAGACCGGATAGCACGTTCCCGAAAGCAGGGTCTCGTTCCCGTTCGGCTCTCGGCGGAAGTAATGGACCTCAACGTTGAACACGCCATAGTCCGGTCCGGCCAAGCCCGTCGTGATCGGCGTAATTTGCGACATCAGCTTCGTGCCGGCAGTGTTGTCGACCTCTAAAATGTACTGTCGCCGAACCCAGTCCTCAAAAGGCACCCCTTCCACCGTCGGCTCGCCCGGCACTCCACGCAAGTCCTGCAAGATCGCCTTGCTGTTCGAAATCAGGAGCGCCTCGCTGTTGGCAATCGCCGGATTTGCGGCTAATCGCAGGTTCAACTGCTCCGGAAAACTCGGATATTCCGCCAGAACTTTTGCCCAAACGGACCCTGCCATCCGGTATCGCAGCAAATACAACCCGCCGTAGGTGCCACCAAGCGGAAGCGCCTCTCGAATCAAGTTCGGAGCAATGAAGTCCGAGCCCCCCAGCGCCCGTTGGTTGTGCCAGTCATAGAAGCCGCCGACTTCGTAGCTGTTAAACAAAACTTGCTCAATAATTTCGGCGTCCGCACCGGGAAGTGCGCCGGGCGTTCGCGCCACTCGAGCAATCACCGCGCGGACCAAGCCCTCTTGGTAAGCATCAAAGGCGTATGGGGTCGTGCCCTGAAAAGCCAACAGCACGCAGTGGAGGAAGTTGACCGCTGCCGCTTCTCGGCTCAAGTAGATGGGGAATCGAATCTGCCGCTGGCCTTCGCCGTTGTTCGGCACGTAATATCCGCCCGCAATCGCATCTCGGTCCCCGATGGAAGAATCGTAGTTAACGACCGAAACCGCCCCACCCAGCACCGGCTGCCCGTATCGCGCCACCAAAGTCGGCTTCGCCGCTTCATAGATGTCCTGCAAAAACTGTCGATACTCTGCCGGAAAAGTCGAGTCGAAGCTCAAGGCCAAATCCGCGTGCTTGCCTCGGGTCGGCGTTGGCAGAGCCTTGCCCTTATCCGTGAGCTCCACCCGCATGGGCATGCTGAACGGTGTCTTGCCACGCCAGCTCTTGGAGCGCGCTTGGGCGGTGAGGTCGGCAAATCGTTTGGCAACCTTTTTCACCGCCATATCGGTGCGGTGAGCGATGGTATTTCGCTCTCGAATTGAACCGATCTCAACCCGCAACAGGTTGGTTTGCGCCATTGCGCAAACCGAGGCCAGCGTTCCGGCTGCCAGTAGAACTCCTTTTAACCTAAACATACAAAAATAGTCCGGGACAAACGCCCCGAACTATTCTGACGACAATGTTCTGCAACCGCGTTCAACATTTCCGCAAACGCGCGGCAGATTCTATCAAGGTTTAAGGTACTTATCCAGCCAAGCCACCCATCGCGCCCACTGGTCAAGCATCGTTTCCTTTGCAATCTGCCCGTGATCCTCATACGGATACACGTACAGTGCCGATGGCTTTCCGAGCGCTTCCAGTGCCGTAAACAGCCGCTCGCTATTGATGAGCGCCGTACCCAGGTTCTGATCCTGCTCGCCGTGATACATCAGCAACGCCCCGGTGAGCTGCTCCGCATAAAGAATCGGGCTCATGTTGAGATACATCTCCCGGCCCTCCCACAGCTGGCGCTGCTCCGTCTGGAAGCCGAACGGCGTGAGCATTCGGTTGTAGTTTCCGTCGCCCGCAATGCCGCACTTGAAGAACGGCGTATGAACCATCGCGTTCACCGTGGAAAACGCGCCGTAAGAGTGACCGCCTAGCCCGACCCGCTTTCGGTCGATCCAGCCTTTCTCGTGAAGCTCGTCCAGCACCGCGCTGAGGTTGTTTCGAAGCTGCGGAACGTAGCTGTCGTTCTGCCGACCAGCCGGTCCGAAGATCGGACAATCTGGCTCAACAAGCACGTAGCCAGCGCGAAGCAAGATCGCCTTGTTTCCGCCGCTGATCTGGCTGAACAGGTTCGGGTTTCGCTCGCGAAGGGTTCGGTTGTAAGCCGCCTGGTCCACGTATTCGTTCGGATAGAACCAGAAGAACGCGGGACGACGGTACGCGCCCGCCTGCATCGTGACTCGAACCTGGAACTTCATGCCGTCGGCCCGGGTGACCGTGATGCTCTCGCGAACTGCGCCGGTGAGGTCGGGGTTGTAGTCCTTGTTCGAGGTCAGCGCGTTGCCGTTACGATTGTCGGCGGTCACCAAGAAGTTGTTTGGCGGCACCGTCTTCGATTGGCGGGTGACCAAGAACTTCGTTCCCATGTCGTCCAGCAACTGCGCCGTCTCGTAAACGTCCGTCTTGCCTTCGAAGATGCGCTCCTTCTTCGCGTCCGCAAGCGCGACTCGCTCAATGTACGGCTGGGGTCCCTGCCCTTCGTCGGTGTTTGTCTTTGTGCCAGAGACGAAGACGAACTTGCGATCCGCCGTCATGCGGATGCGTCCGCCGGAGGTGACCAAAGAGACTCCTCCGCCAAGGCCGGCCGCAGCTGGCGGTCCACCCGCTTGCGCTGCCGGAGCTGCACCGCCGCCGGTGAACAAAGTCACGCTCGGCGTGCTCGATTTCAGCACCACGTAGTCGGTGCGAGATCGGCTGTCCACCGCATGGCTTACGAAGAGGTCGTTCAAAGTCAACCCAAACCGCGCGGAGGAGATTCGACCGTCGGTTTCGAAAATGTCGGTCTGGTCTTTGTCCGTAAACGGTGCCTTCCAAAGCACGAGGCGGTCCTTACGCTTTCGGTCCGCGTTCGCTGGTCCGAGTTGCAAGAAGGTCAGGGCGTCCTGCTCGGGGTGCCAGGCGATGGTTCGCTTGGAATCATCCTCTCGTGCGGGTACCGCTTGGGCTGCGGCTGGGCCACCGCCGCGAGGGCCGGTGGGGGTTGGCGTCGCCGCTGGGTCCGCTTCGCCCAGTCGCAAGGCCCGCTTCGAAAGCTCGATCAGTTCCTTGCCGTCCTTGTCGAGCACGACTTCCCGCTCGCCAAAGCTGCTCGCCGGAACCAGGTACGAAAACGGCTTCGTCATCACCGTCGCCCGAACAAGCTGCCCGTTAGGCGAAGCCGAAAGGGTCTTCCACATCGCCGGCTTGCCGAACTTCGTCACCGGCCCGCCTGGCGTAATCACCGCCAGTTGCCCGGTCGTGAAACTCTCAAGAAGTCGCTGATCGTCTGTCGTCTTCAGCAGCGAGGCGTAAGTGCGGAGGCTGTTTCGTTTGCTATCGGCAGTCTGGATTCTTGGGCTGCTAGCCACCGCTTCCCGTGGTGCCGGCCGCTTGAATCCGTCCGGCTGAAGAACCACCGCGATTTGCCCGTTGCGGGTCCATTCCAGGTCGCCGCAAAGCGTCGGCAATGCCGGAGTCTTGGTTGCCGCGCTGGCTCGACCGGTCTTGGCGCTTGCCGTCCACACCTCGGTTCGGTCTTCAAAGTGGGTGAAGAAGGCGATCGTCTCGCCGTCTGGGCCCCATGAAGGATCGCTATACCGCGCTTTCTTGGGTAGCTCAATTGAGACAAATCGTTGGTTTGCGTGGTCAAAGAACCGCATGCCCGACGCGCTGCGAACGTACGCCCCCCGCTCCCGCAGCCCGCGAGTGTCGATCTGCAATCCCGCCAAATTCTCCGTCGGAACCGCCATCCGCGCCAGAGTCGGTGGGCCATCGCGATCGACGATGAGGGAGTAGGTCCCCTGCGAGTTGAGGTTGGTGAGCGATACGTTCAACCACCAAGGCGCCATTGCCGCCTCCATGATCGACTTTGGAGGCTGAAGGTAGCTCTCCGAACTAATCGTATCCGCCCCAACCGGGCCCTGAGCAAACAGCAAAAGTGCGGCGAACGCCATTCGCGATGCATACCCGATTGATGGGATTGGCGTTGTTACGCTATCGTCGAGCGTTAGCTCTTAGAGCAATTCAGCGGACGACTCGAAGCTCTTGAATCGAAAGCTGTGCTTCTCCGCCCATTCACGTTTCAGCAGATCCGCTGCGGCAATGCCGTGCAGCGAGTGGCGAATACCTTTAACGACGAGATCTGCCGTTGCGAATACGTTGCGCACTCCACGCTAAAGTTTAGATAAATTCACAGTCGATGCAGACCGGGTTTCTTTTCAGTGATGACTACATTCCGTACTTCAAAGTTCGGGAAGTTGAGATCGTCGAAAATTGGGAGTATCTCGGTCCAGTGCTGCGGCTTCGCTTCTTGACCCCAGATCCAAAAGTTCCAGCGACCGTCCAGGTCTTTGCCCGGTATCCCGGCTTCGATCATTACTTGGAGAGCGGTCGACAAGTTACGGTCAACATCACTTCGGACGTCCCTGAGCTTCCACTCGAGGAGGCATTTCATCACCCTACTAAAGTGCTTCTCGCCATCGGGCTCTTTTCTCACGATTTTCCCGCCTACGACCGATCCTTCTGTGATGGACTCTGTTGAGGGAAAAGTTCCATGAGCACGCGAGACTGGTACGTAAAGATGCGGAAATCAACCTTGCCTCAGGCTTATGATCGTCACGGCCGACAGGTAGCGGCCGGAATTCGTGTTTCGCTTGCGGCACTCCAGAACTCGACCGTCGCAACCGACTTATGCTTGAATTGCTCAAAAGTGTTGATGGTTGGCGTCGTTGCGTAGCATCGATCTTTCCCTGGCTTGACGTCCTCGCGGCGGCGAACTAATCCAGCCTGGTAGGGCAGTTTGGGGCCTGTACCTTGCGATTCCAACTGGATGACATGCCGCTCAACACCGTCTACCGTAACGTTCTGAACGCCATACCATTTGTCGCCGATATCCGCGTAGTCTCGCACGACGGAATTAACGGCATAGATCCTCATCGCCCGGCTCGGGGCACCGGACCTGACTTTTGCCGTGAAGACCGCCGACACTTCGTTCGAAGGCAAAGCGATGCGTCTTGAAAGCTCATCAGCACTTCCACCGCACACCGAAATTTCGCGGTCCTTACTTGGGTTGCCGATCTGCGACTCGCCCTGAAGCACTCCGGCTTCAAGGGTGTCTAGGTTGCGGATGTCCTCAACGCAGGCGTCAGAGACCTTGAGTCGGATCTCAGAGTTTTTCAGAGCGAGATATGGCACCAGCAACATTCCGCCGCCCACTAAAAGCACGAGAATCCCGGACGTCATGCTTTCTCGTGAGAAGTTGAAGAACGTACCATCGCGAATCTTTGCCCGGTTGGCCCAAAGGTAGCCGGCAATCAGACCGACAATGACGTACCACTGAAACACCTAAAAACTATACATCGCCTTTCGCGCTCGAGCAGTTGGCGTCGTTCATTGCCAGCCCTTAATCTTGATCTCAAACGCCGACTGGACGCGCTAGCCTCCTTTCAATCGCCGCCAAAGCCCGGTTCAGCGCCACGATCGGCACCCGATAGTAATCCAAGGTCGCCTGATCTCCGTGGACGCTATAGACTGACAGCTGCACGATAGCGTCCTTCTGCCTCGCCACCGGTCCCAAGGTGACGAATTTGCCCGCAGATTGAAAGAATGCCACCGGATCCGAAATAGCGTAAAACGACGCATCGTTGACGAACACGCTTAGAAACTGGTCTCGCCGCTTCGTCTGGGCGTAAGCGATCGAGCTTCGGACTCCAAGCCAAACGTGGTGCGGCAATGTTAGGGGCAGCTGAAAGCTCTCCTCTTCACCGGTAAAGGTCAAGTTGAACTGCACCATCCCATTTTCCTCGGGGCTAGGTTCTGAGACTTCGACCTCCGAAAAGTGAGGTTTGAGGATTCTCGGTTTCGCCGATTCCGGTGGATCAGGACGTTCTGGCTTCACCAGCACTGGCAAACTTTTATCCGTCAACATGGTGCGCACCAACGCGCTCAGCTCCTGAACCACGTTGTTGCGACCAAGCTCAAATTGTGTAAATGTGACGGGTTCTGCGTAAGAAAAGGCGAACAGCCGAATCCGAGTCCCATTCCACGCTAAGAAATTCTGCACCTGGAAAATGAGTTCGTGGTCAATCGCGAGACGGCTCTCGGCCAGTTGAAGCTCGGGCACAACCTCATCCACATGGATCGGAAACGGCACCGGATGGTTATCCTGCACGCCGATCAGCAGGCCAAGCACATGCGCCAGGTCGCAACAAACGACGTCAGAAAAGCAAACCGTGCCGTCTTCTGCAACGATCCGAAGCTCGTACTCGACCGAAGTCCACTCCGTCACCGAGTCTCCCTCCTCGACGGCCTCCATGGCCAGGATTCGAGTCTCAAGCCTAAGGATGCTCTTTGATTTTGATGGCACTTACTTGTGACCCAACAAGCTACGCAAGTAGTTCAACCTCTGCAACGCACACCGGCGCCCCGATCACATCGGGATCAGAGGCTAAGTCACAGTACCGTCCAACTCAGCTTTGATTGCTAGCAGGACGTTTCGTAGCTCGGGGACTTTATGCTTTGTAACATCCAGCAAAATGGCGGGATCTACTCCGAAATACTCATGGCTTAAAATGTATCGCATTCCTTTGAGACCTTTCCAATCGATGCTGGGGTGTCTCAATAAAATGTTTTCCGGCAAAGCGCGCTCAAGCTTCTTCGTTGTCTCGCCGAGCACAATGACCATTAAAATGATCCCGTCCATGGCATCAATCCCTTCTTCTCTCTCCGTAAACTCGTGCGGAGCACTAATCGGTTGACCGCGGCGAATGATTCGATCGCAGGCTTCTAACATTTGATCGACCAGGCCCACGCAGTGATCGTATGTTCCAGTGATTTCTTGATCACTCCCCGAGCTAGACATAAACTGCTTCCTTCTTCAATTGGGCCTTGAACCTCGGGCGAAGGAAGTCATGGTCTTGAATCAGGTCGACATCTGTTCCGAGGGCCTGGATTAGGTCAGCGCGCAAGTAGGCGAGCCGAAAAATGTCGGGATGCTGCATCCCTACGACAACGTCGACATCGCTAGACGCATCGGCCTCATCCCTTGCGACCGATCCGAACACTCCAATTTTGGTGAGGCCATACTCGGCGACCCACAGATCCTTGTGTTCCGCCAATATACGCAGCGCCTGTTCGCGTCTCACTAACACATTGTGCCGCGATTCGGTCGAAACTTGAAGAAAATCCGCCCAAATCCCTGGTTGACAAACTTGCTTTCAGCCCAGGTACAAGTGTGCAACAAAACTCCAAACATCCCCCATCCGCAGAAATTTATGTTTCGCGTCTAAGGCGGGAAACATAAATAATAAAGGGATCCTTCCATCACACCGGACCGGATGTTTCCTCCAGTAACATTTTAGTCAGAAGTTCGACGACGTTGTCGTTGTCACGCTGATTGAACCGGAATTCCATCTCTTTCATGAAGAGGGGAAAG
>Ga0247832_1004670_pt1 | contig 16816 bp, 12 predicted proteins | sample LaCruzMarch2015__10_FD_192407 | JGI IMG/M metagenome (GOLD analysis project Ga0247832, IMG submission 192407) | Freshwater microbial communities from meromictic Lake La Cruz, Castile-La Mancha, Spain - LaCruzMarch2015_4m | ecosystem: Environmental > Aquatic > Freshwater > Lake | place: Spain... | reverse complement strand
AAAACCTTCTCAACAACAAAAAACCAAAAAAACTCGCTCTCGCCGCCGTAGCCCGAAAACTCGTAACCATCGCAAATGCCGTCCTCAAACCAGTCCACATCTCACATGCTCAACTGACTTGATGACAGGGTTGGAGGTAATTGTTTTATCTAGACGCGTTTTGGTGCCAATTCTGGTCACCCAAAAGCTGTCACGTTAATCCTAGACGATCTATTTTGGTGAAACAGGGTTTCCACCCAACTGGGTCCAGACGAAAAGGAAACGATCCCGCGCGCTCAATTTCCGTTGGGACAATTGTGGCGCCACTGAAATGGCCTTGTAAGCTCCCGCTATCAAACCTATGTTAGACCTACTTTAGGAGTGATTTGTGCCGGAATTTGATTTCAAGGCTAGGATAAAAATCACGCGAGTGGACTCAGACCAGTCACGCCTGCCAACCCCCCGTGAAACCGTTGGTTGGATCGCACTTGGGCTTGTCATTGCATTCCTTTATTTGACGACTAAGGCGCTGCTTTTGCTCGAACGTCAAAAGCCCGCCGGGCAGTTCGAGCAGGTTTATCTGCCCGATTCTTTGAGCACGAGCCGTAAGTCAAAAAGCCTCAAGGAAGCCCCACAAGAATTCCTCGTCAATTCGGATCGACGGCTCGTGGTGTCTTGGCGCAATCCAAATCAGTGTGACAAAGAGATTCTCTTGTCCTATCGACCAAGCGACAATTCAGAAGCCGCCCTTAAAACTGAGGTTTTACCCGGGCTCGGCGGCAATAAAATTTTTCCCCTTGTCGGCAAAACAAGCTGGCAAGTGCAGTGGACTCTTCGGGACAAACCGACAAAGGAGTTGGGCTGCAAGAATGCCGATTATGGTGCCATGCCCTTGGATGTTGAGGTATTTGGCTTCACCGAGAATATCCCAACTTTCTCGCCAACCAAAAAATAAAACCCCTCACCGTACCGGCACCGCTTTCCAGAAATAGCGGGTAAAGCCGCGTCGGTCGTCCCATTCTTTGACGCGAAACGCCATCCGCACCTCAGTACCACTATCGATCTCGCCGGGCTCAACATCGGCGATGTCCATAAAGATCCGGCCGCCGCCTTCAAAGTCGATTTGGCCATAATGATTGGGTGGGTTCATCGAATAGGTCAGATAGTCCGCTGAATAGGTCAGGACCTTGGCCGCGCGCTCGGCAAATTTATAGGGTTCTTGACTGTCGACTTCAGGCGAATTTGGCGCAACGGAAATGCGCGTACGCGGATATTGCACCGTGCCAGTTACTTGGCACTTGCCACCAACGAGGCCCAAAATGCCGTCATTATAGCGATAAAGCGTGGTCAAAGCGGTCTTATTATCCTTCTCAGCCCGCATGCCCTTATCCCACTCAACCAAGCCATTGAAGACCAGATATTTCATATAGCTGGTCTCTTCCTTCCGGTTGGCGAGCCAACCCGATAGGCCTACACGGGGTTTGAACTGAGTGATTGCGTCGGTCACCTTAAACACCAACGCCTCACAGCCTTGCCCGAATTGCGCCACCAAAATCGTCTGCCCAGCTTCCGCCTTCTCCAAAACGCCAGCCAACATCAAAAGCGCATGGGCACAGCCTGTTTCGCCCACGATGGTGCCTAGATTGTCGCTTACGGCCTCAGGCTTAAGACCCAAGCGCTTGGCGATACCCTCGGCGATGCCCTTAAACGTGCTCGGCAGAATGAAATGGTCCACAGCAGAGGCCTCAAGCCCCGCACTGGCCAAAGCCCGGGTCAGAACCGGGGGCACAATCTTCATATAGCCTTCGTCGCGGATCCAACGCTCTTCCCATTGATAATCAAAGGCTTCGTCTGCACCGCGGAAATGATCGACGAAATCAACCGTGCTGGCAGCCCCGCCGACCCATTCGGCAAGCACATTCTGACGGCCAACCACCATAGCCGCGCCGCCATCGCCATAGTCAAATTCTTGCGCAGAAACAGCTTTCGGCACGCGGCGATCCCCGGCCGCGACCAAGAGACTGGGATTGGCACCCTCGGGTGCGCCATTGGCGACGCAAAGGGCTTGGGCCAATGCCGTCATGCCAGCCTTCTGCGTGCCGGAGATGTCGGCGGCTTGGATTGTGGGTTCCAGCGTCAAAGCCGCTTGCACAATGCCAGCGTTTAAGCGATCCGCGAACGGGGCGGTGGTGGAGGCAAAATAGAGTGCTTTGATGTGCGAGCGGTCATCGTCTGGCCCCAGAGCATCACGGGCTGCTTCTACTGCAAAGGTGATCGCATCTTCATCCCAATTGCCAAAGGCACGCTCGCCCTTCGATTTGCCCATCAAATTGGGCGCAAGCCACGCATTGGTCTGGGCCATCGCTTTCTTCTGCAAGCGCAGGCGCGGCACATAGGCTCCAAAAGCTGTAATCCCAATCATCGCGCCATCTCCCCAAGCATTGTTATGCGTTCTTGTGTCAGTCCACTCTGGCGCGAGGTCGTACCGTTTTCAAGATGGCGGGATCAATTTGGTGAGGTTGGAAGCCGCTGGCATGGCAAAGCTCCGGAACTTCTTCAAGATCGCCACTTTTTTCATGTCGGTTGGATCAACAGCGGCAATGACTTTGCCGAACCCATCCAAACGCGACTCACGAATCCAGTCACGCAATTTGGGGTCTTGGCTCCACGCCAATTGGTTCATCATATTGCCCAGCACCGCGCGGGGATACAGGTCCAAGGTGCGCGGCAAGGGAATTGATCCACATAGGCCATTCTTGGTGGTATCATCCTCATAATTGGCCTCAACATAGGCCGTGAGTGCTGCGCTGAAAGCGGGCTGAGGAAGGCGGATCATTTGCGGCACGATCAGATCACCTTGGAATACGGGCACCGCGGGGCGGTCTTCCACAGCACTGGCGGAGCAGTCGATGAAGAGGGTTCCCTCGCCAAACGTCTCCTGCCCACCTTCAAGCACAACAGAGCTCGGGCTGATCGAGGTAACACGACCTTTGCGGATCACGTTCTTGATGCGAGCCAGCTGCGCCACTTCTCCAGTCGAGACGGTGGCATAGCGGTGAAGTGTCGGGCGCACGTTCGGGTCAATGCGCAACATGACTCCGCAGGCTTCCAAGCGGTCAAACAAATCGTCGACATCGGTGGCCAAAGCGCAAGCTTCCATCATGTCCGCTTGGCCCGCGATGGTTTCCTCAAAGAAGTCGATACCGGGTTGGGTCTTCAGGCGATTGAGGAGCCAGGAATCGCGCGGCACGATCCAACTGATCGACTCTGGATCGGCACCGGAAGCCAACAGCCAGCAGGCCGCGTCCATCCCGGTCTTTCCAGCGCCAACGATCACAAAATGCTTTGGCATCCCTTGGCTGCGCTTCCACAAATGCGGCAGTTCATTGAGGGGCACAAAATCTACGTCGGGCTCAACAGCAAATTGCGGCTTGTGGGTCGAAGGAACCGTGGTTCCAAAATAGGTGGCGTCGACGGTCTTTTTGCGGATGTGAACCCGGGCTTCCTTGCCCGACAACAAGGAAACAAAGCGGCCGTCGCCTTGGTAATTCGACATGGGAAAATACTGAACACGACCGCTCGCCAACAGGCGCTGGTTCATCACCTTCTCAAAATAGCCACTGACTTCAGGGCCCGACGCAAGCTCATAGAGACCTTGATTAATCCCCGTTTCATCGATGCGATCATGACCAAGCGGCAGCGAATTCACCCCATAAAAGGCGGAAGGCTGGTGCAGGGACACAAAGCTATAGGCATCATTCCAATGCCCACCGGGCTTACCATGGCGATCCACAATCGTGATGTGGGCGTCGGTCTCTGCCAACAACGTATCGGCAAAAGCAAGGCCAACCGCCCCTGCCCCAACAATCAGATAATCGGTTTCCATGACTGGCCCTTCCTGAAACAAACCCCGATGTCCTTAGAGGCTTACAAAAGGATTTACCACCAAGATTTCGCCTTAGCGTTGAAACCGGACTGTGCTTCGAGAACACCGGCAACCGCAAACACCGTCTCTTCATCCAAAGCCCGACCGATGACTTGCAGCCCCAAGGGAAGACCTTGAGAATCCAGCGCCGCAGGCACCGAAATACCGGGCAGACCGGCGAGGTTAGCCGTCACGGTGAAGACGTCATTCAGATACATCTGGATAGGGTCATCACTCTTTTCGCCCAAGCCAAACGCTGCAGATGGCGCAGTCGGCGTCAAAAGCGCGTCGCATTTTTGCCAAGCCAAGCGGAAGTCCTCGGCAATCTTGGTGCGGACCCGTTGGGCACGCAGATAATAGGCGTCATAATAGCCAGCCGACAGCACATAGGTGCCGATTAGAATGCGCCGCTTGACTTCATTGCCAAACCCTTGTGCCCGGCTTTGCTCATAGACTTCGGTCAAGGTTTCCCCCTCGACGCGCGCGCCAAAGCGCATGCCGTCATAGCGCGCAAGGTTGGAGGAAGCTTCGGCTGGGGCCACGATATAATAGCAAGGCAAAGCGTATTTCGTGTGTGGCAGCGAGACATCGACGATTTCCGCGCCGGCATCTTTCAGCCAAGCGATGCCATCGCTCCACAGCTTTTCGATCGCCTCAGGCATGCCGTCGACGCGATATTCCTTGGGCACGCCAATCTTCAAGCCTTTGACGCCGCGGGCGACAGCGGCAGCAAAATCAGGCACGGGGATTTGCAGGCTTGTGGAGTCCTTAGGGTCGTGACCGCACATCGACTCTAACAAGATCGCACTATCCAAAACCGTTTTGGCAATTGGACCGGCTTGATCGAGTGAGCTGGCAAAGGCAACAATGCCAAAACGGCTGGCGCGGCCATAGGTTGGCTTGATGCCAACCGTGCCGGTAAAACTTGCAGGCTGACGGATCGAGCCACCCGTGTCGGTTGCCGTAGCACCCAAGCACAAGTCTGCGGCAACTGCCGCAGCTGACCCGCCAGAAGAGCCGCCAGGCGTCAAGGAAGCATTCGCCCCATCCTGACGCTTCCATGGATTAACGACCGGGCCAAAGCGACTGGTTTCATTGGACGAGCCCATGGCAAACTCATCCATATTTAGCTTACCCAACATCACCGCGCCATCTCGCCACAACTGGCTGGTGACCGTGCTTTCATAGGTGGGTTTGAACTCACCCAGGATATTGGAACAAGCAGTCGCGCGCACACCTTCTGTGCAGAACAAATCCTTGATCCCCAGCGGAATACCTTCCAAGCGGCCAGCACGGCCATCCTTCAGACGCACATCAGAGGCAGCCGCCATCGCCAGCGCTTTCTCAGGCGTCGTGACAACATAGGCGTTTAGGTGCGGATTGGCGGCTTCGATCGCGGCATTAAATTCCGTTGCCAGCTCGACCGCCGAAAAGGCTTTCGACACCAAACCGTCGCGGGCTGCGGCTAGGGTCAGCTCAGTCAATTTGGTCATTTATTCAACTACCTTTGGAACCACAAAAAATCCATCCGCGCTGCGGGGCGCATTGGCGACGATTTTTTGCGCATTGCCGCCATCGGTCACAACGTCATCGCGCAGCGGCAGCGTTGTTTCCACAGCGCTTGTCATCGGCTCAACGCCCTCAACATCAACTTCATTGAGCATTTCTATCCAGCCAAGGATCGTGTTCAATTCGCCAGCTAAGCTTTCAAGGCGGGAATCAGGTTCATGAATGCGCGCCAATCGGGCGACACGCCGCACGGTGTTTGCGTCTACTGCCATGGGTGGAAGGTCCTTGTTGTCAACTTGTCGCTAACGGCTCATGCCGCCAAGAGCAAGGATTCAGGCCAGTAAGCACGCTATTCGATGGCAGAGATAAGCAGCTTGGGAGCCGAGATGGCCAATTTGTTATCCCCCTGCCTGACGCAGTGGGTTATAGAAACAGTTCAATCAGTCAGAACGGATAACCGCCGCCCTTGGGATGCACGAAAACAATGTTGAGCGGCAAAAGCTATAATAAAGAGCGGTAAAGGCGAAGCTTGATCCTCTCCGCCTTATCGACACGCATATGTGCTGATATCGGTTAAGTTCAGACCTTCGATACAGGTGCTTGCTTGCTGAGGGTAGCTGCTTTGAGCCTCTGTCCGCGAAACGAACACTACGAGACTAGCCAAGATGATCCACAAAGCCAACGATTGCGCGACTTCTTTCATAAGATGCTCCAGTATTCTCAATTCAGCCTAGCGCATTCAACTTTATGACATGCTGCTGTATCTTGAGCCGTTCAAATTTTTGAATGCCAAATGATATAACCGCGATTCCAACACGATCTCTAACTGATCTTAGGTTAGCAGAGAGGAATCGGATTGTCATGACAAGGCGCTGGATACAGCGTGTCCATGACGCTTTTTTATGCGTCACCTATGGTCGCTGCACGAATTTTCTGCCACACAACCCTATGACCCCACCTCCCCCTATCGATGCGGTGCCAGAGAAGCGCGCTTCATCCGGCTTTATCTTCGTTTTTATAACCATTACCTTGGATATGCTGGCGCTGGGCATGATTGTTCCTGTTTTGCCCAATCTCTTGAAGGACATGGCGGGCGGAGACGTGGGTGAAGCTGCCCATATGATCGGGATTTTCGGGTTATTCTGGGCACTGATGCAGTTCATCTGTATGCCGATCTTAGGTGCTTTGTCGGACCAAATAGGACGCAAACCCATTCTGTTGATATCGAATTTTGGACAAGCACTTGCAAATCTCATGACGGCATTTGCGCCAGCTTTTTGGGTCCTGCTCTTGTCGCGAATTCTCTCCGGGGCAGTTAGCGCTGTGGGTTCTGCCGCAAATGCCTATGTGGCCGACAGCGAACCGGCGGAAACACGTGCGCAAAAGTTTGGCATGTTGGGTGCTGCCTTTGGCTTAGGCTTTATTTTAGGCCCGGCCATTGGTGGATATCTGGGGAAGATTGACTTGCGGCTCCCATTTTTAGTCGCAGCCGCACTCTGCACCGCGAACGGTCTATTTGGACTGTTCATGCTCAAGGAATCTTTGTCGCCGGAAAATCGCCGGCCCTTCCGATGGAACAGCGCCAATCCGATCGATTCGCTCCAGTTTTTGGGATCAAACCCAAAAATCTTGAAACTCGCCTTGATCCGCGGTCTGTGCGACTTCGCCCAAGTCGTCTATCCAGCCACCTTTGTCCTTTATGGCTTTTATCGTTACGGGTGGGAGTCTGATGTGGCAGGCCTCACCTTGGGATTGGTTGGCCTTTGCTCCATGGTTGTTCAAGCAACCTTGGTTGGCAGGATTATCCGCCGCATTGGCGAGGTTTCAACTTTGATTGTGGGGCTTTTGTTGGGCGCTGTTGGCTATGGGCTTTATGCTTGGGCACCCAATCAATACATTCTTTGGGCTTCAGTCCCCATTGCGTCCTTGGCTGGCATTTATGGGGCAGCCATCCAGTCCTTGCTGACACGGCAGATCGGCCCGGACGAACAAGGGCGCTTGCAGGGGGCCGTAGGGGCCGTTCAAGCGGCGACCAGCATGGTCGGCCCAATTGTCTTTACCGCCCTATTTGCATGGTCAATCGCGCCTGTGAGAGAACACAGTCTGCCGGGCCTCGCTTTAAGCTTAGCAGCCTTTTGCTTGCTCATTGCAACAGGGATCGCGGCCACTGGTGCTCGCCAGTTTCGAGCCGATCAAGCCTCCGCGCAAAGTTGAGATAAAAAGCCTAAACCCGGATCGCCAACACACGCATGAAAATCTCAGGATCGACATTACCGCCACTGCCAGTCACGGCAATGACTTGGCCCTTAGCCGCCACTTTGCCTGACAAGACAGCTGCCAGTGCCGCTGCGCCACCTGGCTCGAGAACGATCCGCAGATATTTGAAGGCAAACGCCATGGCATGTAAGACTTCATCGTCACTGACGGCGACGCCTTTAGTCCCGATGCGAGCAAGAATTGGAAACGTGAGTTCACCCGGGATTTGCGTCATCAAAGCATCTTGGATGGTGCGTGTGCCCGGCTCATTGGCGACGCGGTGACCCAAGGCGAGCGAGCGCGCTAGATCATCGTGCGACACAGGCTCTGCCCCAATCAATTGGGTTTTGGGCGAAAGGGCTTCTAAAGCAAGGCCAATGCCCGCCGCCAAACCACCGCCGCTGGCGCAACTAACCAGAATATCAAGTTCTAGACCTAAATCCCTGACTTGCTTGATGATTTCAAGGCCGCAGGTTCCTTGACCGGCAATCACATCGGGATGATCAAAGGGGGGGATCAGGGTAGCGCCCGTCTCTTCGGCTAAAGCGGCACCAATGGCCTCCCGGCTTTCTAGCACGCGGTCATAGGTTACAATTTTGCCGCCGTCGGCTTCAACGGACTCCAGCTTTCCCTGCGGCGCATCAGATGGCACCACAATGGTCGCCGACATGCCAAGATGCTTTGCGACATAGGCGATGCCTTGGGCGTGATTGCCAGAGGAGAAGGCAACAACGCCTTTGGCACGATCCTCAACTGGAATCTTCAACATCGCATTGGCGGCACCGCGCATCTTGAACGCACCACGCGGCTGAAGGCAATCGGCTTTGACAAAGATTTGGCCACCGCTTGCTTGATCCAGCGCATCAGCGCGCAGCAAAGGGGTTACCAAAGCGAGGGGTCGGATGCGGCGATCTGCTTCTAGCACGTCCGCGAAAGTGGGTAAGGTCATGCCCCTTCCTCACGCGCCCAGCTAGGAAGGTCAAGCCCGCGGCTTGGCGCGCGCCGTGGGTTGCGCAGTTGCCGGATCATCCGGCCAGACATGCCGAGGATAGCGCGCCTTCATGTCTTTGCGGACATCGTGCCAACCGGCCTTCCAGAACTCTGGCAGATTTGAAGTCACAGCAATCGGGCGATTGGCGGGCGAAAGCAATTGGAAGACCAACGGCACCTGCCCTCCCGCCAACATGGGATGCCGCGAAAGGCCAAACAATTCCTGCACGCGAACTGCCACCGTCGGCCCCTGCTCAGCGGAATAATCAATTGAATGTCGGGTTTCGAGTGGTGTCTCAAAGTGGGTTGGCGCGGCTTGGGCCAAGGCCTGCCGTTCTGGCCAAGACAATGCGTTTTCGAGCGCTTGAGCTACATCGATAGCCGACATAACCTTCACGCCAATCAACGCTGGTGCCAACCACGCCTCAAGTGAGTCTTCGAAGGCACCGGGTTTGCCCTGTGGCCATTGGTCTGGGTCGCGGGCATAAAGCCAATGCAAGCGCTCAACGAACGACCTAGCTCGATCAGACCAGTTGAGCTTGTCGATGCCAAGACTACGAACAGCTTCGAGTAGGCCTGCTTCAATCTGCTCCGCAGTCAAGGAAACCGGGCGCTCTTCGAGGACAAGCGCACCGAGGCGGCGTTGGTGGCGACCGTGCATGGTCCCGCGCGTGCGATCAAATTGTGTCTGGGTTCGGGTTTCGATCTGGCATGCGAAAAGTTCTTCAAGATCAGCTTTGTCGAGACGGGCCGCTTCCCCGATCCGCGCATTGGCCGCTTTGCCCTGGAGGGAGCCAATGGCCAGAAATTCTGCTGTCGCCAAAGCCTCATGGGCGGGCAACTCCCCACCGCTGCCATTGGCCAAGATGAAACCGCCCCGTCGATCTCGTGCCTTGGCGACACGTTCGGGAAAAGCAAGCGCCAGCGCTCGGCCTGCCAATTCTGCCACGGGTGCCTCGTGCGCGCCGACTTGCCGCGCCCAGCCAAGGGCTTGCGCACGGGCTTTAGTCGCACGCGGTGTGCGGTCGCGTGCAAACGAGATGAGGCGCTGTTCGAGATCAACGGACACGCCGCCTAGCCCACGCTCACTCAATAGAGCAGCCAAATGCGCAGCGGTACTTCCAAATCCAAGCTCCCCTGCGCGCACGATCATATGTGCCAATCGCGGTGGCAGGCCAAAGCCCACCAACTTCTTGCCATGCTCAGTCAAACGCGAGGCTTGACCAACCTGTGGCTCAAGCGCGTCCAAGTCGATGAGAAGCTTGGTCGCTTCTTGTAGGGCTGGCACCGGAGGTGGGTCCAACCACTTCAGGCTTGCAGTGTCTGACACGCCAAATGACGATAAGGTCAATACCAAGGGGGCGAGGTCTGCCTCCAGGATTTCAGGTCGATCATAGGCCGGAAACGCGCCCATCTCCGCCTCTTCCCACATGCGATAACATTGGCCAGGTGCCGTTCGACCAGCCCGGCCACGGCGTTGATCACAAGCTGCGCGGCTGGCGCGCACCGTCACCAAGCGGGTCAAGCCGCTATCGGGTTCAAAAGCTGCTCTTCGCGATAGTCCCGCATCAACAACAATTTGAACGCCCTCAACCGTGAGACTGGTCTCTGCAATCGCAGTTGAAAGAATGATTTTGCGCCGCCCGCCAGCTTGAGGACGAAGCGCTTGATCTTGCTCCGCAGGGCTTAGGGAGCCGTGCAAGGCAATGACCGTGCAGGATAAAGCCTCTGCTTTGGCCTGAATGGCTTCAACGGCGCGGCTGATTTCGGCGGTGCCGGGCAGGAAAACCAAAACATCCCCTGGTCCTTTTGATAAGGCCCGCAGGGCGATAGTGGCCGCTTGTACTTCAACGGGTTGATCTTGGGATCGGCCTACATAAAAAGTCTCAATTGGATAGAGCCTACCGGCGCTTTCGATCAATTCTGCGCCACCCAACTGCGCTGCCAATCGCCCGCCCTCAATTGTTGCCGACATGGCAATCAGGCGCAAATCCTCCCGCAGTCCCGCTTGAATATCGAGCGCGAGCGCAAGACCTAAATCACCCTCCAGATTGCGCTCATGAACTTCATCGAAGATCAGGGCAGCTACATCACTCAATTCAGGGTCCGTCAGCATACGCCTTGTGAGAATGCCTTCGGTGATCACTTCAATCCGGGTCCGTGCTGTGATCTTCTTATCAAGGCGCACTTGATAGCCAACAGTGTCGCCCACCGCTTCCCCAAGCAAGTCGGCCATACGTGCGGCGGCGGCCCGTGCTGCCAATCGTCTTGGTGCGAGCATCAGGATTTTCTTATCCGCAGCCCATGGCTCATCGAGCAGGGCTAGGGGCACAGAGGTGGTTTTACCTGCCCCGGGTGGCGCCACCAAAACCGCAGAAGTTTGGGTACGTAGGACCGCCAGCAAGTGGCCCAACACGGCAACGATCGGCAAATCTGGCGGAATGGCCGCCAACATGACCGTTTATTCTTGGTCTGGGTCGGTTGCGACCCCAACGCGCTGGGCGAGTGAGGCGGCCATAAACATATCAAGGTCGCCATCCAGCACACCCGACGTGTCTGACGTCTCAGCCCCGGTGCGAAGATCTTTCACCATCTGATAGGGCTGCAGCACGTAGGAGCGGATCTGATGGCCCCAACCGATATCCGTCTTTTGATCTTCAAGCGCATTGGCGGCGGCTTCGCGCTTTTGCAACTCCATCTCATAGAGGCGCGCGCGCAGCATTTTCCAAGCAATGTCACGGTTCTTATGCTGGCTCCGCTCTTGCTGCGAGGCGCAAGCAATGCCGGTGGGCAAGTGGGTGATCCGAACAGCGGAGTCAGTTTTATTGATATGCTGACCGCCAGCACCGGACGCGCGATACGTATCAATGCGCACATCTTTGTCTTGAATATCAATCACGATGGTATCGTCGACCACCGGATAAACCCAGACGCTGGAGAAACTGGTATGGCGCTTAGCGGCGCTATCGAACGGTGAAATACGAACCAGTCGATGCACGCCAGATTCTGTCTTCAGCCAGCCAAATGCATTCTCCCCCTTAATCAAGAGGGTCGAAGATTTGATGCCCGCCTCTTCACCGACACTTTCTTCGATTTCCTCGACACTCATGCCGCGCGATTGCGCCCAGCGGACATACATGCGGCGCAAGATGCTGGCCCAATCTTGACTTTCCGTGCCACCAGCGCCCGCATTGATTTCAAGATAGGCATCATTGCCATCCGCTTCACCCGACAAAAGCGCTTCTAGTTCAGCACGATCCGCGCGTGTCTTAGCGTCGACGAGGCCTTTACGGGCCTCTTCAATCATGTCTTCATCGCCTTCGGCTTCCGCCATTTCAGCCAGCTCAACATGGTCGGTTAGGTCACGCTCTAATTGCCGGACCGCCTCAACCGAGGCTTGGATCCGGTTGCGCTCACGCATCAAGCTTTGGGCTTCTTGTGGATTATCCCACAAGTCCGGCCGCTCGCTCAACGCATCGAGTTCGTCCAAGCGGCGCAAGGCAACATCCCAGTTCAACCGGCGACGCAAGAGCGCCACAGATTTACTGATGTCACGACTAAGCGCTTCAAGTTCAGCGCGCATAAGGTCTCTCCAAATCGATCCACGCAGACGGCGGACATAAGCAAGGCCGGCCTGAAGGTCCAGACCGACCAAAAAATGGTATCAGTTTGCGTCGTCAGCCTTCTTTTTCGACCGTCGGGGTAGCATCTGGGGCGGGTTGCGGGGCAGCCTTCTTTGGCGCAGACGCGCGTGCTGGGGGTGTGTCATCAATGACGATTGCGCTTCCGGGCCGCGTATCAACGCGCGGTCCATCGGTTCGGCCACTGCGCATCTGCGCCAAGCTAGCGGCAGCACCGGCCGGATTGGTTTGCAATTCCGCCAAAATATTCATCCGCTCTTCGGCTTCGATTTCGCGCGTGACTTCGGGCGAAGCTGTGAAATCCTCGACCGGGCGACCTTCATGGGCCTTCATCATATATTGCTTGAAGATCGGCCCGGCGACTGGGCCGCCAGATGCACCTTGATAGATCGTGCGCGGTAAGTCGTAGCCGACATAAACGCCTGTTGCGATGGAAGGCGAGAAACCGACGAACCAAGCATCCTTATAGTCGCTAGTGGTCCCGGTCTTGCCTGCAACTGGTCGCCCAAAATCCACGCCGCGTCCGGTGCCTTTCAATACCACGTCACGCAAGATACCCGTCATTTCCCAAGCTGTGCGCGGCGAAATCACTTGCACACCCCAAGGGTCGATTTGGGGCGGCCCCGCATCGGGATTCAATACCGTGTCGCAAGCCGGGCAGGATCGCCGGTCAGAGCGCCAAACGGTGCGGCCACGCGGGTCTTGCAAGCGGTCATAAAACACTGGTGGGACATAGCGACCACCATTGGGGAACACGGCAAATGCTGATGTAAGACGCAGCACCGTTGTTTCCCCTGCGCCCAGCGCCATGGTTAAGTCATTCGGCAGATCGTCATACACGCCAAACCGCCGAGCATAATCAGCAACCCGGCGCATCCCGATACGACGTGCAATGCGCACCGTCACAGTGTTGCGCGACAACACCAGCGCTTGGCGCAAGGTCATTACACCATAAAAACGACGGTCAGCGTTTTCAGGACTCCAGCCCCCACCGCGGATCCTTTCGTCCGAAATCTTGGTCTCAGGCGTGAGGCCTTGCTCCAACGCTGCCGCGTAAATGATCGGCTTAAAAGATGATCCAGGCTGGCGCTTGGCTTGGGTAGCGCGATTAAAGCCAGAATCTTCTACATCCATACCGCCCGCCATGGCGATGACAGAACCAGTCTGGACATGGATAGAAACCAGAGCTCCTTGGATACCTTGATGGCGCTGCAATTGCAGAGTGCCATCATCACGCCGCCCCAACCAAACCAAGGCACCGTCTGCCAAAGGCTTGGACGAGCGCAGCGCCCAATCCTTATCTGCCTGAGGAATGGGAACCTTGGTCCCATTGGTGAGGCCAAACGATTGGGCATTATCGAGCACAAGGGCAAAAACAGCGCGAGGATCTGGCCGCCAGTAGCGCGCTTTGGTCAAACGCGCGGGCCAATCTCCACCGACATTTATCATACCGACTGCACCCGCGAAGCCGCGCGTCCTGCGCGGGTCTAAGCGATTAAGACTCGCGGTCAATGCTTCGCGAGCAAATTTCTGCTTATCCAAATCCACAGTAGAGCGGACAATAAAGCCGCGCGAATAGGGCGCGTCCTTGCCAAAACGGCGGATCAAATCACGCCGAACTTCTTCCACAAACTCCCCGGCATCGGGGTCCGTCCAGCTGCCACGGGGATTGGGATTTACAATCAAAGACTCCGCGCGCGCTGTTGCGGCTTGCTGGGTGGTGATGAAACCATTGTCGGCCATGCGTCCAATCACCCAATTGCGCCGGCCTAACGCACGATCCATATGGCGTTGCGGATTATAATTGTTTGGCCCCTTTGGTAGGGCACCCAGATAGGCGGCTTGGGCAATGGTTAGATCGCGCACGTCTTTACCAAAATAGGTCTGCGCCGCGGCTTGCACGCCATAAGATCTAAAGCCCAAAAAGATCTGATTGACGTAGACCTCCATGATCTGGTCCTTTGTCAGAACTTCTTCGATCCGTATGGAAACCAGACCTTCGCGCACCTTCGATAAGATCTTGTCCAAGGTAGAGCCACGCGCATCATCCAGCAGCAACACGTTTTCGGCAACCTGTTGGGTTATGGTCGAAGCCCCTTGCATCCGCCGCTCGCCAAGATTGCTTATATTAAACAGAACCGCGCGCGCCACACCCATGAGGTCCACGCCAGAATGTGAGTAAAAGTCCTTGTCTTCGGCGGCCATGAAGGCGGCAATCACATGATCGGGTACTTGCTCGATGGGGATGTAAGAGCGGTTCTGACGCGCAAATAGCCCTATCTGACGACCATCTGAGGAATAGATCGTGCTAGAAACTGCTGGTTGGTAATTTGCGAGCTTCTGATGGTCCGGTAGGCCTTGCAGCGCCATATTGACCAATATCACAGCACCGATCACACCCGTGGCGATCGCGACCAGAGCGGTCAGTGCAATGATCTTCAAAAAACGCATCGTCGCTTAATCTTTCTCGGTCGAGTATGCGCCCATCAGGGCTTGGGGACCTTGCACCAAATCCCTCAGTAGCGAGGGTTAGTATGGCCTGCTTGAGGCACAAGTTAAAGCGCCCTTTGCCAGTTGGGCTGCCGCAAGCAGAGCAGATATCATTCCTATTTGTTAGCCCCGCCGCTGATCACCTGCACCCGATCAAAATAGGTGCTAATGGATTTTGCGGTTGCCGCCATCTGACGGCTGCGGAACTGAGCATTGCCCAAGCGGGCTTCGTCTTCGGGATGCGACATGAAGCCCATCTCTAAAAGGACTGCGGGCACCCGGGGCGACAGCAATACAAAGAAGCCTGCCCGCCGATGCGAGGTCTGGGTAACTGGGCCGATATTGCGGATCTCGCCAATCAACGACTGCCCGAAAATAGCCGATTGATTCTTGGTGTCGCGCTGGGTCAAGTCGCGCAAGATTTCCATCACCGATTTATCTTGGGTCTGGTTCGGCTGGGCAATCGACCAATTGTCATTGTTCAGAAGCTGGCGCGCGCGTTGACCGCCTGCTTCGGACAACGTGTAAACCGTCGCTCCAACGGCACGAGAGCCGGCCGGGGCAGAGTCTGCATGCAAGGAAATGAAAAGATCCGCGCGCTTGTCGCGGGCGGTCAAAATCCGGCGTTCCAAGGTGAGGAACACATCGGAATCACGCGTTAGGATTACTTCAAACCGCCGATCACGACGCAAATAATCACGCAACAAAATGGCACTTGCGAGGGTCACTTGCTTTTCAAACAAGGTGCCGGATACCCCTGTCGCGCCCGGGTCCTTGCCGCCATGCCCAGGATCAATCACGATCACAAATCGCCGCCCCGAAGGATTGGGTCGGATCGGCGTCGGCATGCTATTGACCTTCTCAACCGCGCGAGGACTCGGCAGAGGCGCGGTGGTGGCAAAGGTATTTGGATTGGTTGGCACCAATTCAAGCCGCAGCTGTCGACCGCCCAAAACGCCGACAATCTCATGCTTGCGTACCCGCATAGGTCCGGTGAGATCCAGCACAATGCGCGATTCTGATTGCGACTTGTCGGCAAAACGGATCTGCGAGACGCCGCCTTCGCCGATCAAGGTTCCTGCCTTCCCATTGCCGAGCCCCCAATTGACGCGCGCCATATCGATGACAAGGCGCGGCGAAGGCGTCGGCAGAGCAAAAAAACGATATTTGATTGTTTGGTCCAAGCGAATGGTGACGATCGTGGCTTCAGCAGCCTGATTCGTGGTGATCGCACTCACACGAGGTAGACCACGTGTTTGGGTTTGGGTTTGGGTTTGGGCTTGGGCTTGAGCTTGAGCTAACTTTGGGCTGAACTGCGTTAAAGGTAGCCGCCAATCTAAGGAAAATGAGGCCACGCCGAGAGCGAGGATCAGTAACGCAGCCCAACGCCACACAAAAATCCGCTGCACCCGAAGCCATCGGATCACGGCGGCGATCACTGTTTGAGAAGACCATGGCTTCATAAAGGGTCCGGCTGCCGAATCTGTGCGGAAATAAGCCTTTGCAAGATACCTGTAACCCACATGACCTGTCCAATGTGGAATCAGGGAGTAAGTCGCGCTTCCCTTTCTGTGCGAAGTGGGGCAGTGTAATTCGTAATACGGAACGGATCGAATTTTGATCTGTGTCGTGTTGTTTTTTTGGAACCAGACTTGCGCATTTGAAAGCCAAGTCTCAACCAGTTCATTCGATATGCCTTTGGGCATATTTTAAGTCGGGACGCTCCGCGGCGATGACAGTGCGCGCCACTCTGTTTTTAGAGACATTGATCTTAAGCGAAGCTATGGTGCAGACGCGCCATTCGCATGGGCCTTATGGCCGGGATCTGGGTGCTGCTCTCCCATCGCGCTTCGTTCAGCGCCGACTTTCACCAACAACCTTTTATAATTCGCGCTCATTGACCGGGAGACGACGCCACTGCGTTGCCCTGCGGCCGAGCCAGCGCGCTGGAGCTTACATCTATGTCCAAAACAATGCTGATCGACGCGGCTCACCCGGAGGAGACCCGGGTTGTCGTGCTCGCTGG
>Ga0247832_1004667_pt1 | contig 16820 bp, 12 predicted proteins | sample LaCruzMarch2015__10_FD_192407 | JGI IMG/M metagenome (GOLD analysis project Ga0247832, IMG submission 192407) | Freshwater microbial communities from meromictic Lake La Cruz, Castile-La Mancha, Spain - LaCruzMarch2015_4m | ecosystem: Environmental > Aquatic > Freshwater > Lake | place: Spain... | reverse complement strand
TAAACACAGATGGAACGGTAGACAATACCTTTAATATTGGCTCAGGCGCCAACAATGGTATTCGCAGCATCACTCTTCAGCCTGATGGTAAGATAATTATTGGAGGTAATTTTACTTCGTTTAACGGGTTAAGTGCAGGTTACATCACAAGACTTAACGCAGATGGGGCTTTGGACAATACTTTTAATTCCGGTATTGGGGCAAACAATAGTATTTATACCACGCTGCTCCTGCCAAATGGGAAAATAATTATAGGCGGTATTTTCACTTTTTATAATGGCATTCCCATAAGCCGTTTAGCTCGACTTAATATTGATGGAACACTCGACAGTGTTTTTAATCCAGGAACAGGTTCAGACAGTTGGATTATAACATCTAAACTCCAGCCCGACGGAAAAATATTAATTGGGGGAGCTTTTACTTCATACGACGGAACTTTATGCAATAGAATCGGCCGAATAATAAATTCATGTATTTCTTCCGCGGGAATTGATGTAATTTCTGCATGTAGCGCTTTTACTTGGATTGATGGAAATACTTATTCTGAAAGCAACAATACTGCAACTTTTACAATTACTGGAGGGGCTACCAGCGGTTGTGATAGTTTATTAACGCTTAATCTTACTATTCAAAATTTAGATAACGCTGTAACTGTTTTTGAAAATACACTTACCGCTAATGCTACATCAGCGAACTATCAATGGCTCGACTGTGAGAATGGATATTCAATAATAAGTGGAGCAACTAATCAAAATTACACTACGTCTATAAATGGAACTTATGCTGTAACGCTCACGCAAAACAACTGTATTGATACTTCTTTGTGTTATAACATAACTTTAACTGGACAGTTGGACGAACAGCAGGACGCAATATTCTTGGTTTATCCCAATCCATTCTCTTCAGAAACAACAGTTTTGTTGCCTCGATCTTTAAATAACGCAACGCTCATCATAGAAAACTCTATAGGTCAAAAAGTGATGTGCATAAATAACATTCCTGAACAAGCTTTTAAATTGCAACGCTGCAATTTAAGTCCTGGTGTTTATTTGCTTCATGTAGTTCAAGACGAGAAATTAGTTGCATCTAAAAAAATTGTAATCATTGACTAAATAAGTTTTGCAACTTCAACTTCTTCTTAAAGCAAAATTTTTCACCTCACAAACTCGCCGTCCTTCCTCCATCAACCGGTAAATTAATACCTGTAATGTAAGCAGCAGCAGGTGAAGCCAGGAAACCTACCGCATTTGCAATTTCCTCTGGTAAAGCAAAACGGTCTAAAGGAATTTCTTGCAGCATTTCGCCTTCTACATCTGCTAAAGATTGACTTGTTCTTTCGGCTTTGTTGCGAATTATTTGTTCCAAACGACCCGTTTTAGTTGCACCGGGCAAAACATTGTTTACCGTAATACCATATTTTCCAACTTCATTTGCTAAAGTTTTAGCCCAATTGGCTACCGAAGCACGAATGGTATTAGAAACGCCCAAACCATGCAAAGGAGCTTTTACAGAGGTGGAAATTATGTTGATTACACGTCCATAATTGGAGTTTATCATTCCTTCCACAACTGCTTGTGTAATTATCTGATTGCAAATTAAATGTTGTGTAAATGCAGAAAAGAATGCTTCTGGCGTAGCTTCTGTAATCTTTCCGGCTGGAGGTCCGCCATTGTTATTTACCAAAATATGGATGGCATTTCTCGATTGTAAATATGACTCTACCTCCTCTTTTACTTTTTTGTAATCCGAAAAATCTGCCACTAAATAATCGTTTCTTAAACCATTAATCGCGTTTAGTTCTAAAACTTCTTCCTTTAATTTTTCTTCGTCTCGCGCCATTAAAACGATATGCGCTCCTTGCGCTGCTAATTGTCGGGCGCAGGCTCTGCCAATTCCTTGAGTACTTCCGCATACCAATGCCGTGTGTGCTGATAAATCGAGTTCCATATTTCTAAAAAGTATTGTTACTTTGGCTCCAAATTTACAGCTTATGCCAATTCAACGCGCTTTTAATTTTAAAAAATGGATTGATGAAAACCGTCACCTGCTTAAACCTCCTGTTGGCAATCAACAAGTCTATAAAATAGCTGACGATTTAATTGTAATGATAGTTGGTGGTCCCAACAAACGCAAAGATTATCACTACAACGAAACCGAGGAATTTTACTACCAACTGGAAGGCGATATCGTCGTTAAAATTATAGAAGACGGCAAACCGGTCGACATTCCAATCAAGGAAGGTGAAATATTTTTACTACCGGGCAAAACACCACATTCGCCCCAAAGACCAGAAAATACAGTTGGTTTAGTTATAGAATTGGTACGTTCCCCAAAAGCAGAAGATGCATTTATGTGGTTTTGTGAAAACTGTGGCAATAAACTGTACGAAGAGTTTCTCCACCTCGATAATATTGTAACACAATTGCCTCCAATTATGCATAATTTTTATGAGCACGAACATTTGCGTACTTGTCAGAAATGCGGAACAGTGATGGCTAAACCATGACCATAGACATTCATACCCATATTTTACCCGAAAATATTCCAAATTTCAAGGAGCGATTTGGATACGGAGGTTTTATTCATTTGCAGCACCACAAACCTTGTTGCGCCCGCATGATGAAAGACGACCAGTTTTTCCGTGAAGTGCAAAGCAATTGCTGGGACCCGCAAACCCGCATCAATGAGTGCAACCAGCATGGTGTAGACATGCAAGTGTTGAGCACCGTTCCTGTAATGTTTTCATATTGGGCAAAACCGCATGATTGTTTGGCCATTTCTGAATTCCTAAATGATCACATAGCTAGTATTGTAGAAAAATATCCCGATAGATTTATCGGCCTTGGCACTATTCCAATGCAAGCGCCTGATTTGGCCATCAAAGAATTAGAACGTTGCGCCAAGCAATTAGGCTTAGCCGGCATTCAAATAGGCAGCAACGTAAATCAGTTAAACTTAAACGAACCACAGTTTTTTCCCATTTTCGAAGCGGCACAAGAATTAAACATGCCCATTTTGATTCATCCTTGGGAAATGTTTGGGCAACAGCACATTCAAGAATATTGGTTGCCTTGGTTAGTAGGCATGCCAGCAGAAACTTCTCGCGCTATTTGCTCCTTAATTTTTGGTGGGGTTTTAGAGAAATTACCCAATCTGCGAATTGCATTTGCGCACGGCGGAGGTTCGTTTCCATTTACGTTAGGACGAATAAAACACGGATTCGATTGCCGTCCTGATTTGGTAGCAATACACAATGCCATTTCACCCGAAAATTACATTTCAAGACTTTATTTTGATTCCCTCGTGCACGATGAAAAAGCCCTACGCTATTTAATTGATTTTGCCGGTGTGGATAGAATTGCACTTGGCTCCGATTATCCTTTCCCATTAGGCGAAGACATTCCCGGAACATTAATAAAGAACATGCAATTAACAGAAGCTCAAAAAGCGCGATTATTAAGCGGCACCGCGCTAGAATGGTTGGGAAAAAGGTAGGAACATGCTCAACTTTAGCCAACTTAAAAGCGACTGCTACATCATTAAATTAATCTTATTGCTTAGGGCGACTTTCCAAAACAATACAAGCATTTCATTTACAATTTGTCAGCACGTTATTGTTTCGTAAACCGTGCTTTACACTTCAACTCGGTACTCGGCAGAGGGCCTCGCACCGGGTTTCCGTTCCAATCACTGTCGCTGGCAGAGGTTAAAATTTGGCTTGGTAAGGGAAATTGAACTTCTTATTCATTTTAAATAGTGAAACTACATTTGTGGGGAAACTACATTTCCCACCCTAGTTAAATTTAGGAATTTATACACTTTCCTCCTATCAAAACTTTTCAAGATTTGTTTGAAAACTTAGCCGTTTATAAACGTTTAACATACGACTAATTGGTTTGCTCCAACGTATATTGCTCACGGGGAGGGGATGGAGTCCCCCTGTTTTTAGTTTTAAAGGGCCTCTCACCAGGTTTCCGTTCCAATAACTGTCGCTAGCAGTGGTGTAACATTTGGCTTGATGAGGGAAACAGCATTTTTTGCCTAATGCTAAAAAAGGGAAACTACTTTTTCCCGCCACAAAGTAAAAATACTTGGAATCTTAAAAAATTTGGGGAAACTACATTTCCCACCCTCGTTCAAATTTCGGAAATTAATCACTTTTCTCCTATCAAAACTTTTCAAGATTTGTTTGAAAACTTAGCCGATTATAGATGTTTAACCTACGACTAATTGGTTTACACCAGCGTATATTGCTAACTGGGAGGGGATGGAATCCCCCTGTTTTTCGGAAGCTCTAACCTGTATTTTTTTTAATCATTGATATAAACAAGCTAAAATTCCTGTAAATACTCTTAATCCCAAAGCTTCTTAAATTATTGTTTTCACTTTACTGAACTTTACAAAAAAGGTAAATGCTTAATTTAGTAAAAGAAATTAATAAGAAATTAACAAATTTAATCGAACTCCCTTTTAACTTTTAACTTTCAACTTTTTTACTTTCAACTTTTAACTAAGTTTGTCCCATGTCAATCATCAACTCTATTCTTTCTTGGGTAATGAAAAAACGGATTCATCAAATTGAACTGTTTATGAAATATCCAGATGAAGTACAGCAAGAATGGCTAAAAAAGTTGATTACGCAAGCCCAAAACACCGAGTTTGGCGAGAAATACGATTTCAAAAGTATCAATAACTACCAAACTTACAAAAACCGAGTTCCCGCAAACGATTACGAAGCCCTTAAGCCGAGTATAGAACGAATGATGATGGGAGAACAAAACGTACTTTGGCCATCTGAAGTTATTTGGTTTGCCAAATCATCGGGAACTACCAACGACAAAAGCAAATTCATTCCCTTGAGTCAAGAAGCCATGGAAGATTGTCACTTTAAAGGTGGCAAAGACATGCTTTCTATTTATTGCAACAACTATCCTGAAACACGCTTATTTTCAGGTAAAGGCCTTACGCTCGGTGGATCGCATCAGTTGAATCAAAAATCGGGAAGCACCTATTCTGGCGACCTGAGCGCCATCATTATGGAAAATTTGCCAGTTTGGGTAGAATACATCCGCACGCCCGATTTGAATATTGCATTGATGAGCGAATGGGAAAGCAAGCTCGAAAGAATCATACACGCAACCGTAGACGAAGACGTTACCAATCTTGCAGGAGTGCCCAGTTGGATGTTAATATTACTACAACGCATTATTGAACTAAAAGGCGCTAAAAACATTCTCGAAGTATGGCCAAATTTAGAATTGTTTATGCATGGAGGCGTGAGTTTTATTCCTTACCGCGAGCAATACAAAAAAATGATTCCGAGTAGCGCTATGAATTACCTCGAAATCTATAACGCTTCCGAAGGCTTTTTTGGCATTCAAGACCAAACCAATTCCGACGAAATGCTGCTTATGCTCGACTATGGCATTTTCTACGAATTTATTCCCATTGAAGCAACCAATCAAGAGAATCCAAATGTGTTATGGCTCAGCGAAGTAGAACTTAATAAAAGCTACGAAATGCTCATCACAACAAACGGTGGCTTGTGGCGCTACAAAATTGGCGATGTGGTACAGTTTACTTCCATAAGACCGTATAGATTCAAAATTTCTGGACGTACCAAGCATTATATCAATACATTTGGCGAAGAGCTGGTAATAGAAAATGCAGAAAAAGCATTGGCCATTGCTTGCGAAAAATCAGGAGCCATCATTTCTGAATATACAGCAGGTCCTGTTTTTATGGAATTCGACACCAACGGCGCACACGAATGGCTTATAGAATTTCAACAAAAACCCGAAAGCTTAGGTTACTTTACCGAAGTACTCGACAATGCACTTAAATCTTTAAACTCTGATTATGAGGCTAAAAGATACAAAAACATTACTTTGCGAATGCCATTGATACGCGCAGTAGCAAAAGGTACGTTCTACAATTGGTTAAAAGCAAAAGGCAAACTTGGCGGACAAAATAAAATACCTCGATTGGCTAACAACCGAAAATACCTCGACGAAATTCTCTCTTTAGCGCCAGCACACGCGGAATGATGCTATTTAAAAAATCATACACGCTATTTTGCGGCCTGTTCATAGCATTCGCAACTTTCTATTCGTTCACACCTCATTTGCAAGATATAAAATGGGAAAAAATCTGGAGCATTCCCATCAAAGGCAATAAGCTCTTTACCGACAATTTAGGCAATAGTTTTCTGCTCAATAAAGACCAGCTTACCAAATACCGCGAAAACGGAACCCTTTTTAGAACCTTCAGCAATAAAGGCTTGGGAACCATTACCAGCATAGATGCTTTGAATCCACTCAAAATTGTGGTTTTTTACCAGGATTTTTCAAAAGTAGTTTTTCTTGACAATACCATTACCGAAAACGGTTTTCCCATACAGTTGCAAGACCGCGAATGGGAGCAAACATCGCTCGTTTGTGCCTCTTACGACAATGGCATCTGGCTGTTCGACCAAGTGCAGTTCAGCCTCATTCGCCTCAACCAGCAGTTGCAGGTAACCACACAAATCAAAAACCTCAACCAAATACTCAACCTCGCGCTGCAACCCGTTTTTATGATGGAGCACGAAAACTACCTTTACATGAGCATTCCCGAAATAGGCATTTTTCAGTTCGATATTTTTGGAACTTATATCAAAACCATTCCCATAAAAGGACTCAACAAATTTCAGGTATTCAACAACATTTTATATTACAGCAACACAGCAGGAGTGCTCAACGCATACAGCATCAAAACATTACAAGAAAGCACCATCAATTTACCCATCAGCAATTACATCGATTTACGCATAGAGAAATCAAGACTTTACCTGCTTCATAACGATAGTCTTTCGGTATACCAGTTCCCCGAAAATTAATCAAACAAACATTTCAGCATTCTTATTTGGGCGTGCCCTTTCAGGTCGTTTATCCCTATGGGGTGTGCTTGGCTGTATGACGCAATGCATTTCCCTGCGCTATAGGCGCCGCAATGCATTGCGGTGTTAACTGACTCGCCCACTCACGCGGGCATTAAGGCAACATTGATGCATGTAATTCATATTAATCCATTGGTTAAAACCCATGGCATTGTAAACGACCAATTGAATGATTCCAATTAAAAATCAACAATCAAAAAACAAATGCCCAACAAAATTCCGAATCCAATTATTCATTATTCATTTTTAATTATTCATTAAAACATCCCAATTATTAATTATTCCTTTTTAATTATTAATTATTAAGCGTTAATAAATAATTCTACACAGATTCCATTTGCTATAATTTGGGTGTAGTTTTACCGTTTACGTGCATCTATATCACAATGAAACTTAAAATCGGAATTATTTTTGGCGGTCGCTCTAAAGAACGTGAAATCTCTTTTGCAGGAGGCCGCACCGTATACGATAATCTTAATAAAAGCCTCTTCGATGCTGTACCTATTTTTGTTGACAGCTTCAACAACTTTGTACTCCTAGATTGGCAATATATTTATAAGGGTAGTATTCGCGACTTCTACCCTGCAGCGCAAGACATTCCCGCTTCGCCTCACGATTTCCAAATTTATGCAGAATCATTAGGTGCATTCGAAAAATCTCACCAGCAAAAGCTACTTCAAACTATTGGAAAAATTATTCCAGCCGAAGAACTTAAAAAACAAATAGACCTCGCTTTTTTATGCCTGCACGGTCCGTTTGGTGAAGATGGTAGAATTCAAGGTTTATTTGAACACCTCGATATACCTTATACCGGCTCGGGAATTCTGGCCAGTGGAATAGGAATCAACAAAATTGTTCAGAAAAAATTAATGAAGTTACATGGTTTTCCTAGTCCTGACTTCTTTACCATCAGCAGACAACAATGGATTGCACAGCAAAATGTAAGCGATATTGAGCAACAAATTGCGCAAGACATCCATTATCCTTGCGTGGTAAAATCTCCTACACAAGGTTCTTCCATTGGCGTAAGCGTTATAAAAGAAGCCAATCCAGTAACATTAAAACAAGCCATAGACCGCAGTTTCTTTATTAAACGCATCAACCAGCAAGATTGGGAAAAACTAAGTGCTACACAAAAAATTGAGTGGGTACGCAATTGCTGCGATATTAGAGAAGGAATTGGCATTCCATTGCGCATTCATCATGTGGTGTATTACCATCCTGATGCTGTTTTGGAGCGCGTTACACAACATTTCGCCCATGCACATGCATTAGAATTGTGCTTAGAATCGCTCGATGCAGAAAGTGAAATTCTAATTGAAGGATTCATAGAAGGAAAAGAATTCTCCTCCATCGTTATTGAAGGCTTGAATGGTGAACCAATTTGTCTTCCTCCCACAGAAATTAGAAAAGGAAAAGAAATCTTTGATTATCGTTCTAAGTACTTACCAGGACTATCGAGAAAAATTACGCCCATACAATTGCCCGACCAACAGATTGAAGCAATTCGCGAAGCATGCAAAAACCTTTATACAGCACTAGATTTTGGTGTGTATGCGCGTATCGACGGTTTTATAAACGATGCTGGAACGGTTTTCTTAAATGACCCAAACACCACATCGGGCATGATGCCTTCTTCGTTCTTTTTCCACCAGGCAGCAGAAATAGGTTTTAATCCTTCTCAATTTATTACTTACATTATTTACACTTCTTTGCGCAAACGCGTTGCAGAATTTAAGTACAATGGAACGCCGGAGCACTTGTTAGAACTATTAGAAAAAAAGCTGAATGAAACCGCAGGAACCATCATTGCAAAGAAAAAAATCGCAGTGATTTTTGGCGGCTATTCCTCAGAAAGACACATTTCTGTAGAAAGTGGTCGCAATGTATACGAAAAGCTAAGTTCCTCAGCTGTATTCGAACCTATACCAGTTTTTTTGAGCGGGAACGATAAGCAACACGAACTCTATTCAATTCCTATCAATTTGATGTTGAAAGACAATGCAGATGATATTTATGAAAAAATTAAGCATTTTTCAGTGCATCCTATCATTCACAAAATAATTGAAGAATGCAAGGCATTAACAGTGAAATTTGGGAATACTAAAAATCTACAAGCACCTAAACAACTCAGCTACGAGCAGTTGGCCAAGGAAGTAGAAGAAGTATTTATAGCCTTGCATGGTCGCCCGGGCGAAGATGGTGCATTGCAACGCATTTTAAATCGCATTCACTTGCCTCACAATGGTTCTGATGCCGATTCTTCTAGCATTACCATCGATAAATTCCGCACCAACGAATTGCTCAAAGAAAATGGATTGCTGGTAGCAGAGCATTTCGTAGTGAAAGAAGAAGAATGGCAACACCACGAAGACCAAATTATAGCACAAGCCAACCGAGTAGGTTATCCGCTAATAGCAAAACCAGTTGATGATGGTTGTAGCTCTGCAGTAAAAAAACTGCACAACGATGCTGACCTCAAGGCATTTGCAAAACTAATTTTCAGGAAAGAAGAAGCTTTCGATAGCGCAGCTTATGCTCAGCTAAAAATAAAACCGAAAGAAGAGTTTCCAATGAAGCGACAATTTTTGGTAGAGGCCTTAATTACTGCAAATGGAGCTCCTACTTTTTTAGAAATTACCGGTGGAATGCTTACCCATTTAGAAGAAAATGGAAATATCAGATACGAGGTTTTTGAAGCTTCTGAAGCCTTGTCGGAAGGTGAAGTTTTGTCGTTAGAAGAAAAATTCTTAGCTGGGCAAGGCCAAAATATTACGCCTGCCCGTTATTCAAAAGATGCGAAGAGAAGAAATGAAGTTTCCCAAATTGTGAAAAATCAATTAGAAAAAGCTGCACGTATTCTCAATGTTCGCGGGTATTGCAGAATTGATGCATTTGTAAGAATATTCAACGATAATAAAGTGGAAGTAATATTTATTGAAGTAAATTCGCTACCAGGAATGACACCCGCAACCTGTATTTTCCATCAAAGTGCAATCAATGGGTATAAACCTTACGATTTTATAGAAAAAATAATGACTTTTGCCGAAGCAAATATGTCGTCCGAAAAAATGGCTATTTGAAAACAATGAATTTGAAGGAATTTCTGAAATCTAAATTATTCTGGCGCCATTTTTTAGTGGCAACTACCTCTGTGTTGCTATTTCTTTGGGGCTGTGCATTTTTTCTCGACATGTACACTTTGCATAACGAACACGTAGAAGTTCCGAATTTTCAAGGAATTTATGTAAAAGACCTTGACAAATTTGTTGAGGGGCATGATTTACAATATGAAGTTGTAGATTCTATTTATAACCTAAAATTAACCAAAGGAACTGTTATTGACCAAGATCCTTTACCGGGCGCAACAGTTAAACATGGAAGAACTATTTACTTAACAGTAAATGCAATTTTATCGCAAAAGGTTGCCATGCCAAACCTGGTAGATTTATCTTTGCGTCAATCTACATCTTTATTAGAAACCTACGGACTAAAAGTTGGAATGTTGCGTTATGTAGAAGGTTTGCCTCCAGTGATAGAACAATTATATAAAGGGCAAAAAATTGTTCCCGGTACAATGATAGATAAAGGTTCAGAAATAGACTTGGTTGTTGGAAGAGGTGGCGGAAGAGGCTTAATTCCTGTGCCAGATCTTTTTGGTTTAACCATAACTGAGGCTAGGAAAATACTAACTGGCTGCAACCTAGTGTTAGGTTCCTTTTTACCCGATGCAACTGGTCAAGACACAACAATAGCTAAAATTTACAAACAAACGCCAGGAATAAACGAAGAAGGCTTGTACTCAGGTGCCAGTATCGACGTATTAATTACCGGTTCTGAAGAAGTACTTGAAAATGAAAAAATCGCAGCAGATACATTGGATTAATTTTTTTTTACTGATTTTCCTGACTTTTTCAGGAATAAATTTAACCATTGCTCAATTAGTAGTTCATCCACTTAGCTCTAATACCAAAGAACAAGAAGCTACTTTGCAAAACTTTTCAAACAGTGCATCGAGAGATTTCCCTGATACATTGGAGTTGCCATTTATAGAAGACTTTTCTTCTATGTGGATAAAACCAAATCCCGCAAAATGGTTGAATAATTCTGTTTTTATTAATGCTGACTATCCTGTAAAACCGCCTAGTTGGGGCGTTGCAACATTTGATGGATTAAATAGAGACGGATTTCCTTATAGAGCGACTATTTCTCATGGTTCGGCAGATACGCTTACTTCCTTGCCCATAAATTTAGATTTCCCTCCTTCAGATTCTATTTACTTAAGCTTTTATTATCAACCTAAAGGATTAGGAAATTATCCAGAATACGTTGATACATTTCAGCTTGAATTTAAAAATCCCAATGATACTGTTTGGACATACGCCTGGAGTGTACCAGGCGAAGATTTCCCACAAACAAACATAGACTTTAAAAGAGCAATGATTCCTATTACAGACACTGCTTTTTTGAAAAACGGCTTTCAATTCAGATTCAGAAATTATGCGCAACTTAACGGAAGCTGGGACCATTGGCACCTCGATTATGTTAGGCTCGATAGGTTAAGAAACAGGAATGACACAGCTTATCAGGATGTGGCGTATATGTATAGAGGTGGCAGTTTGTTAAAAGAATACACTTCAGTTCCTTTAAGTCATTTTTTACCCAATGCTGATGACAATATGGGCATTGAATATAATCTCTCATTAACTAACAACGCCACAGGTAACACGAATAAATTGTATAAGTATTATTTTGAAAACGATTTAGGTGAGATCAGAGATTCAATTAATGCAGCACCACAAGGTCCAATTACCTTTAGACAAGAATTTACTTTTTCCTCAGTTATCAAATATACTTTTGAAGACCAGGGAAACGATTGTGCTATTTACCATTTAAAGCACTTCTTATTAGATAATTCTGATAATATTGTTACGAACGACACTGCTTATTATGAGCAGGTTTTGTGCAACTATTATGCATTGGATGATGGTACTGCCGAAGAAAGAATTGGCCTTGAAAATCAAGGAGGAGGTTTCGTTGCCCAAAGATTTGAGACTTTGAAATCCGACTCTTTAAAAGCCGTTCAGTTCTATTTTAATAAAGTTGATTCTGTTTCTCAGGGTCCATTTTTCTTAATGATTTGGGCAGCAGGAAGCAATGTGCCAGGACAAAATATTTATTCCCAAGGTTTAATTTATCCTCAATATGATGGAGTGAACCGCTTTTTTACTTATGAATTAGATTCTACACTGTTCTTAAATGCTGGAACATATTACTTTGGTTGGGCGCAAACAGGAAATTTTAACCTGAACCTTGGTTTTGATAGGAATTTAAATAATAACGATAGGATATTTTATAATCAATCAGGCGCTTGGAACAACTATACGGCACAGGCTGGAACTTTAATGATTAGGCCAATGTTTGGAACCTCAGAAACATTATATACTGTAATTGAAAAAACAGAAAATTCTCAGGTAAGTGAAGCATTGATTTTCCCAAATCCTGCCGACCAATGTTTTACCTTTAACAATCTTCAAACTGATTATACTTCGGTTGAATGTTACGATTTAACAGGTAAATTCATTATGAAAAATGATTTAAACTATGGAGTTAATATACTGAATACTAATAACTTAAGTAATGGAATTTACATGTTGAAATTATATAATTGTAAATCAAATAAACAAGAAGTAAAGCGATTATTGATTCAACATTAAAAATGGAAGAAAACGAAGTTTGGGAGGAGGAAGATGCATTTTCGGTTCCTACAGAAGAAGATGCAGATGAGGATCAAGAACTGTTTGAGCATTTTAAGTTTGCAGCTGATAAAAAACAAATACTTTTAAGGGTAGACAAATTTCTTCAAAACAGAATTGAAAATATATCCAGAAGCAAAATTCAAGCTGCTGCAGATTCTGGAAATATTCATGTGAATGGAAAACCTGTAAAGTCTAATTACAGAGTAAAACCAGGAGATGTTATTGCTGTAGTCTTTTCTTTTCCTCCAAGAGACAAGGAGCTTAAAGCAGAGAATATTCCTATCAATATTGTTTATGAGGATGAAGACATTTGTATTGTAAACAAAAACCCTGGAATGGTAGTGCATCCTGGATTTGGAAACTATAAAGGAACTTTGGTAAATGCACTCTTGTATCATTTTCAACACCTTTCATTGTTTCAACAAAACACTCCTCGACCAGGATTGGTGCACCGGATTGATAAAAATACTTCCGGCATTATGGTAATAGCCAAAACAGAGTTTTCACTTTCGCACCTCGCTCGTCAGTTTTTCGAACGCACATCTAAACGCACATACATTGCATTAGTTTGGGGAGATGTTAAATTAGATGAGGGAACTGTTACAGGGCATATTGGGCGCGATTTAAAAGAAAGAAAGTTGTTTACAGTTTTTCCAAATGGAGATAATGGTCGGCATGCAGTAACACATTATAAAGTTTTGGAGAGATTTGGATATGTTACATTGATTCAATGCAAGCTTGAAACAGGCAGAACTCACCAAATTCGGGTGCATATGAAATACATTGGGCATACCTTATTTAACGATGATACTTATGGTGGAAACAAGGTACTGAAAGGCACCACCTTTAACTCTTACAGACAATTTATTGAAAACTGCTTTAAAATTATACCAAGGCATGCGTTACACGCCAAATCACTTGGATTTTTGCACCCAGTAAAAAACGTAGATATGATGTTTGATTCAGATTTACCAGATGACTTTGTGGAAGTACTGAAAAAATGGAAAACCTATTACAATGCAAGACTTGAAGGTAACGAGCTTACTGATTAAAAGACAATAAGTTGAAAGATTAATTTTATTTTACTGGTAGTTTCGATTCTTTAACTTCTTTAACCGGAATAATAAACTTAACCCAAACTACCCAAAGTACAAAAACGAGGATATATATTATGTTGTTAAAGAAATCATGCTGCTCATTAAACGTTTCTTTTGGTGAATAAAGAGCATTTAACGTAAGAAATACAACTCTTCCTGTATTAAACAAAAAAACTAAGAAAACAGATAATGGCACGAACCATAATTTCTTTTTAAAGGGAGCCGGATAAGATGTGAACAAAGCAAAACATCCGTACATTAAACCAAAACCTGCGCAATAATTTCCTATAGTTACACCATACGACCCAACAACAGCTATAGATCTATAGTTATGTACTACATCGTATCCGATTAATTCTAGAAAAAAAACAGATAATTGATTAACAGAAACAATAAGTATATGGTAAAAAAAAGTCCAAATCTTAATATATAAAACAAAATTATGACTCAGATATTCATCACTGATGAACCAAAACAAATAAAACCCAAATATTTTTAAAAGAAAAAAATTAATGGATTTAAACCCGTCCAAAACTAAAGTCTATCTTATTTAGATGGAGAATTTGAATCTTTCCTTGAATCGTAAATCTTTTTTACGCCATACCCAACACAAGCTGCAACTAAAATAGATACACCACCGTCAATTGGGATTAAAGAAGGATCTGGAGGAAGTGGAGTAGCTAAAAGCGCACTGAAAGCTGAGGAAACTAATATTACTCCGAGAGTTAAAAATGTACTTTTGTTCATGTGTTGAGATTTAGGGGCTTGTTCACTTTGTCCTTGCAAATATATAACATACAAATCAAAATACAAATCTTTCCAAATTATTTTTTTAAAAAAGTTATGAAAAAGTTAATTTCCTTACATGTAATCTTACATGGCATTAGCAACTACTAAACCTAAACACTATACTCAACCTCACTTATACGATTTTTTTTAATATCGTTTTTCAATTCGGCTCTTAACTCTGTTGATGTTTTTCTGCTCCCATTATGACTCCAACCAGGAGGACCAAATATATATTTGAAAGCATATTTTCTTTTTTCAGCATCCTTTAAGTCACAAATAATTTGATTCCATTCAAAAAAAACAACTTTTATAGGATTATAACTATCAACGTTAGTTGTTAGCCCGAATTTAACTGGCTCCTCTTTCAACTCTTCCTGAAATGTTCCAAATATTCTGTCCCAAATTATGAGTGCCATTCCCATATTCTTATCTAAGTAAATTGCATTAGAACCGTGATGAACTCTATGATGAGAAGGTGTAACAAAAATATATTCAAACCATGCTGGAAGTTTTCCAATTGTTTCAGTATGAACCCAAAAACCATAAACTTGGCAAGCTGCATACATAAAAACAATGTCTAGTGCTTCAAACCCGAAAAATGCAAGTGGCAAATAAAAAATAAATCTATAAAACGGTTGAAAAACAGACGAGCGGATAGCAACTGTAAGGTTAAATTTCTCGCTTGAATGATGCGTAATATGTGTTGCCCAGAAAAAACGAATGTAATGATCCGCACAATGTAAAACATAATAAGCGATATCTTCCGCAAGAAACAATAACACCCAATAAACAACTCCTTTTGTTTCAAAATGAATGAAAGAATAAGTACTGGCCCATGTCAAAACAAATAGTGTTACAACTCTGAATAACAAATCATTCAAAAAATTCCATGAAGTACAAATCAGGTTTACAATAGTATCTCCTATTGCATATAATTCCTTTTTAGCATAATGACTATATAGCAATTCGAAAACTATAAGTATCACCATTAAAGGTGTTGATAATGCGAGTAAAATCGTTTCCAAGCGGCAAAAATAGCAATTTTAAACTTTCATTTAAAATTTACTGAATTATCTAGTTCTTTTAATAATGAGTAATGCTTTTCGCGTAATTCTAAATGCCTTTGGCTTGCGTTAACCTGAAAAGAATCTTTAAACTTTTCAATGTTTTCTATTAATCCTTCATATTCAAAATACATGGCGCCTGATCTCCTTATCCAAAAGTCTGCAGGAAAAATTACCATTTCATTTTCTTCACAATACTTAATTTCGGCAAGCATCAAAACGCACTCTTTATCCGCTATCAATGGCCATAAATCATAAGCTAATGCTACTATTTTTTCTGTGTTTCTTCCATATTTCAAAACTAGTTTCCTAACTAATTGAAAGTTACCCCCAATTTGTTTTGACTCTCCTATTTGCTGTTCTATATAACTTGCAATTTCAGCTACACCTTCGAATTCTCCTCCACTTATTACAATGTTTTCTGTTTTGCAATGTCCAAAATCTTTCTTGAAATCTTTCTTGAAACACTTCACAACAAAGTCAACTGACTTTTCTGCCATTTTCCGATAACCTGTTAACTTACCTCCAGCAATTGAAATCAATCCAGATTTTGAAATAAACAACTCATCTTTCCTTGATAATTCAGATGGCGATTTTCCTTCCTGGTGAATAAGAGGCCGTAAACCCGCCCAAGATGATTTTACGTCCGATATTTCCAGTTTTATTGAAGGAAATAATTTATTTGTCCCATGTAATATGTACTCTACTTCCTCTTTAGTTACCTGTAAATCTTCTTTATTTCCTTTATAATTTGTATCTGTTGTACCAATATACACAGAGTTATCTCTTGGAATAGCAAAAATCATCCTTCCATCAGAATGATCAAAATAAACGGCTTGTTTCAAGGGAAACCTACTTTTTTTTAATACAATGTGAATACCCTTTGTGAGGTGCAAAAACTTTCCTTTTCTGCTGTTATCAAGTTCTCTTAATTCATCTACCCAAGGACCTGCGGCATTGATAACATAAGTACCATAAAGATTAAATTTATCTCCATTTAAGTGATCAGAAACTGAGACTCCTATTACTTTTTCATTTTGTTTTAACAACTCATTTACCTGTAAATAATTTAAGCAAACAGCTCCGTAAGAAATCGCTGTTTTACAGATTTCTATGGTTAATCTGGCATCGTCTGTCCTATATTCCGTATAAATTGCTGCACCTTTTAAAATCT
>Ga0247832_1004666_pt1 | contig 16820 bp, 14 predicted proteins | sample LaCruzMarch2015__10_FD_192407 | JGI IMG/M metagenome (GOLD analysis project Ga0247832, IMG submission 192407) | Freshwater microbial communities from meromictic Lake La Cruz, Castile-La Mancha, Spain - LaCruzMarch2015_4m | ecosystem: Environmental > Aquatic > Freshwater > Lake | place: Spain... | reverse complement strand
CTCCCATCACTTTTAAAGGGTGTTGAGGGTCGAATAGTTCTATTAAATATCCCACTTCCATTGGAATTTCATTCTCTCCGTTGCTAAAATGTTTTGAAGTTTGCATAAACCAAGCATATTCACCCATTACTTTTTTCATTCTAAAGAAAAAACGAAAATGTACTGTTTCCTTTTCTTTAGGTTTCATCCGCATATATTCCATAAAAGCCTTTTGAGTAATATTTAAGCATTTAGGAAAGTCGTCTTTATGCACTTTTTCTTGCATTATCTTAATCCCTTTTGCTTCAATTGCACTTCTGTCTTCATTCATTATCCTGACAAAATGGTCGTTTAAATAATCATAACCACCCTTTTCATAATTATAAACGAATGCAGCAATTTGTGTATCTGAAAGCATATTTAACCCTGGTGACATTTGTTTAATAAGTGATTTAATATCTCGATTTATGGGTGCATGCTGTGTTGCTAGCAACCAGACTTTCAAACCTGTCCGTTTTTCTTTCTCTATGGGCATCCTTTTCTCGACTTATTGATTACAATTTTGTAAAATTAGTGTTTAATTCATGTTTACCGCAAGCGTTAACTTATTTATTTTATTGGTTGATAAATAATCATTTCTGTTTATATTTGCATCCTGTTTAGAATTATTCTAAATAGTAAACAGTTGCCGATTTAATTTGTTAATATAAAAAAAACGAACAATGATAAGTGTTTCAGATTCTGCGAAAGGAAAATTATTGAATTTAATGCAAGAAGGAAGTATTCAACAAGACAGCTATTTAAGAGTTGGTGTTGAAGGAGGAGGTTGCTCCGGTCTTTCTTATAAATTAGATTTTGATTCCACCATGAAAGAAGGTGACCAGTTGTTTGAAGATAAAGGGGTGAAGATACTGGTAGATAAGAAGAGTTTTTTATACCTGGTTGGTACAGAACTAGATTATTCCGGAGGCTTAAATGGCAAAGGATTCGCTTTTAACAACCCTAACGCTTCACGTACTTGCGGGTGCGGTGAAAGTTTTGCAGTTTAATTTTTTAAATTTAGAAAATGGCAGCGCAAGGAAATGAATTATTAGAAGCCCATATAAACTCCGATTATAAATACGGCTTTACCACAAATATTGAAATGGATTCTGCCCCAAAAGGGTTGAACGAAGATATTGTTAGATTTATTTCTGCCAAAAAGAAGGAGCCGGAATGGATGCTTGAAACCCGTTTAAAGGCATACAGACATTGGTTAACCTTAAAAGAACCAACTTGGGCTCACATACATCACCCTGCAATTAATTTTCAGGATATTATTTATTATGCTGCCCCAAAAAAGAAAATTGAACTTTCAAGTTTAGATGAAGTTGATCCTGAGCTTCGTAAAACATTCGAAAAATTAGGAATATCACTAGAAGAACAAAAACGCCTTACTGGAGTTGCTGTGGATGCTGTAATAGATTCTGTTTCAGTTAAAACTACCTTTAAAGAAAAACTATGGGAATTGGGTATTGTGTTTTGCTCTTTCAGTGAAGCTGTTCAGGAACATCCGGAATTGATTAAAAAATATATGGGTTCCGTGGTTCCTTATACCGATAACTACTACTCAGCGCTAAATGCGGCAGTTTTTTCTGATGGCTCTTTCTGCTACATTCCAAAAGGTGTGCGCTGTCCAATGGAATTATCAACCTATTTCAGAATAAATGCCTCTGGAACGGGTCAATTTGAGCGTACTTTAATAGTTGCTGATGACAATTCTTACGTTAGTTATTTGGAAGGTTGCACAGCTCCAATGAGAGATGAAAACCAATTACATGCTGCAGTTGTTGAAATTGTGGCGCACGAAAATGCAGAAGTTAAATACAGCACAGTGCAAAACTGGTATCCAGGAAACAAAGAAGGAAAAGGTGGTATCTATAATTTTGTTACAAAACGAGGTATTTGTGCTGGTAGAAAGTCAAAAATTTCTTGGACACAAGTTGAAACGGGTTCTGCCATCACCTGGAAATATCCAAGTGTAATATTAAAAGGCGACGAATCTGTTGGTGAGTTTTATTCAGTTGCCGTTACTAATAACTACCAGCAAGCTGATACAGGAACCAAAATGATTCATATTGGCAAAAAAACAAAAAGTACCATTATCTCAAAAGGTATTTCTGCTGGTTTTAGTCAAAATAGTTACCGAGGTTTGGTTAAAATTAACAAGAAAGCACAAGGTGCGCGTAATTTTTCTCAGTGCGATTCTCTGCTTATGGGCGACAAATGCGGAGCGCATACATTTCCCTACATAGAAATAAACAATAAGACTGCTACGGTTGAGCATGAAGCTACAACTTCAAAAATTGGTGAAGACCAACTATTTTATTGCAAACAAAGAGGTATCGAAACAGAAAAAGCCATAGCATTAATCGTTAACGGATATTGCAAAGATGTTCTGAAACAGTTGCCAATGGAATTCGCTGTAGAAGCACAAAAATTGCTTTCCGTAAGTTTGGAAGGCAGTGTTGGGTAGTTTGTTATTTAGCTTAGTTTTAATTATTATTTTTTCGCTGAATTAAACCATTTTTGCAGGGCTCATTCTTTGCTCTGTGTTTAAAAAATGTAACCTAATTTTATTATTGTTTATTTTCCCAGCAATTTGCATGGGCCAAACGGTAAACAATGATCCCGAATCAGTTTCTTACAATTGGTATATTCATTCAAATTGGGACAGCCTGTTAATCAACAGAGGTTCTTTATTATCAAACGGAAACGACTATTATTACATGCGTTATCGTTTAGGAGAAGCTGCTTACAGAACCGGAAAATACAGGCAAGCAGCTACTGATTTTGGACGAGCTACAGCTCTGAATGGCTATGATTCTTTTTCTACAAGTTTTTATGCGAGTAGTTTGTTGCTCTCTGGACGCTTCTCTGAAGCCATTTTAATGGGTAAACAACTTAGAAAGCAAAAATCCTCGAACGCTCAATATTATAAAGGTTCTCAATTGAATATGTTTTATAGTGAATACGGAAATAAATTCAGTTCAGATAAAAACGTCTCAGGAAATTTAAGTTTTTTACAATTTGCGGCTGGTTTTCAAGTGCTTCATTCTACAAATTTGTTTGTTGCATATTCAAGTTTAAGCAATTCGAATTATTACAGCGATGTAAAAAAAAACACTTATTACGCAAAGCTGAAACTACAATTGAAAAATGCTTGGAGTATAGAACCTTATTTCAATATTATTGATGCAAGTGTTGCCTATTACCCAACAATAGATTACCCTCAAACATTTAATTATTATCTACAAAATCAAGTAGTTGGACTTAATGTCTTAAAGTCATTTTCAAAATTGGATGTTAATTTTGGAAGCACATACAGTAATCTTTCTAATAATACTCAGATTCAAGCAAATGCAGGATTAGTCTATTATCCGAAAGCCAATAACTCATTATTTGCGGCATTACAACTCACGTATCATAACGAAAATGACGGTTCAAATTCTAGCCAGAATCTTTTAATAAGGCCATCTGCAGGTATTAAAGTAGCCTCAAACCTATGGTTTACAAGTGAATTTTATTATGGAAAGGCTTATAATTTTGTAGAAAACGCTGGTTATTTGGTAAATAATGCTGTTGATTTAACTAAATGGAGATTAAATAGTGGTCTGCAATATTATCCAAGTAAAATGTTTTCTTTCTTCCTTACCTATCAGCATGAAGCAAGAACAGAACGCCTTTTAAGTTCTGAATATTCACTCAATAGTTTTTTTATTGGTATGCGATTCAATCCCTGGAGTCGCTAGCTTCCAGTTTTTATAGCGCTTCCAAATAGTTTCTCCAACAACTGAAATCAGAATAATAACAGATCCAATGTAAAAACCGGTTCCCAAAAGTTCGTATTCTTTAAAAACAATAAAAGCCAGTATAATTCCATAAATTGGTTCCAGATTTATTGCTAGATTCACAGTAAATGGACTTAAGAATCTTAAAGAACTCAATGACAAGTTAAAAGCTACAACCGTACAAAAGAAACTTAATATAAAAAGGTACCACCAATCCTCATTTGTAGGAACAATGCTACCAATAGGAAAAAGTAAATTTATAAGAGGCAGAAGCAATGTTAAAATGATAAAGCCACTTCCTATTTCATAAAATGAAAGCAATCTCGAATCATACTTGTGAATGATAGTTTTGTTTAAAACTGTAAATAATGCACTGAAAAAAGATGAAACCAAACCGATTATAATTCCTACAACCTGGTCTTCCTGCTCTTTCGCCATAAGAAACACCCCAATAATTACCAAAAGGGAAAAGAAAATTTGCACAGATTCGAACTTCTGTTTTAAAATGAAAGGTTCCAAAAGAGCTGTAAAAAGTGCTATTGAAGATAAACATACCATCGCGATTGAAACACTGGCCAGTTTAATTGAAGCATAAAATAATACCCAGTGCAGTGCTATTGATATAGATATAGCAGCAATATGAAGCGTGGCTTTAAGCGGTAACAAAACCATTTTCCCAGACATTGTTACAAAAACGCCCATCATAATTGCGGTCATCCACATGCGGTACCAAACCAGCATTTCAGATTCTAAACTTATCAAACGACCTAAAATACCCGTGAAGCCAAATAGGAATACAGCCGTATGTAAGGCCCAGTATGATTTCTTAAGATGCGGTTCCAATTACGTAAGGAATGGATTGTACTTCTTTTCGTGACCTATTGTAGTAGAATCACCATGCCCACAATGAACAATTGTATTGTCGGGAAGTGTAAATAATCTTTCGCGAATAGTATCTAATAGTTTTGAATGATTGCCTCCGGGAAGGTCTGTTCTGCCAATACTTTCTCTAAATAAAACGTCTCCAGCGATAACAAAATGATGTTTCTCCGAGTAGAAACTTACTTCTCCAGGTGAATGTCCGGGTGTATAAATAATACTCAAAAATTCCTCATCTAAATAAATTCTGTCTCCGTCATTAAGCGTAGCTTGAGGAGCCGGTTGGTTTTCGGAGTTTATTCCCCAAAGCGTACCATACTGTTCTACTGCATTCAAAATTGGAATCTCCAGTGCATGTATTTCAGGGACGAGCCCAAATTGCTGTTGAATAAATGGATTGCCCAACACATGATCTATGTGACAATGAGTATTTAACAATCGCGTTGGAACTAGCTCATTGGTTTGTATGAAGTTTAGCAGGGTCTCTTTTTCAGATGAAGTATAACATCCTGGGTCAATTACAAGGCATTTCTTATGGTCATTCCAGATTAAATAGGTATTTTCTTGAAATGGATTAAATGTAAAATGTTGTATTTGAAGCATCCTTTAAAAATGAGCTGCTAAATTACCTGTTTTTAGTATTTTTACCACGCGTGCGAGCAAGCCTTTTTATACTTCTTTTCTTTTTGCTTCCATTTTTGTCCCAAAGTCAGTTTTATAATGGGTCTCAAATGGATTTTGGGAAAAATCGCGTTCAGTATAAGGAACAAGACTGGCAATTTTACAGATACGATAGATTTGATGTTTATTTTTATGCTGGCGGAAAAGAACTTGCGCCTTCTGTTGGAAAAGCGGCTCAGTTTTACCTGCAGCAACTAGAACAGCTTTTCGACTACACGCTTGAAAATCGTCCACAATTAATGATTTTCGACCGCTTGTCGGAATTGAAACAAAGCAATGTAGGGCTCGAAAGCCCTGTTTGGGGTAATCTTGGAGGAGTTACCAAACAAATAGGAAATAAGATTCTACTCTATCAGGAAAATGGTAACGTTTCATTTATTAAACAACTTAAAGAAGGTATTACAACAGCTTTTGTAAGTGAGTTTATTTATGGAAGCAATTTTAGAGAACGCGCCAGAAGTGCAGCTTTGCTCAATATTCCTGATTGGTATTTTAAGGGTCTGGTTAATTATTTGAGCGAACCATGGAATACATCAATAGATAACTATACTAAAACAGGAATTCTTGGTGGAGAATACCTTAAATTCAGCAGACTTCAAGATAAAGATGCAGTAAATGCCGGACAATCTATTTGGTATTATATTGCTGAAACTTATGGTGAAAAGGTAATTCCAAATATTGTAGAAATGACAAGGATTACAAGAAGTGTTGATAATGGATTCGAATACGTGTTGGGCCTCAACTTTAAAGCGCTTACACAAGAATGGAATAATTATTTCGATAAAAAGTATTATTACAACGATACATTATTCGATGTAGCAAATGGAGATAGATTCACCAAAAACAAAAGGAAATCTATTTTACTTAGGCAATTGAAACTCAATAAAGATGGAAGCTATTTAGCGTATGTAAAGAATGATTTTGGAAAGAATAAAATCTACATTCAAAAACTTGGTCAAAAGAAAAGAGAGAAAATTGCAAAATTGGGGCACAAGTTACCTTCTATAAACGATTTGAGCTTCCCCCAAATTGCATGGCATTCAAATGGAGAATTTCTAGTTTATACCGAGGAATTCAAGAATAAATTGTACTTGAATTTTTATAACATCAAGACAAAAGAAAAACAACGAAAGTTTATTAACCTTCTAATAAAAATAGTTGATTTAGACATTTCTCCAAACGGGCAGAACATTGCATTAACAGGAATAAAAGATGGTAAAGTTGATTTATATATTTTCAACAATGTGAGCAACACGCTTTCTCCTATTACCAATGATTTTTGGGATGAAGCTGCTCCTAAATGGATGCCTGATGGGGAAAGTGTAATATTTACTTCTAATAGAACAAATGATACAATAAAAAATGCTGCTGAATTTCCATTTTTTCAGCCTGAAATGCATGATATCTTTTTGTATAAACCTTCCGAATCAGAAACCGTTTTAAAAAGATTAACAAGCACACCGGCTGCAAATGAAAGAGCCGTTTTACCAGTAAATAACAACTCAATTTATTTTTTGTCTGACGAAAATGGAGTTAATAACAGATATTCTGCAAGATTCGATAGTTCAATAACTACAATTGATACTATAATACATTACAGATACTTTATTGTTCCTAGAGCCATTACTAATTATAAAAATTCAATTGTAGAACAAGCTATTGACCCTGCGGGAAATGCGTGGGAAATTAGAAAAGAAAAAAACAGATTAAACATTTACAAAGCAACCCAATTAAAAGGATTTTCCGAAAACGAAAAATTACCTGTTACAAAATTCATTTCACAGAAATCAGTCATTTCTATTCCAAATCAAGCCAAACAAAAATCAAAGACCGATACTCCTAAAGTGAGAAAAATTGTGGTGTTTGGGGAAGATAAAAAGCCAGAAACTATTACTAAACAGCCTGCGGTTGTGCCAGAAACTATGCAGAATCTAAAACTTCCACGACAGAGAGTTTACGAAACAGCATATTATTCAGATTACCTTATTTCTCAAATTGATAGAGAGTTTTTAAATCAAACCTATCAACCATATTCTGCAACAGGCTTTTTGAATCCAACCATAAATGGATTGTTTAAATTAGGCCTCACTGACTTGTTCGAAGACTATAAAATTACTGCAGGAGCAAGGCTTGCGGGAAATCTTACCGGAAATGAATACTTGATTTCGTTTCAGAATTTAAAGAAAAGATTAGATAAAACTATTTTATATCATAGGCAAGGCTTGCAAAACAATGCTTTAAATGGAAGAAGAGTAATGTTACAAACCATCTCAGGTAAATTAACTTATCCTTTTAGCGAAGTGGCAAGGGTTAACGGTTCACTTTCCTATAGAAATGACAGGACTGTTTTTGTTGCGAATGATTTAGCAAATCTAAATGAACCAAATCAATATAAACACTGGGTTATAGCGAAATCAGAGTACGTTTATGATAATACTTTTCCTCTCGCATTAAACATGCTATCTGGTACAAGGGCCAAATTTACAATTGAACACATTCTACAGGTAAACGCAAAAAAACAAAGTGTAACAGTTATTGGTGGTGATATTAGATTTTATCATAAAGTTGCGCGGGAGTTAATTTTTGCAACAAGAATTGCAGGAGCTACCTCGTTTGGACCTGGGAAACTATTGTTTTATTTAGGCGGTGTTGATGGATGGTTTTCACCAAAATATGATGCCTCTTTGCCAGTAGATCAAAATCAAAATTATCTCTTTCAAACTATTGCAACTAATATGCGAGGGTTTTTTCAAAATGCCAGAAATGGAAGTAGCTTCGTAGTTTCTAACACGGAATTGAAATGGAGCATTGTTCGAAACTTATATAAATATCCCCTTAAATCTGATTTTCTAAATTCATTGCAAATAGTTGGTTTTGCTGATGTTGGAACTGCATTTACAGGTTCTTCTCCATGGAGTGATTCTAATACATTTAACCAAAAAGAAATTAAAAGTGGCCCTATAACAGTAATCTTGAAGAATCTGAATGAACCAATTGTTTCAGGATATGGTATTGGCTTGAGAACGCGATTATTAGGTTATTTTATTAGAGCTGATTATGCATGGGGTTTAATGGATGGAGTGAGGCTGAAACCAGTATTTTACCTTTCGTTAAATACCGATTTTTAAGTATATGGAAAATAAAAACAAACTCAACATGATAACAATACTCATATTACTGATAATAGGAATCTTAGCTGGTTTTTCAAGCGGAATGGTAGGAATTGGAGGGGGAATTATTATTGTTCCAGCTTTGGTTTTTTTTCTTGGTCTTACCCAGCATCAGGCTCAGGGTGTAAGCATCGGAATGTTGCTACTTCCTGTTGGATTTCTTGCGGCAATGAATTACTATAAATCTGGAAATCTCGACATATCTAAAAGCCTAATTATAGGTGCATCATTTATAATAGGTGCTTATTTTGGTTCTAAGGTTTCTTTAAATATTGATGGTGCAATTATGAAAAGGATTTTTGGAGTTGTAATTTTATTAATCTCATTGAAGCTCATTTTTGGTAAATGAACCTAACTAAAGAAGAATGGAAAATTGCTATTCAGCGGTCAGCTGCCAAGCATTTCGAAGCAATTAAGGCTATTAGAAGACATATCCATCAATACCCGGAACTTTCGTTTGAAGAAGTAAATACGAGCGATTTTATTAAAAGTCAACTTCGTAAACACGGAATTTCATTTTCTGAAAATTGGGTAAAGACAGGTATTCTTGCTGAAATTAGAGGGAAAAACAATCAAATTACAGCATTAAGAGCCGACATGGATGCGCTTCCTATACAAGAGGAAAATAATTGCTCTTATGCGTCTGTTAATAAAGGCATTATGCATGCTTGCGGCCATGATGTGCACAGTGCTTCTATGCTCGGAGCTGCTATAATTTTGCAAGAACTAAAAGATGCACTGCCTAATACCGTTCAATTTGTTTTTCAACCAGGGGAAGAAAAATTACCAGGTGGAGCGAAATTGATGTTGGAAGCAGATATTTTCAGAATAAAACCCAAAGCCATTTTAGCCCAACATGTTTACCCTTCTTTGCCTGCTGGCAAAGTTGGCTTCAAAGCAGGACAATATATGGCTTCTACAGATGAAATTTATATTACCATTACTGGCAAAGGTGGACATGGGGCAATGCCACATCAAGTTATTGATCCTGTTATAATTGCAGCTCAAGTCCTTATTGCATTGCAACAAGTAAGCAGCAGGTTTGCTTCTCCATTAATACCTACAGTTCTTTCATTTGGAAAAGTAATCGCAAACGGAGCAACCAACGTAATTCCTGAGAAAGTCTTTTTAGAAGGTACTTTTAGAACTTTTGATGAAGAATGGAGGAGCAGAGCACATGAACATATTGTTAAAATTGCAACTGATGTAGCTCAAGCTTTTGGAGGTCTAAGTTTAGTAGAAATTAGAAAAGGGTATCCATCTCTTTTTAATAATGAAGTACTCACTACCAACTGCCAAAAAGAAGCGGAATATTATTTAGGAAAAGAGAACGTAGTGGCGTTAGAGCAAAGAATGACTGCTGAAGACTTTGCCTGGTTTGCTCAGGAAATGCCGGCTTGTTTTTATAGATTAGGCACAGCAGGATTAAATGGAGCATACAGCAGCGGTGTGCATACCAATACTTTTGATATAGAAGAAAAGGCTTTAGAAACAGGAATGGGTTTGATGGCTTGGCTTGCAGTTAGCGGAAACTTATAATCCTAAAACAATGTCTGCAAGTCCTTGCTCAGTTGTGAATGGTGCAACGTGAACTTCAGAAATACCATTTTCTCTTAATGTTGCGGCAGTTGTTTCCCCAATTGCAACCGCTTTTTTGATTGGCAGTCTGCATTGATTTAAAAAAGATTTTACGGTTGATGGGCTGGTAAATACATGAATATCAGCCTTAATATTACCGGAAATGTCTTTTTGAATAGTTTGGTAAACAGCAATATCATGCATAATCGCCTTGTCTCCAATTTCTTGTTGGATACTTCGCATTCCGTTTTTTGCTCCAGGAAATAAAACAGATGTTCCCTTACAAACAGCCATAAAATCCTGAGCCGTTGTTTGGGAATTCTTGTCATTTCCTATAAAAGAAGGAGTAAAGCCCAATTCAACTAATGCAGCAGCTGTAGATGAACCTATTGCAGCAAATTTTGAAATGCTTGAATAAGGAATTTCCTGAGAAAAGAAATATTGCACTGCTGTTTTACTGCTGAAGAAAATCCAATCCGTAAAAGGAATATGATTTACATCTATTCCTTCAAAAGCAATTGGAGATTCGGCAATTATGTATATTCCCGTTTTATCAAGTTGCTTAATAAAAATCGCAGCTTCTTGTTTATCTCTGGAAATATAAACTGTTTTATTTTGTTCTTTTATTAAGGCTTTTAACACATTATTTACAGCTTCTTCGGCAGATTTATCTTCTAGATAAACGCGTTTAAATTTGTTTTCCTCAGGCAGAAAAAGAGAAGCCCAGACCTTGAATTTATCTTCTTCAAACAAACAGTAAACTCCTAATGGAAGCAGGCAACCTCCATCCATTCTATTTAATACCTTTCTTTCTACAGCGATTGATTTTGCAACAGCAGCATCATTAATTTTTTGAATTATCTCATTCATTTCATCATCAGCTTCCCTTATCTGAAAAGCTAAGACTCCTTGCGCCGGTGCTGGAATAAATGTAGTTGGATGAACTACGTTTCTATGAATATCTTCTAAATTAATGTTTAATCTGTTGAGTCCCGCAGATGCAAGTACTATTGCATCATACATTTTATCACGCAGTTTATTAATTCTTGTTGGCACATTGCCTCTTAAATCTTTAATAATTAGATCAGGCCGAATATTCAAAAGTTGACTCTTTCTTCGTGCTGAAGAAGTGCCTACTATAGCACCTCTTTTTAACCCTAAATTTTCATTTAAATCTAAAGCTTCAGGTGAAACAAGAATAGATTCTGAACAATCTTCCCGGTAAGAAACGGCTGCAATTGTTAACCCTTCGGGGAAAGTTGTTGGAAGGTCTTTGTGAGAATGCACAGCGAGATCAATTGTACCATCCAACAAAGCCTCTTCAAGCTCTTTTGTAAAAAAACCTTTGCCTTCAATTTTATCAAATGAGAGGTGTTGAATTTGATCTCCTTTGGTTTTTATAATGAGAATCTCAACAATATAACCTAATTTTTCTAATTTAGTTTTTGTGAAATTTGCTTGCCAAAGCGCTAATTCGCTCCCTCGAGAACCAAGTATTATTTTACGAAACATTTTGGTCTAAAAATATTTCTCTGGCCATTTTCATGGGTACACTTATGTATTTTTTCTCCAGATATGTAATCATTTTATTGAGTACTTCTTTGCCGTTATCGTCTAAAGTTTCTATTTCTTTTGCAAAAACATTCGACACAGCATTTTCTCGGATTTCTTTAACTTTTAATGGAACAGATTGCATTGCTTTTTCAATTGAGCGAGCCCTATTCATTTCTTTGTAGATGGTTATATTTTTATCGATTATCTCCTCACATTTATCAATAGAAGCTCTGCGAGCAGCCAAATTTTCTTCCGCTTGTTGTTGCAGAGATTCAACAAGAATCGGGGTTACTTTATAGTTTTTATAAATTATTGGATTTATATCATATGGTATGGCAAGGTCAATTGCTATTTTACCAGTTCTATCTCCTTGAAGCAACTGTTCATAAAGCTTCAAATCAACAATTGCATGTGATGATGAAGTACAAGAAATCAAAACATCAAATCCTTCGCTATAGCTAAATAAATCTTTAAAAGGTAAAGCTCTGCCATTGATTGATTGCGCCAGAAGAGCAGCTTTCTCATAGGTTCTATTAAAAACGACAAAGTTTTTATACTGATGCTTTTTAAGATACTTACACAAATTGGTATTTGTTTGTCCAGCGCCAATAATCAGAAAACGAGCTTCTTTTTTTACTTGTAAATCTTTTAGTTTTCGATAAGCTAAAGAAACAACAGAAACAGGATTATGAGCGATTGTTGTCTTAGTGTATACCTCCTTAGCTGTTGCAATAATATTTCTAGCTATTAATCTAAGCCTATCTCCAGATAACCCATCTTTTGCGGCATCTTCAAAAGCTGTTCTAACTTGTGTTATAATTTCTCTTTCACCTACAATAAAAGAATCTAAAGAAGATGCAACTTTAAATAGATGTTGAATTGATTTTTCTCCATCGTATATCTGCGCTTTTGTAGCATAAATATGAATTTCCTCGATCGAAAACGTTGGATTTACAAGTTTTAATAATCTTTCTAAAAATTTAGTATCTATTTTTTTATGAAACACTAAAATAAATTCAACCCTATTACAAGTGCTGAGATAAACCAACTCTTCAATTTCTAATTCAGACTTTATAAAAGTTAGTAATGCATCTCGCTCATCTGGTGCAAGATGCAGTTTCCCAACCTGTTCTAAAGTAAACTGGTTATGATTGAAAGCTATGGTATGTGTAATATTCACTATTTAAACTCCTGCAAAAGTAGTTTGTTAACGCGTTTCTTCTGTCATAAAAATGTCACAATGCTTGTCTTTTCTCTATTTCGAATCATTCCAAATAGAGCATCACATTTAGGACTCTTATTTTCCAAATTTACAATCAACTGTTCGATTGTTGACCTGGTTTAAGTAAGGTATCTCTGCAAAATGTAACCCTAAAGAGTTATTTTTATGAACTTTTACTTCTGATGGCAATCCTATACATGTAGTCTATTCGCCATATTGTCAGCACAATACAATTTTGTCGCTTAAGGTTCTTTCATTTTAGTTATATAAATTGACAAAATTCACCTAAAATTCCATTTTGTATTTAATAAATTTAATTAGCTTTGTTAGATAATATCAAAATCCCTTACAAAAATGAAAAAACAAGCAGAAAGATTAAGGTTGATTCGTGTGTCAAAAGGCATGAGTCAAGAAAATGTTTCAAAAGCACTGGATATCACGGTTGGTGCATATTCTAAAATCGAAAGAGGTGTTACAAAATTGAGTTTGAATAGATTAGCTGATTTGGCTAAAATATTTGACATTGAACTAAATGACTTCATTAGATATCTAAATGGAGAGTCTGATACATTAGACAAAAAACTCCAAATTCCAGGTTCTGGAACCACTTCAAATTATTCTTCTAGTAATTCTTCTACAAATGACTCTGAAGTAGTTTTACTAAGAAAAATTATAAATCTTTACGATGAAAGTAAAGAACTTAATACCAAAGCAGTAATCAGAAATATTTTTGAAAATCATCATGTAAACCTTCCATCTTTTGTTGAAGTGTTAAAAGATGTTAATTCATCTTACGCAACTAAGAAGTTAGACGGCAATCAAATTACAAACTTTAATAAAGGAATTGAAAGACTGGCTGAATTGTTAAGCTAAATTCTATTTTTAAATTCTTATACTACCAAATGAAGGTTGCTGCATTTAATTGTGGCAACCTTTTTTTATTAAAATGTAGAAATTTGCATAGGTTTGTCTCATGGTTCCTCCACTTTCTGTTGTAATAATTACTTTTAATGAAGAACGAAACATTGAGCGTTGTATCAACTCAGTAAAAAATTGGGCTGATGAAATATTAGTAGTTGATTCATTTTCTACAGATGCAACGAAATCGATTTGTAAAAAGTACAATGTAAATTTTGTAGAGCATATTTTCGAAGGGCATATTGAGCAAAAAAACTATGCACTTTCGCTGGCTAAGAATAATTGGGTTTTATCACTCGATGCCGACGAAGCTCCAGATGTACAATTGGCTAAAGAAATTATAAATGCTGATAGAACTTCCGAAAACCTTGCCTACTCAATGAACCGGCTTACCAATTATTGTGGTAAATGGATTAGACATGGTAGCTGGTATCCCGATAAAAAGATGAGGCTTTTTAATAAAAAGAATACGCGCTGGGCAGGTATTAATCCACATGACAAAACAGAATGCGACGCCAATGTAGCTGTAAAACATCTCAAGGGTAATATTCTGCATTATTCTTATTATTCCATCGAGCAACACATGAAACAGCTCGACAAATTTTCTAGTATAGCTGCAAAAGAGTTCCTTATTAAAAATAAATCATCCGGTTTTTTTAATATCGTTATCAATCCATTTTTCGCTTTTTTTCGTGATTATTTCCTTCGTGCTGGGTTTCTTGATGGTTACGAAGGCTTTATCATTGCAAGATTCACGGCTTATTATACATTGCAGAAATATGTAAAATTGAGGCAATTGAAAAAAGAAACGCTGTAATCTAATTCGTTTTTTAATTTTGCACAGATATGATTAACGTCGATGAAAAAGCAGAACAATTAAAAGTTCTTGAGCAAAATTTAAATATTTATAAGGAATCAATTAAAGAGGTAGCACTTGAAATCTTAAATAATAAAGTTTCAAAATATCCTGTATTTGTTGCCTATACGGAGGATGTTTCAATTGGAAAAATGATAATTGATAAAGAAGAACTCGCGTTAGAATATAGTATAAACGCTTCTCTTTTGGAGGAATTTGTAGCCAAAAATATTGTTTTAACTGATAAGCTAAACGATTTCAAGAAAACTTGGAAAGACCCTAAAAAATTCGCCTGCATTTTCGCAATTATCGATCAGAGTGCAAGCTTTATTTACATACCTTACGACGACGATGATGAATGAAAATTGGATTGCAGAACAGTTAACCGAAGCTGCCGAAAAGCTTCAGATTTTTATTTCTAATGAAAAAAATCTAATCGCAATTCAAAAAGCCGGCGATATCATGGTGGAGAGTTTGAGAAATGGAGGGAAAATTATTTCATGTGGAAATGGAGGCTCGATGTGCGATGCCATGCATTTTGCCGAAGAACTCTCAGGAAGATTTAGAGAAAACCGACCTGCAATAGCTGCGATTTCCATTTCAGATCCTTCTCACATAACATGCGTAGGAAATGACTTTGGTTTCGATTATATCTTCTCTCGTTACTTGGAAGCTGTTGGTAAAAAAGGAGATGTTTTACTGGCAATTAGTACAAGCGGTAATTCTACTAATGTTATAAATGCAGCAGAATACGCTATCAAAAACGGAATTCAGGTTGTTGCCCTAACAGGAAAAAATGGTGGCGCTCTCGCTGCAAAAAATAATATTGAGATTCGTGCCCCACATTCAGCGTATGCCGATAGGGTGCAAGAAATTCATATAAAAGTTATTCATACTTTGATTGGATATATAGAACAAAACTTATAATTTAGCACAGTTATTAAAGGTGAACTACACGTTAGTAGTTGCCGAGATTTATTAATTATAATTTATTTAGTCATGCTAGTAAAAGTATTTGGCAGTGCCGTGTATGGCATTTGCGCCACAACAATTACAGTAGAAGTTACTGTAGCCCAAGGAATTAAATTTATTTTAGTTGGACTTCCAGACAATGCAGTTAAAGAAAGTCAGCAGCGGATAGAATCTGCTTTGACCGAAAATGGATATAGAATTCCTGGGAAAAAGATTGTAATCAATATGGCTCCTGCAGATATTAGAAAAGAAGGAACCGCTTACGATTTAACGCTTGCGATAGGAATTCTCGCTGCTTCTGGGCAAATTCCCGATGCCTTGCTTCACAATAGTTTAATAATGGGCGAATTGTCTTTAGATGGAGGTATTTTGCCAATTAAAGGAGCTTTACCAATTGCCATCCAAGCTCGAAATGAGGGTTTTAAAAGAGTTATCTTGCCTATCGAAAATGCAAGAGAAGCTGCTATTGTTAGAGATCTGGAAGTATTGGGAGCTGAAAACGTTTTGCAAGTTATTCAGTATTTAAGTGGAGATGAAAATGCATTAGTGAAAATACTAATTGACGAGCATGCTGCATTTAATCCTGATCAACAATACAATGAAGTAGATTTTTCTGATGTGAAAGGTCAGGAAAATATAAAAAGAGCCTTAGAAATTTCTGCTGCTGGGGGGCATAATGTCATTTTAATTGGACCTCCAGGTGCAGGTAAAACAATGTTAGCCAAAAGATTGCCAACTGTACTTCCCCCATTTTCGTTAGAGGAAGCTTTAGAAACAACAAAAATCCATTCTGTAGCAGGCAAAATGGGTAAATACAAATCTTTGTTAAACCAGCGGCCATTTAGGGCCCCGCATCATACAATTTCAGATGTCGCTCTTGTTGGCGGTGGCGGCAATCCTCAACCTGGTGAAATTTCATTGGCTCACAATGGGGTTTTATTCTTGGATGAGCTTCCCGAATTTAAACGAACTGTGTTAGAAGTAATGCGTCAGCCATTAGAAGATAGAATCATTACTATTTCCCGCGCAAGATTTACAGTTGAATATCCTGCAAGTTTTATGCTGATAGCTTCTATGAATCCCTGTCCGTGTGGCTATTATAATCATCCAGAAAAGGAATGCGTATGCGGACCTGGAGTTGTTCAAAAATATTTAAACAGGATTTCGGGACCTCTGCTCGA
>Ga0247832_1004662_pt1 | contig 16827 bp, 12 predicted proteins | sample LaCruzMarch2015__10_FD_192407 | JGI IMG/M metagenome (GOLD analysis project Ga0247832, IMG submission 192407) | Freshwater microbial communities from meromictic Lake La Cruz, Castile-La Mancha, Spain - LaCruzMarch2015_4m | ecosystem: Environmental > Aquatic > Freshwater > Lake | place: Spain... | reverse complement strand
GCATTGGCTTTTGCTTTTGCTATGGCGGCAAAGGCTTCATCTAATATGGCTACGATGCGTTGTTGTTCGGGAAGAGGTGGATAGGGAATTGGGATTAAACTAATTTCTGATGTTTTTAAAGAAGGATATGCGATGTCTTGCATTAAGTTTCTTGCATCAATTGTTGTCAAAAAATACAATAAAAATCTATCGTCTATTATTGAATTGTTTCCTTTGATAGTTGCTAAATGGCTTGACACATAACCATCAATTTCCATCATTACTCTGTGGTTCAAAAAAGTAGAAGCTCCACTTTTTGGAAAAAGAATAGTTCCTTTCTTATAAAGTTTTAAACCTTTAACTCCATCCTCATTTAAATAATCATTACAAAATCTAATAAATCCTTTTCTAATCTGTCCAACATCAGATGTTCTTATAAATGGATAGATACCATTTTCAAATAATTCTTCTTTTTGTGGCGCAGAATTACCAGAACTAACAACAGCAACCTCCCCTAACTTTTTTATTTCCCAACCTTGTTTCATATCAATTCCAAAATTGAGTTTAAAATCTCAGCACTTTCTTCGTCCAAGGCTTTCATTTCTTCTAAAATTTCTTGCGGTTGGCGTAAGGCAGCTTCTTCTTTTTTGTTTGGGTTTTTGGCACTTAGGTCAAAGGTTTTTGTGTCAATGTCTTTTACTGCAATGCTCCAAGAGTTTTCGCTTTCTGCTTTGGTTTTTTGCAGTTCAATAAAGTCATTCAAATCTTTTTCGTTCAAGGCATTTGTCTTGCCCAAATTTCTATCTAAATTCAGTTGGTAAAACCAAACTTTTTTTGTTGAAGAACCTTTTTCAAAAAACAACACAACCGTTTTTACTCCTGCACCGGTAAAAGTTCCGCCCGGCAAATCCAACACGGTATGCAGGTTGCAGTTTTCAAGTATCAACTTCCGCAAACTCACAGAGGCATTGTCGGTATTGCTCAAGAATGTATTTTTAATTACCACACCTGCTTTACCGCCTGCTTTCATAATTTTAATAAAGTGCTGCAAAAACAAAGAAGCTGTTTCTCCCGTTTTTATTGGAAAGTTTTGTTGTACTTCGGCACGTTCTTTTCCACCAAATGGAGGATTTGCTAAAATTACATCGTAACGGTCTTTCTCTTGTATATCGGCTAAGTTTTCAGCAAGCGTATTGGTGTGTATAATGTTCGGTGCTTCGATACCGTGAAAAATCATATTCATCGTACCAATGATGTAAGCCAATGATTTTTTCTCTTTACCGTAAAAAGTATTTTTCTGTAAGGTTGTTACATCAGAGGTCGTGAGTTTTTTACTGTTTTGCAAATAGGTAAATGCTTCACACAAGAAACCAGCACTTCCCACGGCGCCGTCGTAAATTTTATCGCCAATTTTAGGTGCAACCACTTTTACAATGGTTGTAATCAATGGTCTTGGGGTGTAGTATTCGCCACCATTACGCCCAGCATTCCCCATATTTTGAATCTTAGATTCATACAAATGGCTCATTTCGTGCTTTTCAGCGTGGGTACGGAAACGCAATTCGTCAATTCGGTTAATTACTTCACGCAAGTTATATCCGCTTTGTATGCGGTTTTTTAACTCACTAAAAATCTCTCCAATTTTATATTCTATAGTTGCTGCACTTTCTGCATTCGCCTTAAACTTTTTCAGATAAGGAAATAGTTGAATGTTTATAAAATCGGCTAAATCATCGCCAGTTAATGCTTTGTGGTGGTTAATTTTCCCATCAGCTCCTTTTGGCGCAGCCCATACATTCCATTGAAATTCTGTGTCAATAATCGGAGTGTAGGTTTTGCCCATCAATTCAGCAGCAGTGGCTTTGTCTTTTTCTAAATCATCCAGATATTTTAAAAACAATACCCAAGAAGTTTGTTCCACATAATCTAACTCACTCCCACACCCAGCATCTTTATGCAGAATATCATCTATATTTTTAAAGGTTTGTTCAAACATTTTGGTTCTTAATTGACTTTTAGTAAAAAATTTATCGTTTTGGCTTTTTCAAATATACCAAAGAAAATGGATAAATGTGTAAGTTTGCACTGCTACTAATTCATATTTAGTAACAGGCTGTTTTTGGTTTTTTTGTAGCTATTTTGTACCTCGGAGCGCTGTATTGCTTTAGGTTTAAGGAAAGCTAGATATTGTATCGGAAAGTGAAAAGCTCTTTTTCCAGGTAATCATTGACCTATTTTAATTCGTATTTTTGTTTAAAACACGTGCTTTAGCAACTAAAATTATGTCCCTATTTTTCAGATTAATTCAATTCTGCATATTAATTTTTTTAGTAGCAGCTTGTAGGGTTGAAGAAGCAAAACCCAGTAAGAAAAACAAATTGATTATTGCTTCAGATTTCTTAAAATCAGCTGACGAAATTTTGTTTAATGATTTTACCAAAAAAAATAAAATTCAGATTAAAATTGTTTTTTTAAGTGCCGATTCTATAAAAAAAACACTTAATAGAGATAGATTTAATTCAAACTTCGACCTTGTTTTTGTTAAATCGTTGCAATCAGTAAAAGAATTAAATGCGGTGTCTTTTCACCCTATTTCAAAATCAAACATTAAACAATCGTTTACAAAATTCAGAGCTTTTCGGAATAAAACTTGGTTTTCTATTGGAGTTGATCCGTTTGTATTTTCATTTATTCCAGACACTTTAGCTTATCCTAAAACATACGCAGAGCTAGGAAAAGAACACAAATTTTCATGTTTAAAAACAACAAATAATAAGGTGCTTTTCGCACATGTAAAGTACTTGAGTAAAAAAAATCCTAAGTATTATATTAGTTGGAAAAAATCATTTCAAAAAAATCTAAGCCCATTTATTGTTGATTCAGATAGTCTTCCTTCAAAACAATTTCTTTTGATTAATTGGTCTGAATTCTTAAGTAATCCGATTTTCAAAAAAAATAGTAAAAGAAAAATAGATTTTGATATCAATTATCCCAATGGACTTTATGCAGATCGAAAATGTATTGCAATTGTACTAGAAGCAAGAAATTTTAAAAACGCTCTTCTTTTCATGAGTTATTTAAATGATAAAAGTAATAATGAAAAATTTTATAAAAAAATGGGGGTGATTCCAATCAGCAAAAAATTAAATTCGTACAGTTCAAGGTCTATTCAAACTATGAAAATCATGAAAATTAATGAGGATTCACTTTTAATGAACTTGTAATTATTTTAGGGTTTTTTTACGGCATAATTATTGTTAAAAACTGTTTTATGAATTCACTTTTAACAATATTAACAGGCATTTTTTTTCTTTTCACAACAACGATTGAAGTTCCATACAATTCGATTCAAAAAGCAATGACTTCAAACGATTCAAAATCAATTGTATTAATGGGAAAAGATAAAATATTACTAAATATTCTTGGCAAGGAAGGAGCATATAATCATGCTCAAGCTGAAATGATTTTGTCAGAATTCTTTACAAAAAAACCAAAAGGTAGTTTTGTATTTGTATTTAAAGGGAAAGAAAACTCCGATGGTGTTTTTACTATTGGAAAATATACAGTCGGTAAAGAATCTTTTAGAACAACTTTCCATTTTCAAGCTGAAAAAACAGAATCGAAATTGAAAAGTTTAACTATCGAAAAAGAGTAGTATTGAGTAAATGATTAATATTCACTTTAAACTCTTTATGAAACTAAATACCAAACAATAGTTTAGGAAATCATTTTTCTAATTGAAATCAAAAGTTCAGAAATTGACGCATTTTTTAGAACCAAATCAGATTTAATTCCTTTATTTTCAGCGAATTCAGACGTAGATTTCCCCCAAACTATGACTTTTGAATCTTCACTTATCTCATTGATTGTCAGGAATGCATCTAAATTACTTGGACTTGTGAAAATATAAATTTGACATTTTTCTATTTTTCTCTCTCTCAAATTTGTTTTGTAAACAACTTGCTTTATAACTTGATTTTCGGGGAAAATCGCTGAAAAAGTTCCCAAAGAAAGATTCGATTGTGGAAAAAAAACAATTCTATTTTGTACCCAATTTTTAAATTCTGCTGCGGTTTTTAGGGGGTTTCCCGCTTCCTTGCCTACAAATTCACACTCAATTCCTAGCTTTTTTAGTTTAGAATTGGTCACTTCACCGATGCAAGCATATATAATAGTTGATTTTTTTGTTGCTTTTTCAAAATAAAATTGGGCAGAACGAATACTTGAAAAGAAAACGATATCAAAATTTGATTCTATTTTAAATGGAATCGCTTCAAATTCGATTAAAGATTGTGCTGTTAAATCCAGCTTATTTTGATTACAATAATGAACTAAGGGTTCACAATCGTCGCTGTTTTTGGATATGAAAATCCTTTTTTTCATTTAATTTGAAAGCAAATCAACTATCGTTTGAGCTAATTGTTCTTGATTTTCGTATGCAAAAGTAAAATAGTTGGCTGCTTCACTCGAAGTTTTAGCGTGCGCAACATGAACTATTTTACCGTCACAATAAACTCCTAATGGTAATTGGCAACCTCCTTCCATTAACCGAAGAACACTTCTTTCTAATTCAATTTTTTGTGCTGTATAAGTATGATTCAAATTGGAAAGAATTTCTGCTAAGCGAGAATCTTCTGTTCTAATTTGTAAGCCAAGGACCCCTTGCGCTGGTGCTGGAACGAAAACTGTTGGGTCAAGAACTTCAACGTGTAAATCGGATAAATCGAGATTCAAACGGTTCACTCCTGCTTTTGCTAATAAAATAGCATCGTATCCTTCTGTTTTCAGTTTTTTGATTCGAGTTGGAACGTTTCCTCTTAAGTCTTTAATTTGCAAATCAGGACGAAGTGCTAACAATTGTGATTTTCTTCTTGCTGAAGATGTTCCAATTATTGCATTTTTTTTCAATCCCCATAATTCAGTTGAATCAACAGCACCTGGATTTGCAAGTAATAATTCAGATGGATCTTCTCGGTCTGAAACTGCGGCAATCATTAGACCAGCTGGCGGAGTTGTTTCTAAATCTTTATTCGAATGAACAGCTAGATCAACTTCTTTTGATAACAACGCAGCTTCGATTTCTTTGGTGAAAAAACCTTTTCCTTCCAATTTGTCAAAACTTAGGTCTTGAATTTTGTCTCCTTGTGTGTGGATGATGTTAATTTCAACTGTGTGTCCTAATTTTTCTAATTCTTCGCGTACAAAATTTGCTTGCCATAAAGCCAAATCACTACCTCTTGTACCAATTTTAATGATTGAAAATTCAGACATTTTTTAAAATAATTTCTTTTGCTAATTTCATTGGCCCGCTTATGTATTTCTTCTCCATATAGCCAATTATTTTTTCCAACACTTCTTTTGAATGTTCGTCCAAACTAGCTAAATCATTTTTGAATACTTCTGAAAAAGCAGTGTTTTTGATTTCTTTAATTGATTGTGGAACTGTTTTCATTGCTAGTTCGACATTTCTTTCTTTCAAAAGGTTTTCGAATTCAAGCATTGAAGTTGCCAATATTTTTTCTACGTGTTGAATTTCTTTTGAGCGTTCTTTCAAATTTTGATTCGAAATTTTCTGCAAGAAATCAACTGATATATACGTAATGTCATTGTTTTCTAAAATCACTGGATCTAAATCCTGAGGAATTGCCAAGTCTATGATGATTTTGTTACTTTTTTCTCCTTGCAAAATAGTTTCATATAATTCTGGGGTGATAATATGAAAATCGGCACCTGTACACGTAATTATTACATCAAATCCTTTATCGTAGTATTTTAATTCACTTAATGAGAATGCTTCACCTTTAATTTCTGAAGCAAATTGTTTCGCTTTTTCTAAAGAACGATTGAAAACTGCAAAGTTGGTAAAGCCGTGTTTTTTCAAAAAACGACTCATTGTTGTATTTGTCATTCCTGCACCCACAACTAAAATACGCGCATCTAATGGAATGTTTAATTTTTTTAATTGATGATAAGCTAAAGATACAACTGATACTGGTTTTGTTGCAATACTCGTTTCGGTGTACACTTTTTTAGCAGTTTGAATTACTTGCTTCATTAAAATGCGAATCAAATCACCCGTCAGTTTTAAATCGCGACAATGTTCATAAGCCAAACGTACCTGTGTGATAATTTCACGTTCACCAACAATCATTGAATCAATAGACGATGCAACAGCTAAAGCGTGATCAACAGCATTTGTACCGCTATAAGTTTCTGCTTTTTCGGCAAGGTCAGTGATAACATTGTCCGATAAATTTGGAAAAGTTGCTTCTAATAAAGATTTTACAAAGGCATCATCTATCTCCTGATTTTTCACAAATGTTAATTCAACTCTGTTACATGTGGAAAGAAAAAACAATTCTGAAATTTCGTGTGAATCCTTTACTGTGTGTAATCTTTCACTTTGCAAATCTTTTTCAATATGCATCAAACCAATCTTGTTAACTTCTAAGTTACGATGAGTAAAAGCCAAGATGTGTAAATGTTGCAGCACGAATCTATCTGTTTGTGGGTACAAATATCGTTGTGCATTCATTTCATATTGTCATAATATTGTCATAAAGGCTAATTTAGATTATGTTTAAATAAGAGATTACTTTGTTTTTGATGCTAATTTTGGTGAACAATTTTTGAATTATGAAGACTTTAAAATACGAACAAATTATTTTTGACCTTGGTGGAGTACTTATAGATATTGATTATCAAGCAACTGAAAATGCTTTTATAGCATTGGGATTAAAAGATTTTGGTGAAAAATACTCGCAACTGAATCAAAGCGATTTGTTCGATAAATTAGAAATTGGTGAAATTTCAGCTCAACATTTTATTAATAAAATGCTTGCTTTATGTCCTGAAGGCACGAGTCCGAACAAAGTTGTTGCCGCTTGGAATGCTATGATAGGTGAATTTCCGAAAGAAAAAATTGAACTTTTAGATCGTGTAAAAAGTCGCTTACCAATATATATGTTAAGTAACACCAATGAAATTCATATTCCAAAAGTCTATGAAGCTTGGGTCAAAGTTTCAGATGAACCAATGAGTGCGCTTTTTGATACAATCTATTTGTCTTTTGAAATCGGAAAACGCAAACCAGATGTAAGTACTTTTAATTGGGTTTGTGAGACTTTAGCAATCAATCCTTCTACAACATTATTTATAGATGATAGTCCACAACATATAGAAGGAGCAAAAAAAGCAGGACTTCCTACTTTCTATTATCAATCGAAAGAAGAATTTTACGATTTCTTCGATCAATTATTAGCTGATTTAGCTTGATTATTTCCAAAATGTTTAGTTGAATTAAAGTTTAACAATTTTTGATATTAACTTAATTTTAGCTTAAAACACTAATTTAATTAAAAAAAGTGCTTTAGAGATAAAGTCAACAAAAGTATAATTCCCTGTAAATTAGAGGGGTTGACTTAATTCAGTTGATAAATAATTAAGATTTATTTTGTTATTTGAATGTTTGTTTTTTTCTTTGCAGGCTGAAACCAATAAATTAAAGAAGATGTCAGAAATCAAAGCTAAAGTAATCGCGATAATCGTTGATAAATTAAATGTTGAGGAAAGTGAAGTAACAAACGAAGCAAGCTTCACAAATGACTTAGGTGCCGATTCATTGGACACTGTAGAATTAATCATGGAATTTGAAAAACAATTCAATATTTCTATTCCAGATGATAAAGCAGAAGGTATCCAAACTGTTGGTGACGCAATCACTTACATTGAGGCAAACGTTTAATTATTACGATTACTACAAAAACAAATTATGGAATTAAAAAGAGTTGTTATTACTGGGATGGGAGCATTGACTCCAATTGGAAATACACTTACTGAATACTGGGATGCATTAATCGCAGGAAAAAGTGGTGCTGCTCCAATCACTCAGTTTGATGCCTCGCTTTTTAAAACCCAATTCGCTTGTGAAGTAAAAGGTTTTAATGTGGAAGACCACATTGATAAAAAAGAAGCTAGAAAACTAGATCAATTTTCGCAATATGCCATAGTTTCTGCAACTGAAGCTATGGTTGATGCGGCCTTAATGGAGTCAAATCCAAACGTAGATCGTATTGGAGTAATTTGGGGTTCAGGTGTTGGTGGTCTTAAAACTTTTCAAGAAGAATCAAAAGCTTTTTTTGAAGGTGACGGAACTCCACGGTTTAATCCTTTTTTCATTCCAAAAATGATTGCTGATATCGCTGCTGGTCATATTTCAATAAAATATGGTTTGCGTGGCCCCAACTATGTTACCGTTTCAGCCTGTGCTTCATCCACAAATGCAATTATTGACTCATTCAATCTAATTCGATTAGGAAAGGCAGATGCTATTGTAACAGGTGGTTCTGAAGCAGCAGTTAATGAAATGGGTATGGGTGGGTTTAATGCTTTAAAGGCATTGTCAACTCGAAATGATTCTCCTGAAACTGCTTCTCGTCCATTTGATGTGGATAGAGACGGATTTGTTCTTGGAGAAGGTGCTGGAGCTTTAATTTTAGAAGAATACGAACACGCTGTAAAAAGAGGTGCTAAAATTTATGCTGAAGTTATCGGTGGCGGAATGTCAGGAGATGCTTATCACATGACTGCTCCTCATCCAGATGGAATTGGCGCACGAAACACGATACTTGCTGCTATAGACGATGCAGAAATAAGTGCTTCGGATATTGATTATGTAAATGTTCACGGCACATCGACTCCTCTTGGAGATATTGCAGAAGTGAAAGCTATTCAAGCAGTTTTTGGTGAACACGCTTATAATTTGAACATTAGTTCAACGAAATCAATGACAGGTCATTTATTGGGCGCAGCAGGTGCGATTGAGGCAATTGCTTGTGTAATGTCAGTTGTTCACGATATTATTCCTCCAACAATAAATCACTTTACGGACGATCCTGAATTAGATTCTAAGTTGAATTTTACTTTCAATGAAGCTCAAAAAAGAACAGTGAATATTGCTTTATCCAACACGTTTGGTTTTGGCGGACATAATACGAGTGTGATTGTTAAAAAATTTAAATCCTAATTAGTTCTGAAAATTCCTTTATTTTCGAGTAAGAGGACAGAGGATGAAATCAAGCTCATTCATTTCATTCTCAAGCGTTTTGGTTATAAACCAAAAAATATCACCTACTTTCAAAAGGCGATAACTCATAAATCTATCAATACAGATTCAAAAAATGATGTTTCTAACGAACGACTTGAGTTTTTGGGTGATGCTATTCTAGACGCTGTTGTTGCTGAACATTTATTTTTAAAATTTCCTGAAAATGACGAAGGCTATTTGACAAAATTAAAATCGAAAATTGTCAATCGAAAAACGCTCTCCGATATTGGTGAAAATATGGAAATAAGACAGGTTTTAAATTACAATAAAACGAGAACAATAAATGTTTCCACCTTAGAAGGAAATGCGTTTGAAGCAATAGTTGGAGCAATTTATTTAGATGGCGGCTACGATAAAACAAAACAATCCTTGAATAATTATGTTTTTCGTAAATATTTAAATTTCAATAAATTACTTGAAGAAGAGATTGATTTTAAATCAAAATTATTCATTTGGTGTCAACGAAAAAAACTCAACCTCGACTTTATTGTAGTGAAAGAAAATCATGAAAATGGTCAATGGAATTACGAAATTAAAGTTGTCATCAATCACAAAGAATTTGGACGTGGAATCGGTTTATCCAAAAAAACCGCCGAACAAGAAGCTGCAAAACAAACTTTACATTTAATTGGTGAAATTTAAAAACGCTTGTTTTTTCTTAAATAAATGATTTACTTTGTAGTCAATAAAAATCATTTAATATGAGCTCTACAGATTTCTTTTACGCATTAGGAGATTTATTTCAAAAATTTTTCTTGTTGTATGATGCAGTTGGTAACTATTTTAATAATGCAGTTATTATTTTAGGTTTTTTCGGATTCGCTTATTGGATGAATATTCAAAGAAAGTTCAACGCTGCTTCTAACGTTCCTGTTGAAATTAAAGATAACAAAGAATGGTACAAAGAAAATGCTGAGAAAAAACAATTGAAATAATTTCAATCAAAATATCAAAAAAAAGGCGTTCAATAATTTTGAACGCCTTTTTTTATATTCAACTTTTCAAATACTAAAAATACCTAAATGTCTGTCCTTTATGGAATTTCAAGGATAAATCATAAGTTAAACCTAACTCATACGTTCCATAATTGTAGTTTCGAATTGCTTGAGTAGAAAAATCAGAAGCTAAACTAACTCTAAACTTTTCATTGATTTGATACTGTACAAAAACACCAAAAGCAGACTGTAAACGATACATTACACCAAAAACAAAACGTTCTTGATAAATCGTTGCCAATGATAAATCTAAATTAATCGGTGCTCCTGAGATAAAAATCAATTGCGTGGTTGGTCGTAATTTCCAAGCTTCATCCAAATTAATTAATCCACCAATTTGAGTGAAAATATGGCGTTTCTCCAAGTTGTTATCTGTTCCATCAAGTGAACTTTGGAAAAGTTTTGGTGCACTAATTCCAACAAACAATCGCTCTCTTTTATACAACAAACCTGCTCCCATATTTGGCATAAATCGATTTTGTTGATTCGTGAGTTTAGAAGGATCATTTTCAATTGTAGAAATTAACGAAGAGGTAATGGAACTCATCAAGCCAAAACCCGCATTTAATCCAAAAGACAAAGAATTTTTTTCATCGAACTTTAAGCGATAAGATGCACTTAACTGTAATTGTGTATTACTTGTTGGACCAATTTCATCGCGAATAACATTTGCACCAATTCCAACAGATTCATATTTCAATGGCATATTGAATCCAAGAATCGAGGTTCTTGGTGCACCCTCAAAACCAACCCATTGTTCTCTATGAATTCCTGAAACATTCATCATTCCTGAACTACCTGCATAAGCGGGATTGGCGTATAAATAATTGTCAAAATACTGCGTCAAATGCGCTTGCTGTTGACCTGTCAGTTTGAAACTTAAAATAAGTAAGACAGAAATAAATAATATTATTGTTTTCATAATCAGTTTCTTAATTAGCGTTTCAAATAAACATAACCTTTGTAAATCGTTGAACCGTCGCCGTTCAAATCAAGGATGTAGTAATAAGTTCCTGTTGGTAATTCACCTTCACCAATTACTAAATTACTTGTTGTACTTCCGTTCCATTCATTTTGATATGCTGTTTTACCAAAGACTTCAGCTCCCCAACGATTGAAAATTTGAATCGTATTATTTGGATAATCTTCAATTCCTGGAATTTCAAATGTTTCGTTTATTCCATCATTATTTGGCGTGAATATTTCTGGAATCTGAATTAAAACGGTGTCTTGGCAATTCGGCCCTGTGTTATTCGGATCACAACCATTGAGTGGATTGCTTCCGCCAGTTATTTCTTCTTCATTCGTTAAACCGTCCTCATCACAATCTAGCGAATTCCAAGACAAACTTGGTGCCACTGTTTGACTTGAGAGAATAAAGTTACAAGCTACTAATGGATCGGTTAAATCTGTGTTTTCTGTTCCATCAATAACGCCATCGCCATCTGTATCAGCATTTGTTGGATTAGTTCCTCCAGTGACTTCCTCTTCGTTCGTTAAGCCATCTTCGTCACAATCTAAAGAGCTCCACGCTAAACTAGGAATAACCGTTTGACTATTAAGAATAAAGCTACAAGCTTCTATTGGATTGGTTGCATCCGTTATTTCAGTTCCGTCAATAACTCCATCTCCGTCTGTGTCTTCATTCGTTGGATTGGTCCCTTGATTTGTTTCCTCCTCATTAGTCAATCCGTCGATATCGCAATCCAAATCATTCCAATTAATTGTTGGAACTAAAGTTTGTGAACTTAAAATAAACGAACACGGATTTGTTGGTGAAGTATTGTCTGTAACTTCTTGGCTATCATTCACACCATCTCCATCTGTGTCTGGATTTAATGGGTCTGAACCAATTGTAACTTCCTCTCCATTTGGTAAGCCATCAAGGTCGCAATCTAAATTCACCCAAACTGTGGAAGGAGTCAGCGTTTGATTGGCTAATACAAAAGAGCAGTTCTCTAAAGGATTTGTCGCGTCAGTTAATTCTGTTCCATCTATCACTCCATCGCCATCTGTATCTGGGTTGAAAGGGTCTGTGTTTGCCGTGATTTCATTTCCATTTGTTAAACCATCTGAGTCACAATCTAAAAGATTCCAATTGGTTGCTGGAAGAATTGTTTGAGATGCTACAATTAAAGTACAAGGGTCTAAAGGACTGGTGTTGTCCGCGATTTCTGTACCATCAATTACACCATCAGAGTCTGAATCTGGATTTAATGGATTAGTTCCAAGTAAAACTTCTTCACTATTTGGTAAACCGTCCACATCACAATCTGTTTGGTTCCAAAAAGTGCTTGGAGTTAAAACTTGATTCGCCAAAACAAAATCACATTGGTCATTTGGATTGGTTCCATCAGCTAGTTCTGTATTATCAGGAACTCCATCACCATCTGCATCTTGTGGATAATCATTCGGATCTAATGGGTCAGTTCCAGCATCAACTTCGCCTCCATCGGGGAAAGTGTCTCCATCCGTATCTGGATCTAATGGGTCTGTTCCTAAATCTCCTTCTTCTCCATTTGTTAAATCATCGCCGTCACAATCTAAGCTTAACCAATTGGCATTTGGAGTTAAGTTTTGATTCGCTAAAATAAAACTACAAGGATCGTTTGCATCTGTAAGATCATTCAATTCAACCCCATCACTTACCCCATCACCATCTGTATCTTCATTCAAGGGATTTGTGCCGTTCAAGACTTCTGTTTCGTTGGTCACACCATCTGTATCACAATCTAAAACATTCCACGCGTTGCTCGGAGTTAAGGTTTGATTGGCTAAAACTAAATCACAAGGCTCTAATGGATTTGTATTATTTTCTACTTCTGTTCCGTCTATTACACCATCGCCATCTGAATCAGGATTTTGTGGGTTTGTTCCATCTGTTACTTCAGTACCATTTCCGAGTCCATCTGAGTCGCAATCCAATTGATTCCAAGCTGTTGTTGGTGGCAAGGTTTGATTAACCAAAACAAAATCACAAGGTTCTGCTGGATCAGTTCCATTTAAAACTTCGCCATTATCAGGAACTCCATCACCATCTGTGTCTGTTTCATTTTGAACTGTAATTTGAATTGTATTTGAAATAGAAAGACAAGTTCCAACCGAAATTTGTAAGGAGTAATTTCCTGTGGTATTGGCTGTGTAAGAAATAGTATTTGCTCCAGGAATTGCTTGTCCGTTGTAGTACCATTCATAGGCATTAGCGCTTGTGTAAGATGAAGTTAAAACAACCGATTCTCCTTGGTTAATAGTCGTTGAGCCACCTGCAGAAATAGCAAATGCAATGGCTGGTGTCACGTCAACTTGTGCATTTACAGCATTGCTTGAACAACCATTTAAAGTATAAACAACACTATAAGTTGAGTTTGTTGTTGGATTAACAGTTATAGAAGAACTCGTTTGTCCAGTTGGTGTCCACGAGTAAGTTCCACCTAAAATCGATGGAATTGCCGTTAATGTTCCATTTTGACCTTCGCAAATTGTTAAAGAATTTACTGTCACCGAAGGAATTGGATTGACAACCAAAGATAAAATTACGGCATCACCTGTACAAGTTCCAAAACTTGGGGTAACTGAAATACTTGCCGTATTTGGAGATTGGCTTGTATTAATGCCTGTGAAAGAAGGAATTACTCCATTTCCAGAAGCTGGTAAACCTATACTTGTGTTGGAATTTGTCCAATCGAAAGTAACACCAGCAACGGAACTTGTAAGTTGAATAGGCTGTGTTGTTTCTCCATCGCAAATTGGAGTAAATGAGTTATTTGTTACCGTCAAACAAGGGTGCGCTAAAATACTTGTTGTAATTGGACTTCCTGTACAACCAAATAACTCTGGCGTCACTGTTAATGTTGCTGTTTGGTCAACTGATGTTGGATTAACAACTGTGAATGCAGTGATTGTTCCTGCGCCAGAAGTTCCTAAGCCAATGTTTGGATTGTCATTCGTCCAATTGTAAGTCGTCCCAACCAAATCACTCGTAAAGTTTATTTCAGTAGATGTATTTCCACAACAATTATCTTGATTAGAAATCGAGGCAATTGCAGTTGGTCGTGGTTTTACTGTTAAATCAAAAGTTTGAGCAGGAGTTGAACAACCATTTAATGAAGCTACCACAGAAATAGTTGCTGTTTGGTTACTTGTTGTTGTGTTTAGTCCTTCAAAACCTGTGATGTCGCCTGAACCATTTGCTACTAAACCTATTGCAGGATTATCGTTTGTCCACGTGAAAACTGTTCCACTTGGAGCATCTGCAAATACACTTGGAGCAAAATTATCACCGATACAAATGGATTGATTATACGGTAACGTAAAGGTTGGTCCTGAATTTACACCAACGGTCATCGTTGTGGTATTGGCACAAATTCCTTGATTGGGTGTAAATGTGTAAGTTGTAGTTTCTTGGTTATTTGCTGATGGCGACCAAGTACCAAGAATAGAATTTAATGAATTATTAGGAGGCAAACTCAAAGCTTCACCAATACAAATTGCAGGTATTTGATTAAAAAATGGCATTACTGGATTTGTAACGTAAACATCCCAAACCTCACCAATTTGTGGACAAACTGAAATCGAATAATATACTTCGTATGTAGTAATTTCCGTTGGTGAAATGGTAATTGTTTGGGTCGTCTCACCTCCAGGGAACCAAATAAAACTTCCACCTTCTAAACCAACAGTTGCTGTCAAAGTAGAATTTTGACCAATACACGCCTCTGTGGTTCCCGAAATGGCAATCGTATTTAAGCTACAATCACAGGGAACTGGAGCTGAAAAACTTGAACTTGCCAAACAAGTCAAATCAGAAAAAGAAGCTGAAACTACACAGCTATTTCCATTTGCAGTTAGATTTGGAACACTAAAACTCAATGGTGAATTAAAAGGTGGATTTAATGTAATCGATGTTCCACAAGCAGTTATGGTTAGTGTTCCTGTCGATGGAGGATTACTAAAAACCAACGTTCCATCTAAATTGTAAAGATTGCTCGAACAAGTACTTGGAACAGCGTTAATACTTTGAATAACACAAGATGTTATTCCACAGGCAACTGGTGCTGCAAAATTTGTGCTTGCTGAACAACTCGGCGCAGAAGAAAAAGTCGCAGTAACCGTACAATTTGCTCCATCGGCGGTTAAGTCTGTAAACGAATAAGCAATTGGCGAAGTGAAGGGTGCATTAAATGTTTGGGATGAACCACAAGAATTAGTAACCGTTAGAGCTCCTGAAGTTGGTGGATTACTAAACGTCACATTTCCCGAAAGGGTAAATAAATCATCTAAACACGAACTTGGAATTGCTGTTAGATTTTGAATAGAACAAGGTAGAATACATGATGCTGGTGCAGTATAACTTGAACTACCCGTACAACTTGTATTTGCCGAAAAAACTGCTGAAACACTACAATTTGCTCCATCTGCTGTTAATCCAGTTAAAGAATAATTTAATGGTGAAGTAAATGGCGCATTAAACGTTTGATTACCTCCACAAGCATTTGTCACTGTTAATATTCCTGAACTTGGTGGATTTGTAAAAGTAACAGATCCAGAAAGTGAATATTGATTATTTAAACAAGCACTTGGAACGGCTGTAACACTTTGAATTGAACAAGGGAAAACACATGCTGATGGAGCTGAGTAATTAATTGTTCTATTACATGAGCTGTTTGCAGAGAAAGTTGCAGATACTGTGCAACTTGCTCCATTAGCAGTTAAACCAGAAATAGTATAATTTAAAGGAGATGTAAATGGCGCATTAAACGTTTGATTACCTCCACAAGCATTTGTCACTGTTAATATTCCTGAGCTTGGTGGATTTGTAAAAGTAACAGATCCAGAAAGTGAATATTGATTATTTAAACAAGCGCTTGGAGCCGCTGTCACGCTTTGAATAGCGCAAGGCGAAACACAAGATGCTGGAGCAGTAAAATTAGTGCTAGCCGAACAACTCATATTTGCTGAGAAAGTGGCAGATACTGTACAAGTTGCACCATTGGCTGTTAAACCTGTTAAGGAATAATTTATTGGGGAAGTGAATGGTGCATTAAACGTTTGAAAGCCTCCACAAGAATTTGAAATAGTTAAAGTACCTGAGCTAGGAGCGTTTGTAAAAGTAACACTTCCTGAAAGTGAATACTGATTACCTAAACAAGCACTTGGAATTGCTGTTAAATTTTGAATAGCACAAGGTAAAACACAAGCTGCTGGTGCTGAATAAGAAGCAGTTGAAGAACAAGATGAAGAAGCTGAAAAAGTGGCTGTTAATGCACAAGCCAAGCCATTCGCATTTAAACCAGTTAAATTATAAGTCAATGGACTAGCAAACGGAGCATTAAAAACTTGGGAGCCACCACATGAATTAGTTATAGTTAAGGTTCCTGTTGACGGTGGATTAACAAAAGTTAGAACTCCAGATAAATTATACTGATTATTTACACATGAAGTTGGGATTGCCGTAAATTCGGTTATGTCGCAAACTATGGAACATGAAGCAGAACCATTACCTGAACCATTTACTTCATTTACTGAAATATTTCCCGCTTGATTGGAGAAATTAGTAACCATTAAAACATACGTTTGTCCAGCTTGTGCATTTTGTATTGTTGCTGTCTCAGTAAAACTTGCAGAATAGCTACAATCAGCAACTGGACCTGATGGAAAATTCCCTGTTGAACAACCTGTTACTGATGATGGAGAAGCAAAAGGACCCCAAACGATATAATCAACATCTAAACCTTGACCAGTTAGTGC
>Ga0247832_1004660_pt1 | contig 16832 bp, 18 predicted proteins | sample LaCruzMarch2015__10_FD_192407 | JGI IMG/M metagenome (GOLD analysis project Ga0247832, IMG submission 192407) | Freshwater microbial communities from meromictic Lake La Cruz, Castile-La Mancha, Spain - LaCruzMarch2015_4m | ecosystem: Environmental > Aquatic > Freshwater > Lake | place: Spain... | reverse complement strand
TAGGTAATCAGAACTGTTGGTGGTTAGTTGCGCTGGAGTAGCTACATCTTGGAATTTGTTTTGTAAATGTGTCCAAGCATGTCGTAGTCCATGTGCAATGTTGTTGTTGGATCCTTCCACGTCATTAATCTGTGTGTGAGTGGTGAGGTGGTGAGGGTTAATGACCTGGATAGGGTTAGAGTTTGGGGCTTATCTATCTACACAAGAGATGATGAGAGAGAGAAACACTGTTCGACCTCGGTACCCCTCACACCCGCCTTGCAAGAGTTCCGACTAAACGTCGTCCTTCTACACCAAGTAGTCGGCGACAATATACCAGCTCTTTGGCGGGGGAAATGCAGCAGACAGTGGAGAATAGAAATCGTTCGGGACGCAATACCCCAAACGATACTGCAGCTCCCCAGTCGCATGGGATATCCAAACGTACACGAAGTCGCAGCAGAAGACGGAAACAGCCTACTGATGAAGGAGGTAAAGTTGTGAATAATGATGAATGGATATCGCCGGCGTCTGACGGAAGGCGAACGCCACAACACGAAGCCATCATGAAAAGCAGTACAACCCAATCTACAGAAGAAATGTCGAAAGGAAGTAGCCTGTCGAGCGCCGGTGTGGGAGGGGAATTATTTGTCTCATCAACACCGAAACACCGTCTCTATCCTCCCCCTCCACCGAAAGTAAAATCATCAACATTCAATAGCAGTAATCCGTTTGGTGATAATAGCAACAGCAGCAGCAATAGTAGCGGCCAAAGTAAGCAACAACATTTATCTCGAAATTCGGATCCGATTCATTTATTGAAGGAATTGGGGAGGAAACTTGTTCAGGAAACAGAGGCAGAGGGAGTAGTCTCCGACAATTCGAGGACATCAAGAGGAACATTAATGACATCCTCTAGAAGTTTACCTGCACCAAAACAAGATTTTATACTAGGAGAGGCATCTGACATAATTGCAAGGATGGACAAATTGAATATTGACCAAACAACAGCTCATCATCGTCTAAGGAAGACATCGTCGTCGCATCGGCAGCAACAGCAGCAGCAGCAGCAGCAAAGAAATTGTGATTTCAATGTGGATGATACCACGTCTTATGCCACTTCTGCTGAGAAACTCGCACGTGCCCAACGTCGGAAGGAAAAAGAAGAACGGAAGGCACGTCGGGAAATGTTACGACAGCAGCAGAGTAGTGGAACGTTTACCCTACCAATGAATGATGCCATATCATCACACACCACGTCCAACACGCGTGGACGATCGGACATGTCAAGAGAGGATATCCTCCAAGCAGCCGCGAACGTACGTGCACGTGCACGACGGAGTGCTAGTCGTTCACGAGAGCGTGTGAAGGAGGCTGCCACATTCTGTGGGGAGGAACCTTCCATGGTAGAAAATGATACTGCTGACGATGTTGTGGACCATATATCTGTATCATCTCATCAAAGAAGACGGAGTATATTGAACCCCCTTGGATTAGAAGATCAGCCTCGACCACCTGCGATAGAGAGGAGAAGTCATAGCCGAGAGCCAATGAAGATTGCGTCGCAATTGTCAGATGAAAAGAGAAGGGGTCGAAATACAGACCAACTGAATTCGTTGACTAACCATGTATCCACGGCGGATGAGTTGCTTAGTCGACGTAGAGAAATGAGGGACATGATTAGGGAGAGACAAAGTCATGCTACTCGAGGGCGTAGCACAGACTATGATGAACAACATCGACCTACTGATAATTGGAGTAGAAGGGAGAATATACGTAGTAGTGAGGAGGTCCGTTCACGGGGACGATCACGTTCGGTTGTCCGTGATGGACTGTCGAGGATACGATCGGCATCGTCGCGTGCACTGCACCGTAAGTCGACGACGAAGGGTGATTTTGGGGGGGATAACGAAGACGAAATAAAGACTATCAATAGCGGGAAATCGTCATCCAATTTTTCAATCAAAAGTTTGATGAACATTGGCAGTCGTCATCGTGGGCGTTCGCTCAGCCGTGATCCTAACAGCAATGGTTATGACTGGGAAAGCAACTTAGACCGTTCTGGTCACGGTAACAAATCGTCAGACAACAGTGTGAAATCATTTTTTAAGAGATCATTGTCTAGAACAAGAGCAAGTTCCCCTAGCAATCATTCCCTTTCTGTGGATTCTCAGGGAATTGCTGTGTCCGCAAACAAGAATCCATTTCTTGATGATGAATACTCGTGGGCGGCAGATTCTTAGCGTTCGGAACTGTCTCCTTTAAGAATTAATTGTCATAGTTAAATCAGACTGTACAGAACGTTATAAAGCCAAGCGATTATTGCAATCCAGCTACGCATGTGACGCAATATACTTTCATCAATTTCGTCAGGTTTGTTGTGTTTGATATTCTATTATCCCATTTCCACCTGCATTTCGGTAAGCATTGGATATTGTGCAACTCAGCGCATTCAATTGTGAAGTAGCTGTCCTCCATTTGAATATTGCTTTAATTTGTCTCTCCAAATCTTCATCATTTTCCTCACCCTTATGAACGATTCCATATTGCACTTCAAATGGCTTCACACTTTGAAATTCGTCCCCCCCTAACGCAAACGCTTCATTTAGTCTGTTGATGAGGAAAGTGACACCGGCTACATCACAGCCATCTTTATCCATGTCAAAGTCTATTCTACTTTCACTTGATGAACTTATTTGCGACGATGGCACGAGCAGTGCTATCAATTTCGCTGCAGCTCCATTTCTTTCATCAAGATTTGTTATTCGACTTGATTGAAATTCATGCCAACGACTTCTCACACCATCCACGAAAGCCATTAGCTTTACACCTCCAAATGTTCTGTGTAATACTGTCTTCCCGTTGTCAAAGTCGTATTCGATTATAAGATAGACTGTAGTGCATAGGTTGCCAATGCAATTAGACGATGCTGCTTGCTCGTTCAACTCTTCTTCCGTGACAGAGAGTTCATCATGATCTTGAGACAAAGGAAATCTTGCTTGCTGTACAGCCTCAAGCTCAACATCATCTGCGAGTTGTCCATGCATTATTCTCTTTAGAACAAGTATGCTATCTGGTCCCGGCGTCGGTCGAAGATCCAGTACACCTATCAATACTCGATCATCATCTTCTATCGGCGGCGAATCGGTCCTGTTGTCAATGGAGCTACCTCCACGCGGGAAATATGCGACACGATGACGACGAATATTGGCATTGGCGTATGATAGCATCGCATTGTGCGTGCCGACTGAACATAATACCACTAGTTGAGTGATCAAGTGAAGCATTTTCATTTCGTATCTAAAGACCATTTTGTTGCTGCCGCCATGAGTCCGTGCTGCCATAGTGCCGAGAGAGCGTCCCATGCCTGGCTGAGAGACAGAATCCCTTCCAACCACATCAAGCCAATAAAACGGCTCGGTATGGAGGAGAGACTACTATTATATATTTACTTGTGCATTAATAGATGGATAGCACCAGTGGTTTAGTGGCAAAATCCATGATTCCCATTCATGGGCCCCGAGTTCGATTCTCGGCTGGTGCAGACAAATTAAATAATCACCTTTTGCTCCTGCATTATCACAACTGTATGTTTATGCCAAGTGTCCTAGCTTAATCCATGATTCCCAGCATAAGTGCAAAGAGTTGAATGAAAGTTCATGAGTTCGATTCTTGGCTGGTGCATGATAAACCTTTTGCTCCTGCAGAAATTGATAAATTAATCTTTCCTTTAGGTTTTTCGATAATTAGTCTTTCCTTTAGTTTAGAAACATGCTGCGCCCTACATAGCTAAGATCCTAGTGATCCATAGCTAAGATCCTAGTGATCGCGTGTGCATGATTAAGCCGAGGTGACAACAAAAGGATAACAACTTTCTTGTCGTTTAATCCTCCATCAATTTACTCAAACATCACCGACAACAACAAACAACTCTCTTTGTCGTCCGGGTTTAAATCACAAAATTATACACTGTGAGGCTTTCGGTGTACAGCTAACAGCCTCTGTATCAATAATTAATTCTGGACTTGGTTTGCCCGGCGTTGCCAACCCACCCTCTGATCCAGCCAATCGTACTACTCTCAGTCGAACTGTGTAGGTTGTCCCGGGATTCAATTCCTCAATATTTGCCTGAATTTGATTATTTCTATTCTTCGATACTTCTTTTGCATTAATTGATTTGCTTTTACCATCGGTTTCCCATATCTACATGGTTTGTATGTTGTGAGTATATAGCAGTATAGCAGTAATGGTAGAGTTTTTGTGAGAGAAGAGTCAGAATAATTGTTTCAACAAAACAAATATTTCATATGCATAATAGAAAATAATGACGAACCTGTGGATATTCTTTCCACTGAAGTTCATAATTATCATGGGAGCTTAATGGAATGAATGCGACAGTAATAATTGTCTGTGGTGAAAAAATGAGCGGACGGAAATAACAACTCGGTGTTAGTACAGACGTACAGCACAGCACCGCGAAGATAACCAAATAGAGCAAAATAATCAGGAAGGTATGAACATCATATTCTCCTCGGATACTATCTAGCGAAAAAAGGAGGATCTTCAACGAAGTCGACATTAGACAACGGTTACAGACAACATGATGGTTCCTTTTCGATTTCGTCAACGGAGATACATACGGACGCGTATTTTCATCGCCGTCAATGAAGAGAAAGCAACCACCACGTACCTCGGAAGCCCCAATGAAATCAAGCTTTGGACCTGATGGTGCCATCGTGAGGTTTAGCAGCCTAGATAACGAGGCACGTCGTTGTTTGTGGTGAAGTCTGTCTGACCAGACTGTCTGACAGGGTTCGACATTATTTTTTTTCAGAGCAACGCAAACTCGACATATCTACTGTGTAGCTCGGTGTGCGTTGTGGTGGTGGGCATCCTTCCACCATCATGTGCGGTATAGGTCTTGTCCTTTCGTTCCCCGCTGTAAATGGAGGAGGGCCGGACGTGGTAGATAATGCTAATTTAAACGATGTTAATCATCGACTCTCACATGCATTATCACGGCGTGGACCAGATGTCCCCTATGGACGTAGTGATGATCATCAATCGGCAGTGACTCTGCATGCCAGTGTACTACATATGCGTGGCCAATGTCCCATTGCACAACCGTTGTCATTCCCAATTTGTGCGTCTTTGATGAATAATAATAATGACAAAGAGAAGGAGGTTTCAAGGCGTAATTGCGCTTTATGCTGGAACGGAGAGTGTTATACGTACAGCAAAGACGTCAAAGCAGAAATGGAGCATGAATTTGAGAATGATCATAATCTCCGTTGTCATCGTGGAGACATGGTCGAGCTGATATCAACAACGACCGTCGAAGAAGAACGGTCGGATACAATTCTGGTTACCAAGCTCTTGGCAAAGGCAATTGCATCGTCGCAACAGTCAGGTTCGAGTGAACATGAGGCTATTTCAAACGCTATTGGACGAATACACGGTGAATTTGCATTCATATTGAGTATACCGTCATCAGACTGTGTCTACTACGGACGAGATTGTCTTGGCAGACGTTCACTGCTAGTCAATAAGTCATTTCAGGGTGTTATTGTTCTGTCTTCAGTAGCAATTGGATATCTGATGAGTTATGGACAACAATCTCCGATTAGTAATAGTTGGGAAGAACTTCCACCGGGCATCATTTACCGAATAGATATTCGAACAGGCTATCAGACTTCCTTTCCACTTGTCCGCGTTGTCAATATTGCAATCCCAAACTTCCGTGCTCTGCAAACGGATAGTGTAGAGGCGGCGGCAGAGGTTCTGCTCAATCTCCTCGACCGAGCCGTGCAGCGACGGGTGTTACATGCACCACTTCCCAAATTACAATCAACCGTATCCGTGGCTGTTCTTTTTTCTGGTGGTATTGATTCAGTAGTGCTCACAGCATTATGTCATCGGCACGTTCCCTCGGAACAACAAATCGATCTGATAAATGTTTCTTTCTATGCCGACTATGATGCTATTGGAAACAAAGCAACAAAAGCCTCCCCTGACAGACTAGCGGCAATTCTTTCCTACGTAGAACTAGTAGAACGCTTTCCTGAACGGAGATGGAGGTTTCTTTCGATAGATGTACCCTATCTTGAAGTTTTGGAACACGAAGCACACATCTTGGAACTATTATCACCATTAGACTCGACTATGGATTTCAACATTGCGACAGCATTTTGGTTTGCAGGACGTGGAAAGGGGAGAGTGTTAGATACAAATGAAATGCATGACGCGATGCAAGAAATGATAAATAGCAACGATTCGTCATCGACGCGACAACATGAGCAACCGCTGCTTAGATTTGCAGCTTTAGGCAATGCAAGTAATGGGTCGTCGATAGGTGCTGCTAAGTTTACGGCAGAGGCAAATGCAATTTGTGCCGACAAAGAACAAGGAAGTGATAATAATGGAATCGTTACTTCTCGGGCCAAGATCCTCATTTCTGGTGTGGGTGCAGACGAACAAATGGCTGGATATGGGAGGCATAAGTCAACATACACGCGTGGTGGTTACGATGCCCTACGAATTGAACTACAAATGGAAGTTGATCGTCTCTGGAAACGTAACTTAGGGCGTGATGATCGATGTCTCTCTGATCACGGTAAGGAGTGTCGTTTCCCTTATCTCGATGAGGATGTCATGGCGTACCTGTCTGAATTGCCAGTGGAAATGAAATGCGATATGATGCGACCACTAGGAGAGGGAGACAAGTTAATCCTACGAATCATTGCAAGAACACTTGGTATGAATTCCTGTTCCACTCTGGTGAAACGCGCTATCCAGTTTGGCAGTCGTATCGCAAAAGTTAGCGACGTCAAGAGATTTGGCAGTGGTCGACAGGCCAAAGGTCAAACGAAGATAATTACAGACAAATCTCGTGAATTATGTGAAGATGTTAACCATGCTACTGTCAATGACAAACAGTAGATGCTGTTGGCTTTCATGTTACTTTTCAAGCCAACCACCATGTTGGTCATTTGATTTGAATATTATCGATCCTGCTGTTCGCTGACGTATATTGTTTGGAGGTGCAATACTTTTGCGAGGCCCACGATTGAGCTGGGGAGTTATCTGATTCCGCCTCTCTCGGATGCGACGTAAATCGTCAGCCACGTTACGAGGGATCCTTGCAGGATCTGGATTTGTATCCGTCTTTCTGTGCTCGTTAGCAGCATTACTTTCTGGTGCGTTGCTACGCTGTACATCCAAAGCAACCCGGACTGGAAGTTGACTTGGTGGCGGCCTTTCGGTACCTTCTCGATTGACATAACCTTCTCGTCCGTCACCCCGTGGAATTCCGTTTGAGCCCTAAAGGTGAGAATAGTATTCAATGCGTAATTAAACGTTTAAGCACAACATAAGGGGGTAAAGACCGGAACACAGGGGCAACTCTCACCTTGAATTCCTTCATTCGTTCAATGCCTAGTTTTCCCAGCACTCCTCCATCGACTACACTCTTCCTCACACTATTCCATATCTGAGACTCCTGAGGGAATCTCAGCCTCTGAAGTCCTGTCATCTTGCTGCCGGCGTCTTCTTCAATGTCAAGAGGTAGCTCTACCCCTTTATTGAGATCTCCTGTGTGGTTCAATACTGCAGCTGCACCACCATCCTGGTACGTTCGCATCAATACTTGTACATGTCGAGGATCAAATTTATTTGTACCCGGAACATTTGAATCATCCTCCTTCGACGAACGCTCAACAGTTTCCCAGTAACCAACACCAAAAACATGTTGCTGAATGTTACGTTGGAGTAGAAATACTGGAAAGAGTAATGATTGGTGGTTTGCTGTAAAGGCGATGAAGGAATTTCTTCGTTGTTCGGTGGAAGGTGAGAAGAGTACATCTACACAAGTAATCCTTGAGCGTACGGATATAACTGTAACAACACTCACAAATTCAAAGCACCACCTCGAGCCTCGGCAAATTCGGTAATTTCCTGTAAGCACTGCTTTCCTGCTCCTCCTCCTCCATACAACTCCTCAACCATCAACTCTATTTCAGGCAATGATAATTCACCGTCCGCATCCAAATCAAACATGTCGAAGGTAAAGTTCGATAAAGAATCAATCTTAAACGTACATATATTCCACACTGTAATCATGAATTCGAGAAAGTCTACATCACCACTTCCTGTGGTATCGAAGATACTGAAACAGCGCTCATTCCAAGACGTCCAATCAAGATCGAAATATTCGAGGAAATGCTCAAGACGTATAGTGTCGGTGCAATTGTTTATCTGACAAAATAGACGCCAGAATTTCTCAATCGTCTTCCGAGTGAATCCTAATGATGCAAACGTCATTTCCCAATGTCTATTGGACGGGATGTACGGAGGAGTGTAGTATTTGTCATGAATTTGCTTCTTGACCTGCGACGATAGATCAACAGCCTGTTCCAAGAGCGTCTTGCCTCGATTGGCTCCCAGCGGATCTTTCCTCAGTTCAACCTCGGGCATTATTCGAGGATGGTGGGAAAGAGTTAAATCATAAAACGCCGGCAGATATAAAATCAAATCGCGAAGCGCACGCAAACCTTCTGCGCAACAAAAAAATAAAGAGTTACGAAAGCGAACACTTAAAGGGTTCGTCGTCATGGTCTCGAGCACTGTCATTCGCGGCGGTGGCCTCCTCCTCCTTGTCATAACCTTTATCACGCTGGAAAGAGTCTACAATATCAATGTCATCGAGAAAGCAAGCACTTTGAATAACGAACTCATCGGATCAGGGCGTGGGTCTCAGTACAATGTAAGCGAATTGAAGCATTCTGTCTCTGACAACCTTTTCTTTCTTTCGCCACTCACTCTCTCACTCTCACTCCTCATTCTCACTAGACGTGCTTGGGTGATAGCAAGACATTGAAAAAGTTGACATCGGTTAACCTCGTGGACAAGCCAGCAACCGACTTGAAGTACAACTTCTATAGCATTCAAAACCCAAAGGATTATCTCGGTGGAAGTGATGCTGTTGTGGTTGAGACTGGTCCCTACAATCTCAGGTGCGTCGTCGTTTTGCTCATGATCATTCCAACATCCCTTTCTCCTCTGCCTAACCACTCCTTCTGCATAGAAAGTACACCGTTGCATACGATGTAGCACAAACTACGGCTTCCCTCACAGCGTCTAGCAGCCCCGATGCAAAGGGTGCATTCGAGTACAGTACTGCCAACGCATACCTCGTACTCGACAAGGATGTCAAGGCCACAATGAACATGCAACGCAATGCCGACTTTAGTCTCACAGTCGCCGAGAGTAAGGCTACTCTCTCTGCGAAGCGAGCGTTGGCCAGTCATCTCTCAATGACGGACGTCGTCGTGAACTACTCTCCTGAGTACCTTTCGTTGTTGGGCGCCATGAACGACGAGGTTAACATGATCCTGTCGTTGACTTGCACTGCAACTCAAATTGCCAATATTGGCATTACTAATAAGAGCCAGTGTACCGCCAACGAGCTGGGTGATGTTGCAGCGACAAACTGCGCCTGCTGCATGATGGATGACGCATTTGCACTTGCCACGTCGCGCAACGCCGGTACGCCCCCTGCATTCACAAACTGCAACACATATTTCAACGATGAGGGTTACGCCCTATCCAAGTTGAGTCTGTTGGCGTCGTACGATGGGGGTGTGATTGCCAAGGCCGCTGGCGAGAAGAAGTATGATGGATCCGGTACCGATTTCACTGCCACAGCGTATGGACAAAAGAACATCCACACCGCATTGCTCCAGAGCCATACCATCAATGACTTGATGTTTGGCTACCCCTCGGCATACCTCGGCTGGGTCGGCTTCCGTGCTCAAATGGCACAGGCAGCGAAGGCTCTGGACACGTCTATGAGCACGACCGAACTTGCCAAGCGCATGCTCACAGGCAGGTCCGACGCCAATCTTTCCTTCAAGCTTGGCAATGTCGCCGACTACACAAGCAAGGTGGGTTCTGTCTGCTATGCCACTTGTCTCAAGAATGGCAACTGTGTAGGTTACGCTCCCGGACGCCAGGAGACTAGTGATGTTGACAAGGTAAAGCTTGGCGGTATCGAGTGCAAGCCATACACACCAGCATACGAAGCGATTGCAAAGTGCAAGGCCGCGAGCGCTGCACTCCAGCTCAATCCCAGCGCTGCTGGAATGGAGGCTTGCGTTTGCGCCAACGGCAGTGATGAGTGGAATAGCAAAGGATGCTGTCTTGCTGCCGGTAAGCACAGTGGAAGCGATCTCAGGGGCGAAGGCTGTTTGTTTCAGGTAGCTGGAGTCGTCGATCCGAACTATGCTGGCATTGACACAACCATCGCCAATGCTGTTGACCTTGGCACGGCCCTGCGTAGCTGGATATCGAAGGAGGAATCCAAGACAGCATCGGACTTCATGTGCCCTGCTATTGGATCTGCCCTCGACGAGCACAAGAAGTTCGGGTATTATGAGTCGTATGATGGAAGCAAGGAGCATGTTACCTATTACAGCACGGGCTATGCTCGCATGCGTCAGGATGATGTGACTAACCCTACCTCCAAGGCCTCCATAAGCGCTGTCACTGGTGGATCTGGCAAGTACTTCGCACCCAAGGGTCTAACCACGAAGGTAGGCACAAGCCAGTTTAGTGATGGAATTCCCGCTAATGTGACACGTCCTGTGTACGTTCCTGATGCCAAGAAGGCAATCGATTTCGCATTCGAAGGCATTAGGCCAAACGGCGTCCGTAACCAAATCTGCGGAAGTGATACATGCATCGTCAGCGCTCGTCTCAGGCCAGCCGCATCAACATTTAACTTCAACTCGGCCGTCGCATCAGACGGCACAGGTTTGCCCTTCGATGGCTTGAAGCAAGTGGGGCACCTCAGTGGAAGCTCAAAGACTGGTCGTCCCGAGTACATTCATCACCCACTTTACTATGGAGGTGCCAGTGTACTGTACACGCAGCAAAATAACTCGTACGCTGGACGGCCCGACGGCAACGGCATTAAGATTTACCGCCCTCTCACAACCTCTGCTCCTGGTGCCTTCGATGTCAGTGGATCGAATTATCAACTCGTTGACAAGACATACGTCGATTCGCAGAAGGACGCCCTGCTCTCGCACATTGACATCGAGGTCGGCACCGGCTTGGGTGCTCGTCAGAGGATGAGGTTCGGCAAGAGCTACTCCCTCTGGGAATGTGATCCTGCCATCAACGCAAAGTGCCAGCGGGCTGTAAAGTCCAAGGGAGCGGCGTCTTGTTATGGCACTGCAGGCGCTGCCGCATTCGATGCATTGGCTACAGCCGACAAGACTGATCTTGGAGTACTCGGCAGGAATAACATGACCTTTCCTTGCTCTGCGGCAAATCTGCTCACGCCACACGTTGTTGGGGGCAAGATCCTTCCAATGTATTGGTACGAAGAGTCCACTATTCACGCCACTGCTGATGAGATTAACTTCCTCGCTGCGTATGCTGCTTCGTACAGGGATGCTGGCCTTACTTTCGTGACAATAATTTCGTTATCGGTGATCACTGGCCTTATCGGCATGTCAGCGCTCCTTCTTTGTTTGTTTTTTGAGCAAAAGTATGACTTTATGAACGCTCAGAAGGAGAACGCTATGCCCACGACCCAGGCGCCCACGACAACCACGACAAAGAAGAGTGCAGCTTGATCATTCGGCCCCGTTGATTACCTTTAATAGGAGCATTTATGTAGATGATTATGTCTAGGCTTATCTTTAAACCCCCTTCTTTCATCCGAAATCTATTATCATCCCTTGGTGCACCTTCATAGCTATTGCATTTTTTTCAAAGCGGTAGTCTATAGTCAACCATATTATGGAACATTCTTTGCTTCTTGATACTTCGATCACATATTGATGCGACACCGCAATTTGTGTTGTCGTCTCCATTGCTTCATATTAGACATAGCATAGCCAAGAGTATGTCATAATAATGAAAAAGGATACGCAGATAATACCAAAAGCTCACCAATGCCTCTCGAATTTCCACGTGCGTCCACAAGCTCTCACGATTTCGAGACATTCTGGCTCAAGACAGCACCAAGTTTTAGCAACTCTTTAACAGCGTCCTGCTTGTTGTACTTTTGTGCAATGTCAAGCGATGTCTTGCTCGCTCGCGTCACAGCCAAGACGTCTGCCCCAGCCTCAAGAAGCATTTGAATCGCCGACACTGAGCCACATTCTGCTGCACCATGTAATGCTGTCCAACCTGTTCCACTCGTTGCACGGGGATCGGCGCCAAGATTTAGTAGCATACGTACATCCTTAGCATCACCTCGCTCTGCCGCGAGTATGAGTGATGTTTCACCCACTGCATTCCGCTCGTCAATGCACATTCCACTGCCTGAAACTTCGACCCGCGTCCATTGCGATGAGAACAGCTCGTTTGACTCGGCTGCCCCGATCGCAACAGCACGGTTCTGTCTCGAAGTGCCGACGTAATACAGACGCCATCGTCCATAGGTAGTTGCATCACCCACGGTGTACCCACGTTGCCATTATCCCAGGCATTGTCATCAGGAGGTGCACCCTCGAAGATTGGTCCGCCAGGGTCTACTCCCACTCCCATTACCTTGTTCCAAGTCCGGCCGATATCAATAGATGTTGCAAGGCCAAGACGATGTCGCCCATCAGCACCAGACACACCCTCATACACCATCACAAGTCCTGAACCATTTGGTTTGTGAACGACGTGTCGTGTGCCAATCCCAGCCTCGTCGAAACTCCCCGGAGTGCCGCCTGACAGCACAGGACCTTCGAGTTTGGTGTAAGGCCCGATTGAACCAGATGTGCTCACTGCAACGCCAACTGCCCACCTCGGAATCTTATCCTTGTCGGGGGGCACTAGAGAATGGTAGGTCATGATCCACTCGCCATTCGGCTTGGCAGCGTCGACTGGTAAAGCGCGTGGCCATGAACAAAAGACGCTATCCCAGGATCCTGTATCACCCACATCCAGCATTGGATTGGCTGTTAACAAACGCTCCCAAGCAATTCCGTCTTTTGATAATGCGATGCCTGGTCTCATTCATAAAGCCCTTAATTGATCCCGGACCCATGCCCAAACTCAATTCATCGGCACTGCCGCCTAGGTATAGCGCTACATACGAACCATCAGTTTGTGGAATAATGTCAGTGAAACCCACATGCACGTAATCGAAGGCAGCAGAATCATCCGACGGTCGAAGCACAGCACCCTCTGTTAACGGTCCACGTACTCGACTCCAGTTTAATCCATCATCACTCTCGGCAACACCTGAGATACCCGTGGGTAAGAACGCAGGCAAGTCAGCATTCCACTTATCATTCGGTCGGCCGTAGTAATAGCATCTCCAGCGAGGCTGCTGCATCAAAGGATTAGGAGGCAATACGATGGGCATAGCTGCACACTGTCCATCCCACCAGCCGGGGCCAGATGAACCAGGCGTTAAGACACGGCCGGTGAGGTTGGCGAAGCCTGCATCTGCTCTGACCATGGCATTGTCCGTGGCCACTCTCAAGGAGGAGGAGGACGAGGAGATGAATGACGATGTGCGTGATGTTGGCGAAGACACAAATGCTTGTGTTGTAGATATTGCGGCGGCGATGAGGAGGAAAGATGTTCGCCCAGGTGATCGTCGTCGCGGATCTGCCATGCTACATGAGGGTTTCCCCTAGCTTCTCTCAACACCGTCATCCGAAAGAGCGCCAAGCCTCTCGCGCGCAACCCTTCATTTTCCAGCGCGTTCCCCTCCCCCCCCACCTCAAACTCATCCATGGCCCAGCCGGCGGCACGTCCGAAGACATTCATCCTCACAACCATCAGTCTGCTCTATCTCATACCAAGGGACTGCTCCTCGTGGCAAATTATAGCTCGTCCAGTGGTAGTACGACAGCTTGGCTCAAAAGCATCATGTAATATCGACGACTTCAACTCTTCCCCTTCGTCGACAACTAGGCGATCCATACTACTCTGTCCCACGGCATTCCTCGCTGCTGTCACGACGCTAATACCCACCAATACAAACGCCGCTCCACCGAATGCCGCTCCGAATTTAGACTTCGTAACCACATCAACGGGTCTTCAATACGCTGATGTTAAAACTGGTGAACGGACCTCACCACCCCCAAAGGATGGCCAAGTAGTATCAATAGACTACGTCATGTCAACGACGGGTGCACGATACGGGAGTAAGATATACAGTACACAAGATGCTGGAGCACCATATCGTTGGATATTGGGGGATGGATCGACTATACCAGGATTAGAAGAGGCCGTAAAGGGGATGAACCCTGGGGGTATCCGTAGAGTTATAATACCGTCAAAGTTGGCTTATCTATCAACACCATCATTGACTATTCGTGAGTTTTAGTTAATCTTCATTATTTTCAAGTAATATGTACTCTAATAGAACCTCCATACATTAAACCTATCATTTTACAGGAGAGGAATGCGAGAGCGGTAAGGGTCTTGGACCTATCCCACCAGCATCAGATGCATTGGGTGAATTCCAACGATTTAAGAATATCTACTGCAACCCCGATCGCGTTTATCAGCCTGATTTAGTAATGGATGTAAAGCTTTACGGTGCTAAGAGGTAGAGATATGATTCAGGTAAGAGCGCATCTGAAAGAAAAGATTTCTTGTCTATCGTATTTTGTTGTTGTTGGCGAGATTATATCGAAGTACCATAGGCGTTGCCCGAGCTCTTTCAGATATTATATATCTGCATTATTATGAGCTGTATCCTGGGACAAAAGGTCCCACTTTAGTGTGATGCAAAACGGGTGTCAAAGTCTTCGTAGAGTATACCATTCAACTTTATAACCCAGCTTGGCTTTTTTATTTTGGTAGAGCTCTTGACTGGACCTGTCTGTTGAAACATATCAAAACTATTGCATTGGAATGAAATGTGGAGATGATTTAACGAACTGATTCTAACACTCATCGTTCTTTTTCTCCCGTTTCTAACCCGCTGTAGTGTCTACGCTTGCTTTAGGCTCTTTAATGCATGGAGAGAATCTGTTAGAGTGTTCTTTGCTCTAGTGGAAGTACTCATCATTAGGTACTCCTACAGCATTTTAGAAATTGCGCTAGAGTGATACTTACAACACAGCAGCTAGGGGCTCCGACAGTGTTAAAATCGCGTTTACGTGAGTCTATGTAGGAATAGTACACCACTTTTTCATCCAGATATGGTCAATAACTTCAATTTGAAATGTACCCTGGTACATTTCAAACTGGTACATTTCAAATTGAATGGTTCAGTGCTGGAATGTGTTATGTGTTGGAGGTCGAACTGAAACCACGTAGGACTCAGTTTTTTTAGGTTATTTCTATTGTATTACCTATGAAAGTCAAAAGTCTAAGTAGGAATAGTACAAAATTTTTAATTAGGTCTGAGCCCCATAGCAGCAATGACGACATCCATTTACTTCCAAGTATTCTCTCACCCACCACATCCTATCCGTTAGTGGGTATGAATAGAAGCACTAATAATCATAGTCTTAACAGACCTGAATGTCAAATCATGTTACGCCGTAAGCTCAGACTCAACGTTTTTCCACAAGATTTCCCTTGATTATGTGGCAAAACTCACGATGCCAACGGAGACCACGCCTTCTGTTGCTCCAGATCCCACAAGGGAAGCACACATAACCAAATAGCACACCAAATAGCAAGAGCCATGGAACTTTAGCCATTGCAAACATTACTACAACCAACACTTCACTTCTGAGACAGAACCAAAACTCTACCTAACATCAGACCCATTATCCCGTCCTGACGACATCTCATTCCACCCCAACAATCCAAATCATCATTCACACGAATAGAATACAATTGGCTTCGATATTACCATTGCAAACACCACAAAACCACTCCCTTCAATACAAAACCTTGCCAGCTCTGAAGACTGTATCACAACACTAACTGCCAATTCAGACACCTTTCTTCAGGACTTCGAGAGGAGAAAACTCAACAGAAGCAACAATACAAGAGCCAATACACCCATACCAGGCAAAGCCGTAATTGGTGACTTACTCCATAGTCAGAAGCTTCTTATCCCAATAGCAATAGCTATCGACTCACACGGACGATTAGGACCAATGTTCCAATATACATTATATGGCAAAATGCCTCCACCAATCCCACCACGTAAACAATTTAAGATCAACAGACCAAATGCCAAGGCAATGTACGAATGAGCAACATCTATCCCAGCACCATGTGGAATACTTTTCGAAGCAGACAACAATTGGAACAAATCCAGAAAACACAATCAATCACACGACGCTTCTTTGGTCATTCACATACGGCTCCAACACCATCTATCACAACAATCCAACAAATCGGTATTGGTATCGCACACACATACAGCTCCTTTAGCTTGAAGCTTGAAGGCAACCCAAAACTTTAAGATATCAAATGACAGGCCAGGATTTGATATTTTCCACTTTCTCTTACCCTGTGATCAGCTAGATGATATTCCCAACATAATGTAGACATAAACTAAATATTATCTAAAAAACTACATCTAGTCTTCTTCCAGTTCACCCCTTTTTTACCAGGGCAGGTAGTACTCTGCATAGTGATCTGCCGCAGCTAATATCGACTTTACATAAAATCGATTTTTAGGGCTGTTACAGGGGAGGGTTAGGGTAGGTTTAGGGTGTTACAGGGGGAGGGGAGGGTGTTACGGTTAGGATATAATCGATTTTAGGGCACATAAAATCGATTTTATGTAACGGTCGATATTAGCTGCGGCAGATCTCTTGCGGTAATATATTTTACGGTGATTAGGTAAAATCTACTCACCAAATGAAATTCACTTTTACTTTGCCATCACGCAAGAGTCTGGAATTTTGTATGTCACATGGACGAAA
>Ga0247832_1004656_pt1 | contig 16843 bp, 15 predicted proteins | sample LaCruzMarch2015__10_FD_192407 | JGI IMG/M metagenome (GOLD analysis project Ga0247832, IMG submission 192407) | Freshwater microbial communities from meromictic Lake La Cruz, Castile-La Mancha, Spain - LaCruzMarch2015_4m | ecosystem: Environmental > Aquatic > Freshwater > Lake | place: Spain... | reverse complement strand
ATTAGGATTGATATCGAAAGCAGGAGATAACTCCCAACCTTTTGGTGTGAGTAGAAAGCCATGATTTCGGAGGTGGTCATCGGTATTTGACACACAAATACTGAAAACAATTCTTCGCCAAAGCTCCTCCAAATCATGTTCAATATTTACCCCATTTTGCATGATGAATTCAGCCAATTTCAAGTAACTCACACCTTCTTGATAATCTACACCATCAGTATAGCCCAATAAAGTCATTGCCGAAGCAAAATGTATTCGTTGCTTGCCAATTCTATCAAATCTTTTTGTAATAAAAATATGGTGGCGTCTGCCAAATTTTTCAACGAAAGCATCTGACACATTTATGCTGGCTTGTTTGGCCAAATCATGTGCTACTATTTCCCAAGCTCCCATATTTCTATCATCAAATTTACTGGGAAATTTTGCAATCCAAAGTTGTTGATTTGGGTCTAAAACACTGGCTTTGGGTCTTGCTCCACCAAGCGACGAACCTGGTGCCATGAGCATATTTAGCAATTTGAGGTATTCGGGGTCATTGGTGCTTTTGTCTTGTTCAAGCCTTAAACTTGCTTGTTCGAGTTCTCTTAAAGACGTAAAAGGTGGAGCAGCCATATCTCGATTATCGTTCAGAAATGTGCCATTTCCTTCAATTTTGAAGCGTAAAGCACCCATTCGATGTTCGTCATATACACCCAACAAATAGTCAGTTTCAAACAAAAGGTTCTCTTCTCGTTGTTCTTGCCGTGCTAAAGCCGCCTCTCTTCTTCGCATTAATAAACGCCCCTCACGGTCAGGAGAAGAATCCATAAAAATACCAAAATTGGGTTTGGTATCATTTAAAAACTGTCTTCCGTTAAAAAATATAAATCGGGGTCAAGCTGAATATAACTGGATTGCAACCATTCTTTGTCATATTCAAAGACAAAAATCTCCTTTCCTCTCATTTGTGTAGCCGAAAGCATACCCATCAAAGTTGGATTTCCTAGTTCTTGCCAATCGGCATAAACTAAAATATTTCTTGCTCTTTGGCTCATTTTTTTACTTTTGGAGCTCGTTTTCTTACTAAAATCTCTGCATCTTGCAGTTTCCTTCCTAAAACATCATCATTAGCAATATTCAAGAAATTCTTTTCTAAGCCGAATACAAAAAGCACATGAAGATATGAACCTATCGCCACACTTGGCATTCCTTTTTCGATTTGCCAAAGTGTCGAACGGCTTATTCCTGCCCTTTCTGCTACTTGTTCGGTGTTCAATTTTCGTCTTAATCGAGCCAATTTAATCTCTTCGCCTAATTGGTCGAGAATCCTTTGGTGACTAGGCAATAGTATCATAATGTTTGATATTTTACACAAATATGTATATAATGTTTATTAAAACATACATTATATTTTAATAACATAAATTGAATTTGAAGAAAAGATTGGACGGGAAGTTGCAAAGTGTTGATTATCACTAAACTATATTCCAATAGTAAAACATTTTGAAAAACATATATTTATGAAATAGTTATTCATTATAAGCTTAGCCTAATATGTTTTTCAGTCTTTATTCTACTGAAACAAGGTCAATTCAAAAAAACTTCTAAATTATCAGTACTTATCACTTTCTTTTTGTGCAGTTGATACGCTTCTACAAACGGAACCGAAAACTTTGCCTTGGTTTTTGGATTCCACTTGAACTAATGTAATTGATATTTCCAGTACAAAGCCTCATTTCGATAGTATGCAACTCTCTCAATATTCGCTAACACTCTTAAAACCATACAGTTGAGAATATTATTAAGCATTTCTAAAAATATATTTTTAACATAGGATAAATTATATGGAAGCTTGTATTGTCCTGAAATAGCTTGACACTAAATATTGCATTGCTATCTAACCTTTAATCATCCTATTCAGAGACTATTTGCTCAAGACAGAATTGTTCACAATTTGAATATTTTTGGAGTTAATTAGTTGTAAATAAGTACAAGTTTGCATAATTTATAATCAGTTGAATATAATAAGAGGTAAAACGGGACTATAAATTAAGGTCAGATTAGAATTACGCTATAAATTAAAAAGAGCCAAATCCTTTAAGGTTTGGCTCCTGCTTTTAAGTAATTTTCGTCGATATAAAATCAATAATAATACTCTTTGTTTTTTTCAATTTCTTTCAAAAATGACTCATAACTGCGTTTTTTCTCTATTTTCGATAAATCCAAGACGTAGAGTTTTTCCACTTGATTTTGAATAATAGTATGCGAATAATATTTTACTTCAAAAATTAATATTGCATCTGTAAAATTAATCATGATTTCAGTACCCAACAGTATTTTGTCAGCTTCCGTTGGTTTGAGCTTCAAGATGCAATCATACAAATTTTGCATAATCAAATGAAAATCAGATTCATTAGATTTAGAAAAATGCTCACGAATTGTATCGAACGCCCAAGGCTCAACTTTAAGTCTCAAAGGTGTTGTATTTTCAATTGCTTTTTTTCTGAAATTAGGCATACTAATAGACATAAAAGATGAATAAATTGAAGTATTCATTGGTTTAGGAATTCATATTACGAAAAAAAGATTTATCAAAAAAACTCTTAACAAGAATCAAGCTTCAACCAGAGAAATAGTAAGCCTATTAACTTATTACTAACCATGAAAAAGCTAACCTAAAAACAAAAATACGTTTGCTCCAAGAAACGAGATATTCTGAAACGGGCATAAAACCAACTGAAGCGGGCAAAATAGTTTATTTACTTCGTAATTCATATTTGAATCCAAAGCAAATAGATGGCAAGACATTGAAAGTATTTTGAGATTTGATGGCATTTGAAATAATGGGTGAAATCTGATTAGTTAAAATATTATCAATCTGTGGTCTATTTGAATTAAAATCGAGCTTTGCTGATTGATTAATTTTATAATCGAAAATAAGTTGTGGCTCAAATAACAACTTTTTTGAAAGTTTAAATCGGCGTCCTAAACTCAATCCGAACATCATTAATGAAATACTTGGCTTCATTGATGTTTCATCTAAAAACTCTTTTCCTCCGAGCAATCGGTTTAAGATTGGATTATTATCTAATTTATCTTCAATTTCACTCAAACGGTCAGATGCAAAAACATTAATAATCGCTCTTGGACTATCAGGGGAGAGTCCTACTTTCATCAATCGTATATGCCCATCAACATAAAACGAATTGGCTTTTTCTTTGAAATGATATTTTAGATTTAAACTATACGAAGTACCTTGTTTTAAATACTCTTTTACATAGATATTTCTTGGGTCAGTATTTTTAGACCCTCTCAGATTTACTAAAAGGTTGGTATGAATCAGTCCGATTTCGCCGCCATAAGACCAATTGTTTAGGCGGTATTCGTAACTGATAAATGATGGTAAAGGCAGGCCGACACCCGCTCCAAGATAGTGCCATTCTTTATCTGGGGTAAAAACAAAAGGTTTTCTCTGGGCAAAACTTGTCTGCCCAGATAGAAAACTCACGATAGTTAGGGTTAATATTATCTTTTTCATTTAATTTCAGCAACTTTTTGTTCAAAATTGTTATTTAGTTGATGGATAAAAGTTATCTGCAAAAATGTACTGATGGTAGCCTTGTCCTAAATTATCACCAACAATATTGTAGTAACATTCATTACCGCCTCCAAAAGGTGATATAATTAGAGGTTCTTTCAGTATTACTTTTTTTAGCGACCATCCATCGGGTAAAGCCGCTGTTGTATCGGGTTTTCCTGATTCCGTTGCGTGCATTACATAATAATTTCCCTTATTGTCGGTCAATTGAAAAATACTATCGGTAAACATTACCGTCTGACATTTTTGGATGGTTTTTATTACCAAATGTCCTTTTTCGGGTTTTAGCATATCGGTTTTTCCACTTACATAATCTACGCAGACTGGTTTTGCCATTTCCACCCAAGTATAATTTTTATATTCACGCTGTTTTATGCAGTCAGCGTCTTTACAGTTTACGTCTGTATTGGGTGAACGATAAAATGCCGTTTTTTGAAAAAGTAAATGGCGGTCAATGTTTTTTGTGTAGGGAAAAGTCGGTTTAAATGCGTCCCATTTGTCTAATGGAATTGGATTTGAACCACCACTAATTACTACTATCATTTCTTTTTGATTGATAATTTCTTTGGCAAAACCGATTTTCTTCCAATTTAACGTATCTGGTAGTTTTGATTTTTCTGTTGAAAAATGTAGTCCAACTTCTTTTGCAGTTTTAAGGCTACAAGAATTCAATAAAAATGTTATTAATAATGTCAATACAGATATATTACGTTTCATTGCCTTTTTTGATGTTTGTAATGTTATATAAAATAATGTGACTACAAAAATGGAAGCGATAATTTTATTTCCTATTTTATTTGATTTTATGTCTTAAAATTTGTAGCCGAAACCTATTCCGTAATTAAATGTTAAAAACGAAGGCGATTTTGTTCTTGTTATTGATGTGCCATTTCCATAGGCAGTTTTTACATCGTTAAACGTAGGAAATGCTCCTAAAAAATCAAAATTAGATATTAGTGCAATTCGTTTGGTCAAATTACTTTTCAACCCAATACTAAACAAATAGCTTGGTGTAATCGTATGCGATGTTTCTGTAATGGAAGTGGCTATATTGGCCAAATTATTTTCGCCAACAACATTTATTTCTGGTGAATAAATATAAGCCAAACCAATCATTGCTTTAGGCATTATCGTCATTTTTTTGGAAACAGGTATTCGATAATATGCACCTACCATTAAAGTATATAATTTCCAATCTTTAGCTGAAATGTTATACTCATAAGACGGATAGGCGGTTTTGGCTACTGATATCAATGCACTTTCATCAATAGGATTGTCATGAAGTCTCAACAAACCCGTAATACCCCAATCATGATTCTTTAAATCTTTACCCCAAAAGAAATCATATTTTTTACCACTTTTCGCAAAACCAGTAGTAGGGTTATTACCATCGGTACTTTTAAAATCTTTTAATGGGATGCTTGAACCTACCGAAATTCCGAAGTAGGAACGTTCGCCATTAGGGACAGGACTTTCCTGTGAAAAAGCCAAAAATCCCAATAGCAAACAATACACTAAGAATATAGTTTTTTTCATTATTTAATTTTCTTTAGTCCAAAAAATTTCTTTGCTCATTATGCCTTTTTTAGCAACGAATTTGATTTTCCTGCCTTCCAGATAGGCTTCACAATTTGCGGTTGTATTTTTAAGAGGATTAGTCAAAATACCAACCCATTTGCCGTTTTGGAAAGTTAAATTCTTTAGCACTTCAACACTTTTACCAGTTGGTTTTCCGATGAAAACAGCACCTGATTTGGTGATTTCGATAATTGTGCCTTCCGCAGATTTCCATTTTCCTGCAAAATTGTCGGTTGCTTTTTGAGCGAATGTGAAACTTGTCGTGAAAAGAATAAAAAATGCAAAAATGAATTTTTTCATTGTTGAAATGTTTTAATTATTGAAATATTATTGCTTCAAATTTTGGGAAAGGTCCATTTGCCCCCCATCAGTATTTTTAGAAAAACGCATTTGTATTTTGTCTACTATCAGATAAACTGTTGGCACTAAAAACAAAGTCAAAAGAAATGAACTCGTTAAGCCGCCGATGATTGCCCAAGCCATACCGTTTTTAAATTCAGACCCTTCGCTCGTGGATAATGCCAAGGGCAACATACCCAAAATCATCGCAAAAGTGGTCATAATGATGGGTCTTAGCCGTTCTTTGCCTGCTTCTATCAAAGCATCAATTACGTTTTTGCCTTCGGCTTTGAGGTGATTGGCAAAATCTACTATCAAAATCCCGTTTTTAGTCACCAACCCCAAGAGCATTATCATACCAATGATGGTAAAAATTGTCAATTGATTCATCGTCAAGGCAATCACTAATAAGGCCCCGATGAGAGCAACGGGTACTGAAAAAATAACTACAAAAGGATAAATCAGACTTTCGTAAAGCGAAACCATGACCATATATACCAAAATAATGGCCAATAAAAGGGCGAAGCCAAGGCTGCTGAAAGCATCGCTTTGGTTCTGGGCATCGCCTTGATATTGAACCTCGATGCCTGCGGGCAGTTGGGTTTTGGCTAATTGTTTTTGGATATCCGAAACGATATTGCCCGACGGTCGCCCAACGGCAGATGAGGTAATGGTGATAGAATTTTGGCGATTGGTGCGTTGTAATATAGCCTGACCAACAACTTCTTTTATATTCGCAACTTGATAAAGACGCACTAACTCACCTTTGTTATTGGACAAAGCGAGGTTTTTTACATCGTCAATACTTTGTTTATCAAAATTATCCAAACTGACTTGAATCCCGTAAGTTTCACCCCCCTCAGTAAAATCGGTCTTATTATTGCCACTAAATGCCAACTGAATGGATTGATTGACATCGGGGATTGTCAAACCCATGCGTGCCAACATATCTCTATCAGGTTGGATTTGTATCTGTTTTTTCACGCCTTTTGTACTGAAACGCACATAGTCTGTTCCCGCCGTTTGCAACACAATGTCTTTGATTTTTACAGCAGATTGATAAACTTCCTCGGATTTTGAGCCTTTTACAACGATTTGAATAGGCGAATTGGTAGAACCCGTGATACCTGTCGGAATAACCGTAGCTTGCAATCCAGGGATTTTTTCTATTTCATCACGTATCATCGTGCCGAATTGGTCAGTTGTGATTTTCCGTTCTGTTTTATTCACGAGCGTAACCGCAATTTCTCCTTGATTGCTATTGGCTGCACCCAATCCTACACCACTTAATTGTGTACCAACCAAAGTATAAGCATTGATAACTTCGGGGTGTTTCAGCACCATTTCTTCGGCTTGTTTGAGGGCTAAATTGGTTTGGTAAACGGGCGACGTGGCTTCCATTTCCAATTTTATACTCATTTCGCCTCTGTCACTCGTTCCTGCAAACGAAGCACCGATAAATCCTTTGGGAATCAATGCCATTGACCCAACCAAAAGTGCGATAACAAGTATCAAAAGGTATCGTTTGTGAAACAAAACCCAATGCAGCATTTCGCCATATCCATCTTTTATTTTATCCAAAAATCTTTCAAAAGCCATGATAAACCGACCCCACAAGGTTTCTTTCGTCAAATGTTCCAATTTAGCAAAACGAGAAGCCAGCATAGGTGTAAGTGTGAACGCCACCAACAAACTCATGAGCGTAGAAACGACCACAACGATTGAAAATTCTTTCAAAATATTGCCAATCAAACCACCTGTAAATGCCATGGGCAGGAACACCACAACGTCCACCAACGTAATCGCAACGGCTGTAAAACCAATTTCGTCACGACCGTCTAAGGCAGCTTGTGCTTTGTTTTTGCCCATTTCGAGGTGTCGGAAAATATTTTCTAAAACCACTATACTATCATCAACCAGAATACCGACGACCAAGGAAAGTCCCAATAAAGTCATCAAATTGAGCGAAAAACCCATGACAGACATCACAATAAAAGTCGGTATCATCGCCGACGGAATGGCGATTAAAACAAACAAAGAACTCCGCAAACTGTGTAAAAACAACAACATAACAAAGCCAACAATGAGTATGGCTAAAAACAAATCATGGATAACCGCATCGGCAGAAGCCAAAGTATAAATGGATTGGTCGGAGGCAATTTGATAGTCAAATTTCTTACTGGCGTAAGTCGTTTTGATTGTTTTTAATTTATCCTTTACCTCTTTACTAACTTTTACGGCATTGGCATCGTTGGTTTTGAATATCTGAATACCAATTCCGCTTTTGCCATTGTTGCGGTTCAATGTGGTGATTTTTTGTTGGGCATCGCTGATTTTTGCCACGTCCGACAATAAAACCTTGCTGCCAAAACCATTGTCTTTAATAACCAATTGACTAAGGGTCGAAAGGCTTGAAAGACTTGCATCTATTTTCAATGATAGATTGGCATCTTGATTTGTGATATTGCCCGCAGGATATGATTTATTGCTGCTCGCAATGATTTGATAAACCTGTTTGGGAGATAGTTTATAGGTTTGCAGCTTGTCATTCAATAGTTTAACCTCAATTTCACGTTTTTGACCGCCAATAATATTGATTTGACCAACACCTTGCACATTGCTGATTTGCGGTTTTATGTCTTTATTTATCAAGTCAAAAAGTTCTTTATCCGATATTTGTGCGGTTACTGTCAAATTCAAAATCGCAAATTGGTCGGTGCTGTATCTGTTCACCACGGGTTCGTTGGCATCTTCGGGCAAATTGGCTTTGATTTGGCTCACATTACGCTCAACATCTTGTTGTGCTGCCACATCGCTCACGCCCGATTTGAGTTCAATTTTAATAGAAGATACGTTTTGCATAGAGGTTGAGGTAATGATATTCACACCTTCCACCGTACTAATTGCATCTTCAATCTGCTTGGTGATACTGCTTTCGATTTCATCTGGCGATGCTCCTGGATAAGTCGTTTGCACATTCAAAACACCCGCCGAAAATGAAGGCAACAGGTTGTAATTTAAGTCCAAATAGCTGATAATCCCGAACAATATCAAAGCAATAAAGACGGTAGAAATCAAAAGCGGTCTTTTTATAGATATTTCAGTTATTGACATTTTAAGCAGTATTTTAATTTAAAACAGCGACATTACTGCCTTCTTTGATGTTAATTTGCCCATTTGTTATGACTTTTTCGCCCTCGTTCAAACCCGATAAAACTTCTACTTTATCATAAAGTGTTAACCCTATTTTAATGATTTTCCCAACAGCTTTGCCTTGTTCAAGGACATAAACGAAAGGCTCGGCATGGTCAAGTACCAAGGCTGTTTTAGGTATTTGTAGCACATTTTCTTTTTTCGATGTGCCGAAACTGGCGAACATATCTGTCCCTGCTTTGAGAGATACCCCCTCATTATTGGTGAGCAATAAATCCACTTGGTAGTTGTGGTTCGCATCTGCTTTTGGGCTTATGAAAATGATTTTTCCCGTAAAGTTTTTATCAGGAAAAAAAGTAGAAGTCAAAACACCCACTTGCCCCGTTTTGAGTTGATACACCTTGCTTTGTTCCACAAAAACACTGGCTTTTAAATTGCCAATATTTGTAATGCTTGCAATCACTACCCCAGGATTTGTAAACTCGCCTTGTTTGATGTTTTTAGCTGAAATAGTACCGCTCAAAGGTGTAATAATATTGGCGTTGGCTATTTGTTGCTTGATGAGTTCAATCTGGGCAGTTGCATTATCATAGCTGTTTTTGGCATTTTCAAGCGTATTTATAGCATTATCATAAGCGTTTTTGGCATTAATCATATTGACTTCAAGCCCAGCTTTATTTTCATAAAGTTCTTTTGCTCGCTCGTAATCTGCGGTCAGTTTATTCAAATTTATTTCAGCCGATTTTTTATTGGTTTCAACAGTTTTGAGGTTAATTTGAGCCGTTTTCAAATTAATTTCTTGCAAACGAGTGTCAATTTTTCCGACAACCTGTCCTTTGATCACTTGTTGTCCCAATTCAAGGTTCAAACTGCTGACGATGCCACTCGTTTGAGCCGAAATATTGCCTTCGTCAAAGGCTTTGAGTGTTGCGGGGAATATTGCATTTTCGTCCAACGAACCAAAAGCAACGCTCGCCACAGACACTGCAACAGCTGTATTAGACCTATCAACAGGTGTATTATTTTTGTCAATTTCCTTCTTATTTTTAAACAAGGTAAACCCAATGACTGCCGCAACGCCAAGGACAGCGATAATGCCGATGATTTTTGACATCTTATTATTCATTCTATTTTTTATTTTAATTCATTTAGAAATGAGAGTAACGAGCCTTTTGATTTTTGATAATTCAGCTGGGTTATCATCAAATTATAAAGGCTGTTGAGGTAGTTGTTTTGCGTGTTTTTGTACGCATTATCATCGTTCAGATAATCCGATACTGATGCCACACCTTTTTGATATTGAAAATTGGTAACATCTGAAAGGCTCTTAGCAAGGGTCATATTGTCCTTGCTCGATTTGAAATTTGAGTAGGCTGTGATAACCGATGTATGGGCATTTTGATAACGCAAAACCAAATTGTTTCTATTGATTTGATAATTTCTTATATCATTATCTAAATTCAATTTGGCTTCATCAATTAGACTTTTACGCTTCAAACCAGTGAAAATCGGCATATTTACCGACAAACCGACATAAGAAAACCCAGACCAATTGTCAAAAGCCTTGCTGAAATCATTGTTCAAAGCCTGAGTTCCAAACTTGCCAAAAATGGTAACAACAGGTAAAAAAGTCGCTTTTTTAGCATCCAAATTGATGCGTTCTAAAGCAATTTGCTTGTCGCTCAATTTCATTTCCAATAAATCAGAAGTATTAAAATTGTTCTCTGCAACAGGCTTTGCAAAAGACTCATAATCCTGATTGTCCTTGATTGTCAATGGCTCATCAAGCGGCATACCGATTGTGTTTTTAAGTGACATTAAAGCCATGTTTTCTTTTGAAACAACGTCTTCGATTTGGTAATTTGTTGTGTTTAAACTGACCAAAATACGGTCATAATCTTTTTGGAAAGCCACGCCGAGTTTCACCTGTTTTTCAAGCGTTTTGAGCAATCCTTCATATTTCAGCTTGTTATTGAGGAGCGTTTTTTGTTGTTCTTGCAGCATTAAGACTTGATAATAAGCGACCGAAGCATTGTAGGCGATTTCTTCTCGGTTTTGCTCTTTTTGCAGTTGTGTAAGCTCTTGATAAGGTTTATTCGCTTTTATACCTTCCAATTTTGATTTATCAAAAACCGTTTGTGTAAAATCAAAAGCCGCATTGGTATTGAATTGTGTACCGAATTGCACCGCTTTTTCGGTCGGACCCGCCACACCCGCAGGCAGGATTGTAGTTTGCAATTTGAAATTGTCCACAAACGTTGCAGCACTATTTATTTGTGGTAAATAACCCGAAAGGGCTTGTTTACCCTTCTCTTTTGCAATCAAAACGTTGTTTTCACTGACCCTCAAAGATGGGTGTTTGTTTAGGCTGTAATTAACACAATCGGTCAATGAAAAAACCTGTTGTGCCTGTAACGCCGTACTAAAACTTATGACAAATAAGATACTTAGTCTGAACTTCATTTTGCGTGCCGTAATTTTTAATTATGGCACAAATTTGAATTGACTGTTGTTGGGAAGCTCTGTGAAAATGGGTGAATTGAACAAATTGGGGATTGAATTGAACACAGTATTGAAAGCTATTCTTTTACCCTTTTTCCACCCAACTCAAAAAAGGTGATACTTTCAATCGACTTACAATCGCTTTTTCAGGCGTATCAATACTTAAATGAGCCACCACTTTTCGATTAAAATACGTTTCAATTTCTTTGACAGCTTTTCGATTGATAAGCATTTGGCGATTAATTCTGAAAAATTGTTGAGGCGATATGACGTTTTCAATCTCATCAAGTGTTTTAGAAACGATGTGTTTTTCTCCTTTAAAGTTGAACAGATAGACCACTTCGTTATCTAAATAGGCAAGAGCAATATCGGACACTAAAACTGGGTACATTTTGTCCCGAAAACGGACTAAAAAACTCGTTTGATAGGCTATGTTTTTTGATAACAAGTCTTTTATTTGGTTTATTGGATTAGTGGCAAACTTATTTTTCAGTTGTTCGATTTTAGCAATGGCTTTTTCAATATCGTTTTCTTTGACTGGCTTCAAAATATAGTCAATTCCATTATTTTTGAAGGCTTTTAGGGTAAAACTGTCATAAGCCGTGCAGAAAACAACAGGAATTGTCACTTCAATTTGTTCAAATATTTCAAAACTTTCGCCATCAGCCAATTGTATATCCATGAAAATTAAGTCCAATTTAGCCTGATTTTTTTGCAAATAATTGACCGAATCTTCGATGCTATCGCAAATATTCGCCACCAAATACTGTGGATGTTGTTCTATAAATTCTTTTAACAGCACCGCCGTATTCTTTTCATCTTCGATGATGAGTATATTCATTTTTAGAATAATTTAAGCGTTGTTTGATAGTATTCGGCATTTTGTTCAATCAAAACACCGTCTTTTATGCCCGATAAAGCATATCGTTGTTCTAAATTTTTGATACCCAGACGAGTTGATTCAACGCCCATTTTTTTAGGTTGAAAATTATTTGAAACGGTGATACTCGACTTGTCTTTTTGAAACAAACGAATTGTTAACGGCTTATTGGCTGAAACGATATTGTGTTTGATACAGTTTTCAAGCAAAAGTTGAAGCGAAAAGATGGGTAAATGGTCATTCAATGATTCATCAGAGACATCTACGTCATAAAACAAAGCATCATCGTGCCGCAGTTTCATCAAATAAATATAAGCATCTAAAAATGCCAATTCCTCTTTGAGGGTAATAATTTGTGCTTCATTTTGCAATATTTGGCGATAAACATCGGATAATTTTAAAACATATTCTTCTGATTTTGGGTCATTCTGTCGCACCATAGTCCGCAAAGAACTAAGACAATTGAACAAGAAATGTGGATTCACTTGCTGAATAAGCAAATTATATTGTGCTTTTGTATTTTCAGCTTGCAACGAAATATTTTCAATCTTAAACTGTTCTTTTTCTTTTACTGCACGAAAGCTGTAGATAATCGTCATGGAGAGTAAAGAAGCCATAAAGAGTTTTAAAAATATTAGCCAATTAGGAGTATTAAACAACAATTTTGGGAAAAATAAATATTGCAAAGCGATAAATGAACATATAAACGGCACACTCCCCAAAATAGCAATAACCGATTTCCAAGAAGACGTATTAAACTTCGTTAAAATCCATTCAATCAATTGCCAAATACAGAACAAAATGAAAGCAGATAGCACCCAATTTGACACAAAATTCGCTAATTGAATGTTCCTTTCAAATGGATTACTACTCAATAGATTGATGCCAGGCATCACAATTGATATGATATAGGGCAGATATTTTTCTGGTTTTGTCATTTGGAAAATTTTAAAATATTAGGCAAGATTAGAATTTATCCGTTGGTTTTGATGTCAAAATGATGATTTTTTTTAAAAAGTAAAACGTAGCAAAATGTTATTCCAAAGGATTTCTTTGCAAAAGGGGAAACAAAATTAAAAAATCAATGCAAAATACATTGCATTGGCTTTTATACTGAGGGGGTACTTTTCATGGCATTTCACTTTTAAGCTTTTCAAGCCAAAACCACATAATTGCTTTTTTCGGTAGAATTAAACATTATGGAGTAAAGTTACTTGAAATGATTATAACTGACTAATTATAAATTATTTGTGACAAAAATCAACTTCTCAATTCATTTTCTCGACCTTCTTAATTATAGAGGTAAATCTGGAAAATATTTTCAGTCAAAATCTTATAGACTATTGTGGTGAATGGTGTCTTAAACGTATTCATGGTATCCTTGTTACTTTTTTTTAAGTATTTATAAACATCGTTTTTAAAATTGTTTAAACAAAGTTCTGTAAAAAGACAAAATGAATCACAGAATTTATAGTTCAATAAGTCGTAGCTTTCTGAACTATTAACTAATGCTTTGCTCTGTGAGTTTTTCTCAATTCTACAATAAGGACCATATGTAGCAAACGCCTTCGACAATGACATACATTAAAAACAATTTACGATGAAATATCTATCATCACAAGACCATTTAAATCGTGCGAACGATGTGAGATAGCTTAATTTTGATTATTACGGAAGCTTTTAGATTTGTGTGATATAATTATTCTAAGAATAAAATATTAATTTAGAATAATCAAAGACTATAATACCAATAGAGACATCTTAACACTTCGGTAGGGAAAAACTCAAGGACCTACTAAAGTTCAACTGTTTTATCTAAATACTAAATTCAACGGGGTCGCCCGTGAGATAGAAATGCGGGCTAACGACCCATTTGCAAAGTATTGACATTATCTAAATAGTTGGTATTTTTTTATCTTTTAAAGTGACGGAAAAAACTTATTTTATCGGTATTGATGTCTCAAAAATTGAGCTTGATTTTGCCGTTGTCGAATTCAATAAAGTACTTTTTCATTTAGAAGTTAGCAATACAAAAAATGGCATCGTTGACTTTATGAAACGAATCAAAAAAACAGACAATTTTTAATTTTGAGAATAGTTTGTTTAAAAATATTCAAATAGGACATTCAGAGTGGATAGAATTGAGACATTTTTGTTTTTAATAGTTGTAATAAATGAGATTTAATCTGTCAGATTAAATCTTGATTAATTTAAGTAATTGGATAAATTTATATCCCCATTCCCCAATCTATTTCAATTGTTGGCTGAATTTTTATTTCAATATCCTTCGTTTTTTCGGGTATTATAGATTTTTCTTTCTCTGGCTGCTGCTCTAATCGTTTTTCAATATTCATCAATGAATATTCTCTACCTAAATCAGAGCCTTTGAATTTTGCGGCAGTTTTGGTATCCAAAAAACTCACTCCACGATTTTGATACATTTTTAAGCCTTCCTTTTCTAAGGATTTTCTGAGGTCTTCCATTGTTTTATATTTTAGCAAATTTCTATCAATTTTATCTCGAATACTTTGAGCTAATATGTTGCTCGAAATCTCTCGTTCTTTTTCGGGTAATAATGCTTTCATGTTTGGCGTAGTTTGCAAGCCTAATTCCTGTTCAATTTTTCGACAAAATGTACCAGTTTTCAGATAACTATATCCATCATTGGCAGTAGTTTTTCCATTAAAATTGATACGATTGGCTACAATATGGAAATGTGCATGATTGGTGTCATTATGCTGAAAAACAACGAGTTGGTTATTTTCAAATCCATTAACACGAATAACTAGACTTGGTTCGTCTTGTTTCTGGCTTAATCAAAAGAGTGATGTCAAGGGGTTTTTGTGTTTTAAAGGCTGGAGTGTGAGAGATACATTTCTATATAGATAAAGCCACAAAAACAAAAAAAGGCACTCAAAGTGAGTGCCTTTTGCTTAAAAAAATTCTTGCGGTCTGGACGGGACTCGAACCCGCGACCCCCTGCGTGACAGGCAGGTATTCTAACCAACTGAACTACCAAACCGTTTGTTTTTTTGGAAGGTAATCTAACCAAGCGACACATCGCACTGTTGAACTACCAAACCGTTTTCATCATCTAAACATTAAAAATATTTCTCTGTTTTTTTAATGTAGCACAAAGGTACAACTATTATATTTGTATGTCAAGTCTTAAATCAAATAAATATGAAAATATCTCGACCAACCGAGAGCGAGTACGACGTGAGTTCTTACCAAAACCATTATATTCAAAGAGTTACGGGCGATGATGCCATAAAAACTTTATCCGAAAACCTTTCGATTGTGGATAATTTTTTCAAAAATATTCCCCAAGAAAAACTGCATTTCCGCTACGCTGAGGGAAAATGGACACCAATCGAAATGCTTGGGCATATTATCGATACCGAAAGAATCTTACTTTATCGTGCTTTGTCGATTGCTCGTGGCGAAAAACAATCTTTACTCGGCTTCAATGAGGATAATTATGTAAAAGCAACTAATTTCGATAAAAAATCTCTCCGTAGTTTATTGCAACAATTCAAGGCTCAACGCAAATCAACGGTTTTGTTTTTTAAGTCGCTCGGTAAGCGAGAGCTTGGTCGAATGGGCAAAGCCAATCAAATGCCAACCAATGCTCGTGTACTGGCGTGGTTTCTTGCAGGCCATGAGCTCCATCACCTAAATATCCTAAAGGATCGTTATTAATAATATTTTTAAATATACAGCCTTAAAAAAAGATAATTCTCACCAAAACAAAGTACTTTTCAAAACTTACCTCAACAAATTTCAATAATGAAACTAAAAACTATATTGCAGTCATTCTTTATTCTTAATTCTACATTCTTAATTCAATCCAAGGCTCAGTCGATAAGTGCAGTCGAGAAAAAAATCATTGAGCATGTAAAAGTCAATATGCCTCAAACAGAACAATTATTGATTGATGCAGTCAATATTAATAGTGGAACGCTCAATCATGAAGGTGTGCGTAAGGTTGGACAGCTTTTCAGAAAAGAGTTTGATGCCATGGGTTTTACAACTGAATGGGTTTCGTTGCCTGATACGCTTAATCGTGCCGGACATTTGGTGGCTTTTCGTAAAGGCAAAAAAGGTAAAAAACTTTTTTTGATTGGTCATCTTGACACTGTTTTCGAGAAATCTATGGCGGTAGGCCCTTTTACCAGGCTCACTGATTCAACCGCAACGGGGCAAGGTGTAAATGATATGAAAGGCGGCGATGTTATGATTATTGCTGGTCTAAAAGCCCTTTATGCCCAAGGCTTGCTTGATGATACCAACATTACTGTCTATTTGACAGGTGACGAAGAAAGTGCAGGAAAACCAACCAGCATTAGCAGAAAAGATTTCATCGAGCGTGCCAAAGAGTGCGAAGTAGCTTTGGGCTACGAAACTGCTCAAAGTTTTGATATTGCGGCTACAGCTCGCCGTGGAGCAAGCGGTTGGCACCTAATTACGCATGGAAAAACAGGGCATTCGTCGGGTGTATTTAATAAAACAATGGGCTATGGAGCAATCTATGAGGCCGCTCGTATTTTGGATGAATTTCGTGAGGCTCTAAGCCAAGAAAAATATTTGACCTTTAACCCGGGTGTGATTGTGGGTGGTACAGAAGTAAACTATGACGCTACTCAAGCCAAAGGTATGGCCGTTGGAAAAACTAATATCGTAGCTCAAAAAGTTGAGGTTACTGGCGATTTGAGATTTATTAGTGAGGCTCAAAAAGAAGCTGCCCGAGTGAAAATGAGGGAAATTGCTAGTAAAAATCTGAATGCAACTAGTGCTGAAATTTCATTTTCGGA
>Ga0247832_1004654_pt1 | contig 16846 bp, 15 predicted proteins | sample LaCruzMarch2015__10_FD_192407 | JGI IMG/M metagenome (GOLD analysis project Ga0247832, IMG submission 192407) | Freshwater microbial communities from meromictic Lake La Cruz, Castile-La Mancha, Spain - LaCruzMarch2015_4m | ecosystem: Environmental > Aquatic > Freshwater > Lake | place: Spain... | reverse complement strand
TTTTGGGTTTGACAACATAATAGAATCACTTTTACCGGTTCTTTCTGAAATTGTTCTTAAAATATCCCCCTTAGTCATTCTAGGTTCAATATGTTTTTCAATCATTTCAACAATCCTATCTTCAAGATATTTTTCATATCCTTCTTTGGTTGTTTTTTTCTTATACTTCACAGTTTTTTCTGGATGTAATTTTTCCGGCATATCTTCTTGGTCTTTTTTGGTAGTTTTACTAGAAAAATCATCTCTCATTCTACACCATTTTTTTTGTTCTTTTGTTTTACCATCTCCACATTTTGTAAAGAATAATTTTTGTTGAGCTCTTGATTCGTATTTTTCGTCAAGTTCTTTTTCTTCAGACATAGGAGCGTTAGATCCAGTAACAACTTGTACTTTACCTCCAACCCTTTTAATCTGAACGTCACCTGTTTCCTTATCATTAGGTACTGCCATACCTTTACTTAAGTCAGTATCATCTAGTGTTGTTATAGTTTGAGATACTTTTTGGGTAACCGCCTCATTTACTTTAAACTTTTCAGCTAAAACCTTAACTTGGTTTCCAGTCATTTTTGAAATGGTGTTAAAATGAATACCATTTTCTAGTAAAACTGTAACATATTTTTTATTTTTCATATACCACTTTTTTTTCAAATTCTAATACAAGATCTCTCTCATAAAGTTTATCTTTAACAATCTGTTCCTCATCACCAAACTTAAATACAAGTCGTTTAACTAACGAGAAATCAATATCCTCTTCTTTTTCCCACCCTAATGCTAACACACCATCAATTGAATCCTGAACAGAAAAAACATCCGAGTTTTGAACCAACTCCAATGTTATTTTTCCGTGGGTTAGAATACCAACCTTTTTCACATATTCAACATCTGGAGGACTTGGATATCCATTTGCTGGTTTTGATTCCCAACTTTCACCCCAAACCTCATCAATACTATCTGAAAATATAAATTCATAAATGTTTTCTCCCCTATAATTTGGTCCTAATCCATTTATGTAAATTAAATAACTCATAGTATTTTACCGTCCGTTGTTATTTTTCTTTCTGTTAAACCATCAACAAAAACTAAATTACCTTTATTAGATAAACCAGCCAATCTTGATGTTGGGTTTATTTCAATAAATTTAAGAGAGATTCTTTCTTGTTTAATATTTTCAGATAATCTTTTTATACCTTTAATATTTTTTTCTCTTAATTTTTCCATCTCCTCTTTTCTTTTAATTTCCTTACTTTCGTTAATTATTACGTCTTCGTTAGTAATATTAAAATATTTTGAAATTATTTTATCTACTTTTGACTCACCGAATGTTCCGTGTTCAAAATGGTTATAATTTCTTTGGTTGGTTCTTGCTCCGTGTTTAGGATATTCTTCACCCATTTCACTCATTTTAGATAAACCGTCGGCCATTGTTGTTGTTGCCAAACGATTAATTGCATCACCCATTGTTGGTGTGTCATATTCGGTCATTTCTCCCCCTTCTGGTGGTGGTGGAGGTAATTCATCATCTCCCATATCTGAAGGTTCTTCCATTGACATATCTTCGTCTTCATTGTCGTCTTCTTCTTCGTCTTTATCTTCATCATCATAATCACCTTCTAATCGTGATATAATTTCTTCAAGATCATCATCATCTAATACATCAACATCAATAGCAGATAAAATAGAATTAATAATGTATTTAACATCATTACCGTCCATTTCATCTTTATCATTAAATTTTCTAATTTTTTGAGCTAATTTACCTGTTAGTTTTTGGATAATTTTAAAAGAGGTTCCTTCCTCTTTTTTTGATTCGTCGCCCATATCATCACCCATATCATCAGGAAGTGGTGGCATTTCATCACCCATATCATCCATACCTTCCGGTGGTGGCATATCAGATCCCATATCATCTCCCATACCTTCTGGTGGTGGTGGCATATCACTACCCATATCACCAGCAGGTGGGGGTAATTCTCCTCCCATATCACCAGCAGGTGCCGGTGGGGTAACAGGTGCCGGAACCGGAGCCAATTCTGGCGCCGGAGCCGGTGTAGGAATTTCTTCCGTATTTGTTGTTGGTAACCTTAGTTTAAACTTTTTTTTTTGCTCTGTAAAAAGAGAAATACCTTCATCGTTTCCGTACAAACCGTTGTATTCTTTGGCCATTAAATTTAATCTTTTTAATGCTTGAGAATATGACGGGTAGTATTTTCTACTTTGCATAGGTTCAACATAATCCGTTACAGATTCGTTTAAACTTAGTTTAATAATATAACCTTGTCTTTCTTTAACAATAGCGTATGTGTTACCATCCGCTAAAGGTAGGGTGTATTCAGTTGATTTGTTTTCATTTATGGATTGTGGTAAAACTTCGTTAAATCTGGCAATTTCCATAATTCTACGAATCTTGTCCATACCTTGTAATTTTTCACTTCCAATAGGTCTTAATCCTCCCATAGTATATTTGTTTTTAAAATATTATTTTTTTATATAAATATATCAATAAATATGTTTATTTGTTGATTTGTTAAATTATTGTTTCATAGATAATTTTTTATCTATTATTTTTGTTGATTCATCGTGAAGCTTTTCAATATACCCATTCCTTCTTAATATTTTAAATACCATATTTTCGGTAGAGTATTCACCACCCGTTTCTAACCCACAAGTCCTATATTTTTTTAATTTGTCTTTGTATTTTTTTACCAACTCTTTTGCCGTATTTGCATCCTCGTCTTGAATTGAGTCAATTAAATCGTCAATTACGTTCATCCACTGTTTTGATTTTAACATTAATAATTCTTTATCTATTGTTATATTTTCTTTTTTTGGAATATTTGACCACTCATTAAACAAAACGGAATAAACCCCACTACTAAAGTGAGATTCTGTTTCATTTTGGACATATAACTCAACCTCATACCCCTTTATTGTTATGTCGTGTTTCTCATTAAACAACATTTTTTTTAGGTTGAACAGTTTTTCATATAAATCAATTTGATTTTCTGGGTATTGTTGGTAATTTGCAACTATATGTAAATCAAAATCCGAATATTTTGACCAATTAAAGTTTGATAACGAACCTGTGAGGATTATGTCTGTAACAACTAAATCAACATCTAAAAAATATATAAATTCATAAGCAATCTCAAGAAGCCTTTCCCTTATTTCAGGTTTCATTTTAGGGTCTTTTTTCTCCCCTTCCCAAACCTTCGGATTTAATTCTTTCTGGGGCTCAAAACTTTTTATTAATTCATTATCCATCTCATATAAATATAAGGGATGTTAATTAACTTAACTTTTTATATTTAAATACCTTTGAAATGTTTGTGTTAAAGAATGACCCCTGTGATTTAGCGGACCTAAATTGAGTGTATGTTTGGTGAGGTACCTCTTCATATTCATATCTTATACCATTTTTAAATTCGGTAATCATTTTTTTAGTTTCGGTATCATATTCCGTCTTAACGATATTAGAGGACTCAACCTCATTTAAAATTTTTGTTCCTTTGATTTCTTCTTTAGTGATTGCCATAATGTTTTTTTCTATAAATATATTTTTAATAAAAGAAAAATACATCCTTTTGAGTAAAAACATATCAAAAAAACCCTGACAAAATGTCAGTATTATAAAAAACAAACTAACAAGTTGTTAAAATTATTGACTCCATACAACCTTATAGTTACACTTAGGTAAAACATATTATTATGATAGAATTTATTGATGATGGGGATAAAAATAAAAAAAAACCTGATGGTGGAGGAGGAACTCCAGTTTTAGATAATTTCAGTAAAGATTTAATTAAACTTGCAAGTCAAGGAAAATTAGACCCAGTGATTGGTCGTGAAAAAGAAATTTTTAGAATTGCCCAAGTTTTATCTCGTAGAAAGAAAAATAACCCTATTATTATTGGAGAACCTGGAGCAGGTAAAACGGCAATAGTTGAGGGTCTTGCAATGATGATACATAATGGGGAATGTCCTAAAAATTTATCTGAAAAAAGAATTGTTTCGTTAGATATTAATTCGGTTGTTGCCGGTACAAAATATAGAGGTCAATTTGAAGAAAGAATGAAGGTGATTATTGAAGAATTACAAAGTAACCCAAATATAATTATTTTTATTGATGAGATACATACAATGGTTGGAGCTGGTAATAGTTCAGGGTCGTTAGATGCATCAAACATATTTAAACCCGCATTATCTCGTGGAGAAATTCAGTGTATTGGAGCAACAACATTAGATGAATATCGTAGACATTTTGAAAAGGATGGGGCTCTTGAAAGAAGATTTCAAAAAATAATTGTTGACCCTTCAACAAAAGAAGAAACATTAGAAATTTTAAAACAAAGTAAGGGTAAATATGAAGAACATCATAATGTAACCTATAGTGATGAGTCATTACGTTTATGTGTGGAATTGGCAGATAGGTATATAACAGACCGAGAATTTCCAGATAAGGCCTTTGATATCTTAGATGAGGTCGGTTCAAGAATGCAAATAGATATTAAACTTCCGGAACATATTGAAAAATTAAAACAGATATCTCAAAACATAAAAAAGGAGAAGGCTGAAGTTATTAAAAAACAAAATTATGAATTAGCGGCAGAACTTAGAGATAGAGAAAAAAACATATTAATTCAATTGGAAGATGGGAAAAGAAAATTTGAGGAAGAACTTAAAAATAGTAAAAGACATATTCCAGAAGATTTAATTTATGAAGTCGTATCTAATATGACTAAAATTCCTGTAAGTAAAATTAATATTGATGAAAAAAATTCATTGGTTAATCTTGAAACAACTTTAAATACTAGTGTTATCGGACAAGAGGAGGCAGTTGGAAAAATATCAAAATCAATCAGAAGAAATAGAGTTGGTATTAAAGATCCTAATAGACCTATTGGGTCATTTATTTTCTTGGGGTCAACCGGTGTTGGTAAAACGTTTTTGGCAAAGAGATTAGCCAAAGAAATTTTTGGTAGTGAAGATAGTTTAATTAGAGTTGATATGTCTGAATACCAAGAAAAACATACCATCTCTAGATTAATTGGGTCTCCTCCAGGATATGTTGGTCACGAAGAAGGTGGACAACTTACAGAACAAGTAAAAAATAAACCATACTCTGTAATCTTATTTGATGAGATTGAGAAAGCAAATAAAGACATTTTTTCAACATTACTACAGATGTTAGATGATGGTCATATGACTGATGGTCTTGGAAGAAAAATCAACTTTAAAAATTGTTTAATAATTATGACATCAAACATTGGGGTTAGAAAAATCCAAGATTTTGGTGGTGGAATGGGATTTAAAACAAACAATACAAGTGAGGAGGTTCTTGAGGAACATAAAAGAGACATTCTTAAGAAAGAATTAAGTAAGTTTTTTGCTCCTGAATTTTTAAATAGAATTGATGATGTTATTATTTTTAACTCACTTAAAAAAGAACACATTGATAAAATTGTTAAACTTGAAATTGATATCCTTATTAAAAGATTAAAATCAATGAGATATAACTTCAGTTATGAGCAATCGGTAATTGATATTATTTCTAAGGTAGGGTTTGATGAAACATACGGTGCAAGACCAATTAAAAGAGCAATCCAAAATAAGATTGAGGATTTGATTTCAGAAAAAATACTTCTTAGTGAAGTTGTTGAGGGTACTGAATATATGTTATTTGTAAAAGGTGAGGGTGATGATCAAACAATAGAAATAGAAGATAGGTCAAAACCAGAACCAAAGAAAAAAGGTAGAAAGAAAAAAGAGGATTAAAAACCCTCCTTTTTTTTATTATACATCTTTTTCAGACCATGGAATTTTCGATAACCCGTTTTCACTGGCAAACTTTTTAAAATATCTATTAAATGAAGCGTAAGCTTCAATTGGTATTGTTATACAGATTTTTTTCTTTCTATTCTTTTTTGGTATAACACCTGGTATTTTATTTCTATTTAAATCCGGAATATATACATTAGTATTGTCACCTTTTTCAGCTTTAATCGGTATGTTCATTGTTTTATCTCCAGATATTGATGCGGAAACATATTGTTCTTTTGTTGAAGCCGCACTATCTTTTACTGTTGATTTACCAACAACTGTTGCTCCTGGTGTTACAATCAATCTTAGTGATTGCCAATTATCTTTTATAACTTTTATTAAATTATCCCTTCTTCTTGTAGCTAAAGATTTGTTATTATAACCAGAAGAACTACCAACGGCTGAAGCTCCACCATTCACAATAACCTTAACATTACCTTTTGTCACTTTTAATAAGTCAGATATTGTAAGTAATATTTCTTTAATTTTTGGGTCATTTTTATTAATTATATCAACACCGTTTGAAAATGTAGAATTACCATATGAAGTTACAGTAAATGGGAGATCAAATCCATTTGGGTATTTTTTTTTCATCCTGTCTTCAGAACTCATATCCTGACCAGTAATACTTTCAGAAATTAAATATTGATTTTTTGTTGCTGATTCGTGTAAATCAAGTATTCTATTTTTTTCTTCTTCTGAAATTATAAATTTGTTTTCCATATTCATTTTATTAATAAAAACGCAAATAATAAGAAAAGTTAATGTTTAGTATAACCTAATTCTTCTATCATTAGTTTACCAACCTTAATACCGTTATAAGTATCTTCAACAACAACGTATTCGTTTTTTGTGTGATAGTTGTAGTAACCAATTGAAATATTAAAACAGGATAGGCCAAAATTTTGGTTTAAAGGGAAAATGTCCGTATATGGGTGTTTATGATATTTGGTGTCACCTGGAAAGTGTTCTGTTATTAAACGACCTCCGACATTAAAAAATTCTGAATCTCTTTTAAACATTGGTTTATTCATCAAAAACTCGGAAATCATATTGTTTTCTGGTGCGTCAAATTGGATTACATATCCAATATTTGTAAAGAATTCAGGATCTGCATTAAACGAACCTTTACATCCTGTTTCCTCAGCAACAAAAAATGCCGCTTTAAGGTTTGGTAATTCATTTAAAAGTTCCAAACAACCATACACACCACACTTATCATCACCACCGATACCAGTTGGTTCACCATCATTATTGTAAGCCTTTAAAGAAAGTTTAATTTCTTTTTGGGCGTTAGGTAGTTGTTCCTCAACAACATTGATTGAATCAATTGTATGTACGGTATCTGTATGTGCGACCACACAAGGAAAATAATTAATACTATCATCGGTTTGTTTTGTGGCGTAGATATTGTAAAATTGGTCAACATAGAAAGGGATTTTATTTTCCTCCAACCAAGTTGTTATAAAATCAATCATCAAATCTTCTTGATAAGTTTTTGTGGGGATTGATAAAACATGTTTTAATAATTCAAAATTTCTTTCCATACCACAAATATATGAAACTTATTTGAATTAAAAAAATATTTCTATTAATATTACTCTTCTCCGAATTGGTTTAATGCTATTAATCCCCCTATCGCAAAAGAAGCATTTAAAATAGTTCTTAAATCTTCTTTCATTTTTACCTTATTAACGTTTCTATCCCATGGGTTAGTTTCATAAAAACCATCTAATAACCATTTAATATCCTCATACCCTTCAGGTGTTTCTCCTCTCCTCCATTTAGTTGTGTATTCATCCCATAAAGTATCTACCTGACCTTTAGTTAATTCAGATTGGTCTGAAAGTCCATATTTTTCCTTAAACCAAAAATTTAATCGATTTAATCTTGCAAATGACTCTTCATTGTTCCCAACATATTTTAACCATTCTTCCGTTGTGTTACCAATATTTGTATCAAAAAGGGATAATATTGGATTTTTTTCTTTATATTTTGGGTCTAATTTTAGTAATTTTGGACCAAGATAAGATTTTAAATTTTTATATGCTTTATAGGTAGTTCCACCATCTAAAGTCGCACTCATAATATGGTCAACTTCATGGTCAATCGTTCCTTTTATTGTTTCTAAATTTTTATGAGGTTGTATTTCAATTTCTTTCACTCCAACTCCAAAATATGAAGAATCATTTGGTGTAAGACCATTTTTTTCCGCATACACCCAAGCCGATTGAGATGCACTACCTAAATTATTATTCAGATATTTATCTGGATCAAGTTTAAAAATAAATTTTAAATCTTCATTCATATATTTTTTAATTTGTAAAATAGCACTGTCAACCTCTTCGGAAGTTTCCAAAGTCGCGTTCATTCTTCTTCGTTTGTATTCCGGACTATCTAACCACTTGAATCTTTTTTGAATAACTTCATCAACAAGTTTAACTAATTGTTCTTCAGTCATTGTCTCTTCAACCTTACCACCAACTCTTAGGGCCCCAACTTTAAAATCATCCGGAGATATTTCAATTTGTTTATATCCAGATGTACCGGAACCAGTAGTTACGTTAATACTTTTGTTTACAACAGGTATTGGTTGACCACTATTTGAACCAAATTCAACCTTCCATCTACCGGTAGAAGGATCAACTTCAATCATTCTAGTGATATTTTTTTTCATATAATCCCTTAAATCTGGAATTCCCCAATTTTCAAACCCGTATCTTGGTATATAATTCCATCCGTTAGCATCATTACTTTTCCAAACCAAATTTAAACCATGTGAAACATTTTTGTTAAACAGATCTAATAATTGTTCTTTAGTGAGTGAAGCGTTATATAATGACATTTTAGTAAAATCTATTTTATCCAAAGTATAAACAAAACTATTACTCGATATAACAGAATTATTAAGAGATAGGTTTTGAGATACCCCTAATGATTGATTATTACTCACCTGAACTAAATCTTCAACCTCCTTAGAAATAATTTTTGTGTTGACTTGAGCCTCAATTCCATCTAATGTATCTAATAAAGATTGTTTTGTTGCCGCTGGCATTGATGACTCTGAAATTCCGTCAATTACTCCTTTAATTTTAGTAATTGTTACTGGTAATATTTCTGCCGCCGCTTCAGCGGTTGCAGGGTCCGATAATTGTTTTAGTGAACCTGACTCAAGGTTAGATAAACTGGTTTTTAATGATTGGACTTCAGGTGCCGTTAATTTTGTTAAATTTATTTTTAAATTATATAAATTAACTGGTGCGAGTTGTGAGGAAATATTAAAAACTAAATCTTTCGCGGTTTGTTTTTCCATTGAACTGATTACACTCATTGCGACCTCTGATCTTGATAATCCTGGATACGCAACTTCTAAATCGGCAAAGGAATTAATTTGTTTACCTAAAGATTTTGTTATTGCATCACTATTTTTAGAAGCTAAAACAATTGCGTCCTCAATTTCTTTTGATACCCCAACACCTACGTATCTCGCAATAGAACTTCCAGAATCAAGTGCTACCAAAGCTCCTCCTTTAACAGGGTTACCAACCGATTCTCTTATTAGTAATGGCATATTCATATGACCAAACAATTTTTTCATTTGGTTTATTTCCTCATTAAGAGTCATTTTTCTTCTATTCATAGTGTTACGTTTTTTTATAAATATTATGGAATATATTAAAATAAATATTTGTTTTATTTTTTTGTTCCGTACCCTGGTTTATTTATTAATATTTCTTCAGGATTTAAAGGTTCAGTAACTTTTTTATTGGTTGTACAACTATTGTTACAGTCGGGTGTTAGGTATCTTCCTTTACCTTCTCCAACATCAGTACACTTACCACTACGACACAAATATCTATTTTTTGACGTATCCGTTGTTACGTTAGGATTAATAGTAGTTTCATCTGTTGTTACGTTAGGTTTAACCCAACAAGGTGATGTGGTACAAGCTTTATTGGGGTCACTACCTTTTTTTCTTGCTGAATTACAAATAGTATTATCATCTGTTTTTACATATCCGAATTTTGTTAATACATCACTTGCATCGGCTTCGTACCCAGCACTAACAATCTCATCCCAACACACAATATTTGATAGGTAATTAATAGCCAATTTACTAACATCAGTAATTTTTTTTATGTTTTCTTCTGCTTTAGTAAGATCTGCTTTTGCTTTTTTAATTGCGGTTGATATACCTATTTTTCTTATCTCCTCATAAATTTTATCTGGTAATAAACCATCAAAAAACATTTTGTTTTGGTTTTCCGGTGATAGGTTAAATATAAATAATTTTAATTCTTGAGGTTGTTTTTCCATTATTAACTTTTCAAAACTAGATAATTTATCCTCTAAAGTTTTATCTACTTTTTTAGCATTTTCTGCAAACTTATTTTCTAACTTTTTATCTTTTTCAACCTCTTTCATTACTTCTTTTCGATTAATAAACTTACTATAAGCCCCTAATAAAAACTGTTGGAGTGCAACAACTGCTCCAATATTTTTAGTAAATGAGGTAATAAAAGTTTCTGTTGGTGATCCTATAATATTTTTTATTTCTACCGCAGCAACATAAACCGCATATACCTTAGATGCCTGTTCTGGGACTATACTTTTTGCGGACATAGAAGACCATGAACTATCTTTTAAAAACTTTTCAAAAGCTTCGGTTATTAAGTTAGGGTTCTTAGAGTAATTCTCTATAAAATTTAGAAACAATGCCCTTTCCTCCATTGATAACACTTGTAAAAACGCTTCGTAAGTTCCTCCTTTTGCTGCGAGCATACCCGCATTACCTACGGATTTTGACGCAAGTCCAAGACAAATCGCAGGACTATATTCTTGACCAATTAACTTTATAAATCCAGGTTGTTTAGATAAAATGGGTAAACCACAAAAACACAAAGATAAAAAACCTACCGATTCATATCCCGATCTATTAAAATAATAAACCGCCTGTGGTATGTTAATCCCCATTTCAGTTAATGTGCCCGCAATTACTAACCTAGTTTGTATTTGCATTGCACTTGTTGTAAATAACGCACTTCCTGGTGTTGTAAGTGCTCTTGTTACCCATCCTCTTGTTATTAGAGTTAAAATTATGGTACCTAAAACAATTGATAGTTGTCCAACTCCAGAGTCCATAAATTTATCAAAACCTGACCTTGTATCTAAAGCAAAGGTACTTGGGTCACTCTCAACTTTAGGTGCCAACATATTATATTGTTCTAATGTCCCAACCTCATAATATGGTGAACCGTAGTCCTGTCCCCCAGATCCCATCATTCCAGGAAAACTTAATGTCCAACCCCTTGATGCGTCAGAATATTCCGGAAAAACAGACGAGTTCGGGTCCGTTAATTTAATGGTTAACGTATAATATTTTCCTTGATTTTTAAAACCAAATGGTATTTTATTTCTAATTAAGAATTGGAAATCGCCCCATTGTGGTGTTGGGAAATATCTTTTTATTTTTGGTGCTGATTGAACCACCTCCCCTTTAGATGTAAATGCGGTTTCAGACCAAGATTGTTTTTCAAATTCTTCAAAATAACCGAAAATATCCATACCAATATTTTGTTTGCCCGTTAACCCAAATAATTTTGCAATATTAACCGGATTTGTTAAATTATATGGTTGGAATCCTTCTTTTACATAATAAATTTTACCAAAACTACCAAAATTAAAACTACCTAAAGGATCCGATGACGTTCCTTTAGGTGGTTCTTTCATTTTATTACCACCACTATCATATCCAAAAGCATTAAAATCACCATCTGGACCCAATTGGTCACTTTTAAACGGTCCTGAAATTTCATACTTTGGGGTTCCTGTTGGTGATGGGGTTTCAATACCTAAATCCTCATTGTCCTCATTTAATAATGATTTTTTAATCCCCATTAATGAATAAATTTTTCTTAGTTCTTCCGATATTATATTTTTATTATTTTCCATAAAATGTTAATTTTTATTTTAACCCTGGTATTACCATCGGTAATATTGGCATACTTCTCATTCTCTCACTTTCAAAAGAAGTGTGTAGTTTTGTATCATCAATAACCTTATAACCTTTTGGTGGATTTTGTTGTAGTTTTGACCACCGTTCTTCCGCCATTTGATTTAATTCGTTTTCGGTTTTACCGGAATACTTTTTATCTTTTTTAAACCCTTCAACATAACTTTCTATGGTTTTTGTTTTATAATATATTTTATTACCAGATGATACCATTTCGGCATTTTTCATTTCCTTATCCCAACTATTTTCATATGATAAATCTTCTTGACGTAAACGACACGGTTCAATATTTTTTTGAGCAACCCAAACTGTTCCACTTTCATCCGATAATTTTATTTCTAACCAATATTTTGCCGCTCCACTATCTAAAGCCCAAGCCATTATATTTTTGTCATTTACAACAGTATTTGGTGGAATAACTTGATTTCTATTACCAGATCTTGTTCCTAAAGACATTACATTTTGAAAAACTGAACTCACAACATCTCCAACACTTAAATCCGTATCCTCTAAATAAGGTTTTAATAAATTTATTGAGTAATCGGTACTTCCGTCTTTTTTATAACTTTTATTTTTATAATTAAATAATTTATTATTTGATGATTTAGCATAATCACTAACTTCATTTAAAAAATAATCAACATTTTTATTATTAAATCTGTTGTATACGTTAACACCAGATTCGTTGGCTCTATAGTATTCATATAACGGTAACCATAATAATTCTCTATTACCCGTATCGGACCCAACAACTTTATTAGATTTCCACCCAACAAAATTATCCCATCCAGGTCCAAGTGATCCAACATCAAATAACCCAGTATCCATATTAACACCAGGTAATTTTCTCATATTTACAAGAGATACACCATCTTTTAAACACCAAGGATGGTTTGTTGTGTAATCAACCCCTTTAACAGTCCCATCTTTGTTAATCACATTATTTTGCGACATGGCAGCAACCTCACTATCTTTATAAGGTAAAGTTTTTTCAATGTCTAGAGATCTACTTCCGATATTGGTAGTATTTAATTCTTCTTTATCTTTTTGTAATAATTCTTTATTAGTAACTGACTCTAGTTTCTGAATATCCACCTTTTTTATATCACTACCATACCTAATCGCATATGATTTAACCAAAAGTGAATCCGCTGGAGATTTAATTGGTTTAAGTGGGGGTTGTTCCTGTCCCACATCTTCATACCATTCATAAAATTTAACATCTTGAGAATAACCACCATACCCATCTGCCACTTTCCACCAATCTTCATAACCTAAAAAGACCTCTAAAGAGGTAGATCTATCAGATGTAACCCCTATTAATTTTTCACCTATTTCCTTACTAACATAGAAAAAACTATCACACCCTGTGGGTGCGTTATTTCTTGCAGTAACACTTTCCGTAAAACAAATTTTTAATTGTTCTTGAAACCAAGTTTTAGAATCATTCGGGTCTTTTTTAGTTTCCCTTATTTCTTTTTGTCTTTTTATTTCTATATAGTATAGACAAGCGTCAACACCATTTGTTTGTTTGTTTTCTCTTCGTTTTAATTGTGTTGAGTACCAATCATCTGGACTAATCGGTTTAAATTTTACATCAACATCCTCTCCACCCACTTCACCTACATCCATCGGTTTATCACTCACATAAGCTCCAGGAAAAACAAAAGTTGTTCCATCAACACAACTTTTAATTCTAGTTAAAACTGCCGAATTTCCGGGATTTTTTTTACCTAAGTTTTGATTAACAATCCCAGCATCTGACTCAATTTTATCCACCTTAAGTGTGTTTAATTTTTTTAAATTTAAATCTAAATCAGTTCCTTTACCAAGTCGGTCACTTGGGAGAGGTTTAGGTAATTCATATGGTGTTCTTGTTGGTGAAGGAGTATCCTGTGTTAAATATTCATCATCCTCACTTAACATATTCTTACGACGTTCAATTACTTTATTATTTTCACTTAAAGTTTTTTTAGAATCATACTTCATATGAAGTAATATCTTTTTTAATATATCTTCGTTATTTCTCATAATAATGTATTCGCTTTTCCTCTTGTTGTTTTATATAATGAAGACCAAGTTACTTTATCATCTATTGTGTTTGCAACACTCCTTGTTAATCCTGTTTCCCATTTTGTAACTGTTGGGTACGCACCACCACTATCAGATGCGGGTGCCGCGTCTTGTTCTCCAATCTCACCACCATTATGGTCGGTAAAAGTGAATTTCTGCATAAAAAAGATTAAATCGTCAAGTTCCATTAAAACATTTTTTTATAAATAGTTTGCCAATCAAAAAAAATAACTATCTTTGTAATATATTTAAATTATAACCCTATGAAACAGATAATTGTATTTTTAATTTTAATTTTATCATTAACTTCTTGTGTAAAGTATACACAACCAAAACTTTTAAGTTTAAGTGGTGATTATAGAGTGGATAAAATCACATATGAAGAAGTTGATAATACTTCATCATCTAATAATATGGTGTTTTATCCTGGAGATATGTATGTAAATCCAAATGAAATAGAACCTTTTGATTCTATACCTGTAGGTTTTTTCAGAATGGCTTTTGATTATGTTTGTGTAAGATTTGCTCCGACACAAATGCCAGATGGGTCAACTCATTGGGGTAAACAATATTTTTATAATGTGGTTGGTGAAACAAATTCTTCTTTAGGGACATTGATTATTGAAATGAATGGAACACGTAGACCTTTTCGTATAATTGAGGATGGTGCCGAAACTTTGGTTTTACGGTCTTCTGGTCAATGGCCTTCCGGATCTTCAGGGGATGACCAATCAATAACATTATTTTTAACAAGAGTAGGTCCGTAAAATACGGACTTTCTCTTTTATATTATTTCTACTTTTGGTAATTTTTCTGGATTAACAACATAATACTCATTTAAAAAAGACAATAGAATATCTTCATCTATTGTTTGGAAATCTTCATCGTATTCTTCAAAATCATTATCTGGATCAAAAAAATCAAAGGTCTCCTGTAATAACTCATACCCAAAATCTTTTGCTTCATCCAGGTTAATTATGTCATTTCTTATTTCATCTTCAGAATCTAAGGTTAATCTAAAAGACACCTCAATTCTTTTTGTTTCCTCATATAGGTAATATGATATGAGTTCTTGTATTTCCATTTTAGTTATACATTTTAAATCTTTTAAACATATCTAAAGATTCATTTAATTTTTCCATAAAATTAGGTAAATCATCTTCTTCTAATTCACTATCAAAATTCATTGATTGGGAATCAAACCCTTCTGGCTCATCAATATCATATTCATAATTCCCAACACTATCAACAACATCATCTTCAAAAACTTCCCCCATATAATCATAATCCGAATCAACAACACCTAAATTATCATCACCACATTCTTCACACTCATCCTCAGTATTACCTAAAGAAACATAATCAACTTCATTTTCATTTGGAGATGGATATTCGTCATCAAATGACTCAACTCCAGAATCTAACATTGCCATAATTGATTCTATGTCAACAGTTCCATTTTTAAGGTCGTTAGGTCCGTCACCAATCATATCTAAACCTGTGTGTGATTCATTAATCCCCATATTAGTATATGGTTTTACAACTCCCTTATTTGATACCGTTAAACCAACTTTATCATTCGCAAAATCTTGAACATACAAAGGTTGTGTGTTACTTTGTTGAGCATATTCGGTAACATACCCATCATATATTGTTTTGTGTTGGTCAAGGATGTTATTTCTTTCCGATTGACTCATTTTAAAAAAGTATTGTGCCATTTTGTTTTTTTGTTATAAATAGTTTAGTTATTTCATTTGTCTTGTTCCACCCTTAAGTTTGGTCCATAAATATAATATATCCTGAGCGTCTTTTCTCATTTGACCCTCAACACTTCGTAGATATCTGTCGTCATCTTCATCCCCATCTTCCGTATTTCCTTTTCTTTTACTATCTACGTGTTTAAATGATCCTCTAACCATAACATTTCTAATATCTTCTGCCATATCAAGAACTTCATTAAATTCGTCTTCGTTTTTGTTTGTATATTTATGTTCGTGTTCAATTCTTTCCTTACCCAAATAAAGATATGGGTATGAAGCAAACATATTAACAACACCAGATTGTCTAAGTTTTTCTAAAAACTCATATATTTTCCATATTTCATACATTTTAGATAATCTAACAAACTCTTTTGGCATATTTTTAGATTCATTAATCATTTGTTTTTTTGTTTTAAAACCCTTAAATGACTCGGATACCTCATTAGATTCTTCAGTTGGTTCAATAACCTTCATCCATTCATCAACCCAAACTAATTTTTTTTGTTCCCCAGTTTCAATAAAGTAAGGGCATTTTTCCCATTTACAAACCTCATCTGTTGTTTTATAAGTTTTATCACAAGATGGACAATACTTTTGTTCAATAAGAGCCAATCTTGACCCATTTTTCCAATCAATATAATATTGTTTATCACCATAAACGGTTGCGGTGCTTTTTACCTTACCCTTCATACCGGTAGGTATTGGTGAATATTCATCACTCATTCTGACACATAAAACCGAATCTCCAGTTTCTAATGGTGCGTTTCTTATTAATTTTCTTTTACCTGACATATAAATAAATATTACCATATATTTATTTGTTATGAAGATCATCATATCAGAATCACAACATAAAAGAATTTTAATGGAGAATATTAATTCTGAACTTGAAAAAAGATTTCAGAATATGAAAAAATTCACAAAAAATATCATATCTGAAGCAAAGAAACAAATTAATTTAGACCTTAATTTCCTTTTAACGTGGGGATCAACTTTAGGTGGGTTAATGGGTCCAGTTTCCGATTATATTGAAGGTAAGTACCCTGAATTATCAAGTACCGACATTGCACTTTTATGTACTGGAGCTATTTTAACTTATTTCACAAGTAATAAAGAAGGTCTAACAAAAGTTCTTGATAAGATAAAGGAAAAATCGTTAATACAGGAATTTGATTATATGTTG
>Ga0247832_1004648_pt1 | contig 16868 bp, 17 predicted proteins | sample LaCruzMarch2015__10_FD_192407 | JGI IMG/M metagenome (GOLD analysis project Ga0247832, IMG submission 192407) | Freshwater microbial communities from meromictic Lake La Cruz, Castile-La Mancha, Spain - LaCruzMarch2015_4m | ecosystem: Environmental > Aquatic > Freshwater > Lake | place: Spain... | reverse complement strand
GATCGTTGCCGAGCACACTGCCGAAAGCGACATGCACCATTCGCGATGTCGGCGGCAACCAGCCTGCGGCTTTGGCGACGGCTTCGATCATTGCCAAGTGTTGGGCTTGTGGCGAGCCCACCACGTACAACATCAATGTGGCATGCAGACGTTCGACACGATCAATTACACAGGCGAGGTCGCTGGTGGCGTAGTTATAGCCACCGTCCCCTTTGCGAATGATGAGTGGCAGAGGTTCGTTCTCACGATTGGTGAAACCCGCCGGAAACACCACCTCGGCACCATCGCTGGTGACCAGCAATTTTGCTGCACTGAGTCGTTCAACAACTTTGGCTAGTAAATCGTTGTAAACACTTTCACCACGCAGGTCGCTGGCATCAAGACGCACGTCGAGTTTTTTATAAACAGTTGCAAAATAATGTGCGCTCTGGGCCACAAGCAGTTCCCAAAGCCGCAGCGTGTCTTGGTCACCGCCCTGCAGCGCCACCACGCGGGCGCGGGCACGCTCTTGAAATTCGGGCGACGATTCAAACTTGGCGCGTGCTTGTTTATAAAAACCGTCCAAGTCGCCCACCGACAACTCACGGGCCGCACCAACTTCGCCGAGGTCCACCAAGTGTTCGATCAACATGCCAAATGGCGTGCCCCAATCGCCAATGTGGTTCTCGCGAATCACACGGTGCCCGACGGCTTCACACATACGCACCAATGCGTCACCGATGACCGTTGAACGAAGATGTCCGACATGCATTTCTTTGGCCACATTCGGCGCCGAGTAGTCGATGACGACTGTTTCGGCAACGTCGGCGCGGCGCAGGCCAAGTCGCGGGTCAGCGGCAACATCTTTGAGCAGTTTCGCCAAGTGTGCATCGTCGTAGGTCAGATTCAAAAACCCCGGGCCAGCAACTTCAACTTTGGTGCAAATACCGCTGAGATCAAGCTGATCAGCCAGCTGCTGGGCAACTTCGCGTGGATTCTTGCCGAGTTGTTTTGCCAGCCCCAACGCCACATTTACCTGTGCGTCGGCATGTTCGCTCGGGCGCGCTGCCGTGTCAAGATCACCAGCCACCTGCGGGTGCAGTCGAGCAACGAGCGCGGCCACTCGTTCAACTACCACTGCTGCAACGTCGGTCATCGGCAGAACTCTTTAGGTACCGTGCTGCTCGTGGCAGCAATCAGAGAAGTAGCCACAATCATCACCCCTTCATTGTTGCCTATTGCACTCGGATAGCGTCGGGCAAACAAAGCAAGCATTGCCCTCGTAGCTCAGCGGATAGAGCACTGGCCTCCGGCGCCAGGGGTCGCAGGTTCAAGTCCTGCCGAGGGTGCCACAGCGTTATCTCTACGGGCAGGCGCGCACGGCTGCGACGATTGCCGCAAAGCCGGCATCGGCGTCGATGGTTTCCAAAATGGTCGTGTTGGGGGTGGGGCGATCCACCAATTTACGGTCGTCAATGACCGTCATCCCCCGCGTGTGGTTGCCATACACATCCACCGCCACATGTTTGGACGAAGTCGTAAACAGCGCAGGATGCGTGAGTGCCAGCACCGAGCACACGTCGTGCATTGCTGCACCAACAAAGCCGACGTGACGATTGATGTAAGTGCCACTGAAGAATCGCAGCAAGCCAGCCAATAGTGGCCCGAGTCGCGGATGGGCGTCATGCACCAGCGCGATGCGTTCGGGCGAGGCCTGAAACTCGTGGGTCAGATCCAGGCCTGCCATCGTGATTGGCGCCCCACACGTAAACACCGTCGCAGCGGCATCAGGGTCGAGCCAAATATTGAACTCGGCGGTTGGCGTGCGATTACCGAGTCGACCACCCCCCATCAACGAAATTCCTGCAATGCGACGTGCCAAATCGGGCGCCCGAGTGAGCGCAAGCGCAATATTGGTGAGCGGCCCAGTGGGCACGAGCCACACGTCATCGCGAGAACGCACCGTGTCGATGATGAAATCAATTGCTGCGGTCGAATCGGCCGGGCGCGATGGCTCGGGCAGCACAGCACCATCCATGCCGCTCTTGCCGTGCACATAATCGGCAAATACTGGTGGCGCGATGAGCGGTCTGTTCGCACCAGAGTGCAACGGCGCTGTCGAACCACACAAGTCGAGGATGATTCGCGCATTTCGTGTGGTGAGTTCGAGCGAAGCATTGCCTGCAACGGTGGTGACGCCAAGCAAGTTGGTGAACTTTGCGGCAACAATCAACGCAAATGCATCGTCGTGCCCCGGGTCGCAATCCAGAATGATGTTTGGTGACGCGGCCATGACAGACGAGCATAAACTACGCTCGCTATATGACCAATCTCGTCTTGTCCGATGTGCTGCCGCGTCCTCATGTTCGTTCTCTGAGAATCGTGCGCGAGGCCACGCTCATCACTGGGTTTGCACTCCTTACTGCAGCACTCGCCCAGGTGCGAATTCCTCTTGGGTTCACTCCCGTTCCGGTTACCGGACAAACACTCGCAGTGTTGCTCGCCGGCGCCTCGCTTGGGGCGTGGCGTGGGGCAAGCAGCCAGTTGTTGTATTGGTTGCTTGGCATGGTGGGTTTGCCGTTTTATTCCAATGCCACGAGTGGCTGGTCGGTTGCCACGGGGCCAACGATGGGATACCTCGTTGGTTTCATCGTCGCCGCAGCAGTCGTGGGTCGACTCGCCGAACATCATCAAGATCGCAAGATGCTCACCTCCATTGCGGCGATGACCCTCGGCTCAGTCATTATCTACGCATTCGGTGCAACATGGCTGGCCATTGACTTAGGTATCCCCTTGGCGACCGGCGAAACCAACGCCATCGCGCTCGGCGTTGCACCGTTTTTGGTCGGCGACGTCATCAAAATGTGTCTTGCTGGCGCTGCAACGACCAGCACCTGGCGCTTCATTAATCGCAAATAGACGCTTGCGGCACTGGCCGTGTTAGCCGAGTGCTCGCCGTGCTCGAGACCCGCTGGCCGCGTGCAGTTACACGCGTGGGTGGTGACAGGCCACGAACTGGTTTGGTGCCACTTCGCGCAACTGCGGTTCTTCAGCGGCACACTTTTCGGTGGCGGCTGGGCAACGCGTGCGGAATCGACATCCAGAGGGTGGCGCAACCGGCGACGGCGGCTCGCCTTGCAATGACACGGCGGCGCGCTTACGGGTGGGGTCAGGAACCGGAACCGACTCAAGCAAAGCGCTGGTGTAGTGGTGTGCGGGCCTGCTGTAAATCACATCGGGTGAACCGACTTCACAAATCTTGCCCAGATACATAACCATGATTCGATCACTGACCGCTTTCACCACGGCGAGGTCGTGGCTAATAAACACCATCGTGAGGCCGTAGCGATCCTTCATGTCTTGTAGCAAATTGAGGATTTGAGCCTGGATGCTCACATCGAGCGCGCTGACGGGCTCGTCACAAATCAACATGCGCGGCTCGAGGGCCAGACTGCGAGCAATGCTGATGCGCTGACATTGCCCGCCGGAGAATTCGTACGAGCGACGATTGAGCACCAGTTCAGGCTCCAACCCAACGTTGTTCAGCAATTCGCGCACCTTAACTTCACGTTCTGCTTCACTTCCACGGCCCCAGATCTGCAGAGGCTCATCAACAATCTGGCCCACCGTCATGCGTGGGTCTAGTGAAGAAATCGGGTCTTGAAACACCATCTGAATCGCCGTGCGCGCTGAACGAAGTTGCTCCTTGGGCAGTTTGGTCAGATTGGTGCCTTCAAAATTCACGTCTCCCGAGTTCGGCGGTGGCAACTGCAAAATTGCCTTGCCGAGCGTGGTCTTGCCACAACCAGATTCACCCACGATGGCCAGAGTTTCACCCCGACAGACGTCAAAACTGATATTGGAAACAGCCTTCACGACGAGACCGTTACCGACGCGAAACTCGACGACAATGTCGCGAACATCCAGAACGACTTCGTCGTTATTGCGCAGGTGCGCTGTGCCTGAACCAGCCACTATTGCTTCCTCGCAATCGTGTTGCCAAGCGGAAACCAGCATCGGTACAGATGCCCATTGCCAGCGTCAACGAGTGGCGGATGCTCAGCAGTGCACTTTGCCTGCACATAGCTGCAGCGAGCAGCAAACCCGCAGCCCGATGGGCGCTGTGTGGGGTCGGGCAACCGACCTTCGATGACTCGCAAGCGGGCACCACTCTGCGAATTAATTTTGGGAATCGAGTTGAGCAATGCCTCGGTATATGGCATTTTCATGTTCGCAAAAAGATCTACGGTGGTGGCTTGCTCGACGATTTCACCGGCATACATCACTGCCACATAGTCGGTATTGCCCGCCACGACACCGAGGTCATGGGTCACTAGCACCATCGACATATCCAAATCTCGACGCAATTCGGAGAGTAACTGCAAGATCTGTGACTGCACGGTGACGTCAAGTGCGGTGGTTGGCTCGTCGGCAAACAATAATTTCGGATTACACGAAATTGCAATGGCAATCATTACTCGCTGACGCATCCCACCCGACAGCTGAAAAGGAAACTTTTCCAACTGGGATTCGGGGTCAGGAATCTTGACCGAAGAAAGCAACTCGATGCTGCGCAGCCGGGCAGCTTTTTTGTCGAGGCCCAAGCGCACTCGCAAACTCTCTGCCAGTTGTGACCCAATCCTGCGAACAGGGTTGAGCGCGGTCATCGGGTCTTGAAAAATCATCGCCATGCCCGTGCCAAATTCATTGCGCACCTCTTCACGGCTCATCGCAGTCAGCTCTTTTTCACCAAAAAAGATCGCCCCTTCACGACGCACATTGCTGCCCGATAAGAGCCCCATGGCGGCCCGCGACATTACTGTCTTGCCTGAACCCGACTCACCCACAATGCCCATACTCGTGCCGTGGGGAATCTCGAGATTGACATCACGGACGGCAACCAGCAGCCCCCGAGGGGTTTCGAAACGAACAGTTAGGTCACGAATTGACAACAGCGAGGTCATATCTTGCCCTCGCGTAGGTCAAGACGGCTGCGCAAGTATTCCCCGACCTGATTGCAGCTGATGACGGTGATCGCCAACACAACAGCAGGTACATACAGCGAATGTGGAGCGAACTCGTAGTCACCAGCAACCCGTGCGATCATCGAACCCCAGCTGACGCCGTCAATCACACCGACACCAAGCAGAGACAGGGCTCCTTCGGCCACAATCACCACGCCAAATGCAAGAAATCCGACGGCATAAATTGCCGGCAGCACGTTGGGAACGATGTGCTTCATGATGATGTCTTTATCTCGCATGCCCATTGATCGTGCCGCAACGACAAAATCACGATTTACCCACACGAGCGTTGCTCCTCGAGCGATTCGACCAAGAATCGGGATGATCACCACCGTTAGCGACACGATAATCACGAACGTTCTGCGGTTTACAGAAACCGGAACACTGGGGTCTGAACTCGTTGCCAGCACCGCCACGAGCGTCAACCCGAGCACCAGATTGGGCACCGAGAGAAAAATGTTGAAAACAGTATTTACGACATAGTCAAAACGTCCACGACGATACGCAGCAACGACACCGAACGTTGCCCCAATTAAGCCACCCACACCAACGGAAACAAGAGAAATCAGAGCAGAAGTCTGTGCTCCGACTACCACGTTTGACAACAGGTCATAGCCGTTGCTGTCGGTTCCCAAAAAGTGATTCGGGCTACCAAGCCCGACCCCGAGCGACTCGAAGTCTGACTCCAAAGGGTTCCAAAGTGGCAGCGCCCGACCGAACACGGCACAAAGACCGACGATAAATAGCCAAATCACTGAGACTCGGGTGAACCAATCAGCTTGTTGGAAACGTTTAAACATTACGTCGCCCCCGAGCACGTGGGTCGACAACACCAACCAACACGTCTACCAACACGTTGAACAACACATAGCCAACGGCGATCAATGCCACGTACGACTGCAGCGCAAAATACTGTCGACCAAAAATGGCTAGTGCAATTTCAGATCCCATTCCGGGTATCGAAAAAATCTGCTCAATCACCAACGTCCCGCCGATGAGCCCGCCCATGTTCAACGCAGCACTGGTGAACAGTGTGACCGAACTTGGTCGCAGCACATGGGTGAGGAGGATTCGCTTGTTACTCAAACCCTTTGAAACCGCCATCGTCACATAGTCCTCGCGAAGTGCAGCAATCACATCCGTGCGCAAAAGGCGCGTATAAGTTGCAACCGTTGGTATCGCTAAGGCCAAGACTGGGAGCACCATGGTTCGGAGGTGCCCGACCACATCCTCTGACAAAGGCACATAGCCAAGCGGCGGCAGCCACCCGAGGGTGACGCCAAAAAAAGCCGCCAAGAGCAATGCGAAAACAAAGTTCGGTATCGCCGACGCGGCGAACAGCGAATAACTAACCACCTTCTCACCCTTGCTGCCTGCCCGGTAAGCGGTAGCAATTCCGAGAGGAACAGCAACCAGCAATGCAACCACCTGCACATACAGCACGATCAGTAGCGAGATAGGCAGGGCTCGTGCAACTCGATCCGACACTGCATCTTCACCTGCGCCGGGGTAGATAATCGGGCCGAAGTCTCCCCGAACAAAATCCCACAGCCAGCCCAGGTATCCGAATACGGGGTTGCGATCAAGACGCAGTCGTTTGAGCTGCTCTAGCCGACCCGCTTCGTCGACTGCAACAACGAACAGCTCCTCCATGCCGACTGGCAGCAACAGCAACAGCATCGCCAATAGAAACGTCGAGCCAACAAGAACCACTACCAACTGTGCCGCGCGACGCACGAAGGATTGCAATCGAAAAGTAAACATGTTGGGACCTTTTAGAAACTAGCGGGTCTGGTGTATTCAACAAAAAATCTGCGCGCAACTGTCTGTGAAATGAGTTTGGGTCTGTGGGGCGAACCCCACAGACCCAAACCGCACTCTCTGCTTGCGCAGAGAGTCACTTCACTCGTCGTACTACTTCTCGAGATACACACCCACCCATGCTGGACCAGCATTGGTGATTGCCTTACCGCGGCCACCTGAAGCCAGCGTGAAGGTGTCATAACCCTTCACTTTGGCAGAGAAAGCAGCTCCGTATTGCAGCGATGGCCCTGGGAGAACAGCGGCTGTTTCCTGGAGAAACTTTGTCAGCGCCTTCAACTTGGCACTACGAGTTGCACCAGTTTCGAATTGCGCACCCCACACCAAAGCGTCTTGCTGTGGATCAGCGAAACGCGCCGGGTTGATGGCTCGACCAAACCCACCGAACAGCGGTGCGAGGGCACCAAGTCCGGAGAGCAGTTTGTTGTTCGGCGCCAAGAATCCGTTCGACTGAAGGAATGGCAAGGTAAATGCGGTGCCAGTGCCTTCAAACAGCGTGGTTGCGGCGAACTGATAGGGATTCACCTGTCCGGATGTCGGTGACGGGAAGGCTTTGGCCGTAATGGTGGCCGTGTCCTCGGTGCTGATGTTCATAGTGATGCCCGCTTTTTTCATCATCTGTGCAAACAACTTGGCACTTGCCTGAGACTCTGCGCTGGTATCAACCGGCTGCGAGAAGGTCAGATTCTTACCAGTGGCTGCTTTGTACTTCGCTGCATGCTCTTTGGCTTTGGCCAAGTTGAACGTAATGAAACCGTTTTTGTTGTACATCACGTTCCGCGAGCCAACAATCGATGACGGCACCTCGCCGTATGACAAGTCCTTATAGGTATTGCGAATGCGTTGGAAGGTTTGCGTGTCATACGCATAGCTCACTGCCAAACGAGCATCAAGATTGTTGAATGGCTCGATCGCATGGTTAAACATCGACATTGCGTAATAATCAGGTGGGCTCATGGCGAGCGTCAGATTTTTATCCTGTTTGACGTTGTACAAGTGTTTGGTTTCGCCACCCGACGAGAACTGTGCAGCGTCAAGTTCGCCCGATTTCAGACCCTTCACCCGCTGTGCAGGCTGGTTGACGTACTTGAACGTAATCTTGTCAAGGTACGGCAATTGCACGCCATCTTTATCTTTGCGCCAATAGTTGGGGTTACGAACCACCACCACTTCGCTGGCGGTCAACTTTTGGAACATGAATGGGCCTGTGCCCTTACCGGCAGTTGCACATTGCGTTGGGTTGGTGAGGTCACTCGACGCACGCACGAACTGACGGCCAGAGGCATACTGGCTCTCTGCGAAGTCCACCTGGGGGTTCCACAGCGTGTAGACCACGGTGTCAGCTGACGTTGGCTTGATGTCCGCGATGTTGGACGCAAATGGAATTCCCGAGCTCAGCGTGTGACCGGCTGCGGCAAGTCCACCGGCTTGACCGCGTGCAGCGATCTGTCCAGCGGCATACAAACCACGGGTTGCCTGGATGTTGGTAACGACTGCTGCTGCATCAAGCGGTGTGCCGTCGTGGAACTTGATGCCTGGGCGAATCTTCATCGTCCAGGTTTTGAAGTCGGCAGATGGGGTCATTGATTCGGCCAAGTACGGCACAACCTTGCCACCCTCTTGCTGCTCGAAAAAGCCTTCATATACCGAGCGCATCACACCCAACGCAGAGTTGGACGCATTCGGTGAAAAGCAACTTGACAGCAATTGATTGAAAATACCTACGGTGAGTTCGCCACCGCTCTTTTTTTCGGCAGCGCTTGAGGGCGCCACTTGGCTCAGCGACGCAACGAGTGCAATCGCCATGACGGCGGCAACCTTGCGGCGACTACCTTGGAATAGATGTTTCATTACTTGTTCCCCCCTCGAGGTTGATTGAGTGTTCGTAACTCGACGTTTACCGTACACCCCTTTTCGTGATTGTGTCAATTGTCTCAGCTGATTACCAAGTGCTTGTGCAGCTGGGCACGACCTGTGCTGTTTAGCCCAGCGCCTTTTTCACCAAGTCGGCGATTATCGCACCATCAGCCCCTGGCCCAGCCTTAGCCCGCACGGCTTTGACCACCTGCCCCATGGCCTTACCGCCCGTAGCCCCACCTGCTGCTGCTGCCGCAACCTCGGCGGAAACAATGTTCTGTAGATCTTCGCTGCTGATCTGGGCTGGCAGGTACCGCTCGAGAATCGCAAACTCGGCACGCTCAACGGCTTCGGCATCGCTCCGGCCGGCTTCCTTATATATATCTGCTGCCTCGGTGCGCTTTTTGGCTTCGGCTTGCAGCACTGCCACCACCTGGTCGTTGGTGAGGGTCACGGCCTGGTCGCCCGCCACAGCCGCATTGCGAATGGCCGTTATTGCCATACGCAACGTGGACTTTTCGGCATCGTTACCTGCCTTCATCGCAGCCGAAAGGTCTTGTTGCAACTGATCAAGTAAAGAGGTCATCCGTCTATCGTGCCACGCCAAGCCACTAAGAGCCCTCATTAGTACGCTCAAGTGCGTGGCCAACGAAGCGTTTGAGCTCTTTTTTGCCCTGCTCGCGCTACTGGCACTAGTGGGCAGCCTCGCCGTTGTTGTCGCCCGATTCGCCGGTGGCCGTGCTGGTCGCTCACTGGTTGCTGGGCTCGCGCCCCTGCGGCTCGCAGTACCCGCCTTGGTTACCTCGGTGTCGATGGTGGGCAGTCTGTATTTTTCAGAGGCCGTCGGCTATCGACCTTGCGTGTTGTGTTGGTATCAGCGCATCGCAATGTATTCACTAGCGATCATCTTGGTGATTGCAGCAATGCGAAAAGACCGCGCCATTGTTCCGTATGCGACTGTGCTGGCTGCAGTTGGGGTAGGCATCGCTGGCTACCACTGGTTGCTGGAGCGCTGGCCAAGCCTCGACACCGGCACCTGCTCGGCTGATGCCCCGTGTTCGGTTCCGTATTTTGAAGTCTTCGGGTTCGTGTCGTTGGCGTTCATGGCATTCAGTGCCTTTGTCACGGTGCTGGTGTTCTTGTGCGTGGTATCTCCATCTTCTGCTGCGACAATAGAAACCGAATCAGAATCCGTATCCCACTAAGGAGCACCGATGAACAAAATTACCACTCTCGCAGTCGGAGTTGTCGCTGTGCTGGCCGCCGTGTTCGGCGTCGTGGCGCTCACCACGAGTAGCGACCAAGACGCCAGCCTCGAAGGCGCTTCGGAGTTTCAAAATGTGGTTGTCGTAGGCGACCCACTTCCAAAATTTGGCGACGGCGCCGACCTTGCACTCGGTGCAACTGCGCCAGTGCTCGAGGGCTTTGGCTTTCTCGGAAACGAAGTCACCACTACCCCAGGCACCCCCATGCTCTTGGTGTTCTTGGCGCACTGGTGCCCGTTTTGTCAAAAAGAAGTGCCCGTGTTGGTGAACTGGAATAACAGCGGCCTCGTGCCCGACAACTTGGATGTCATTGCCGTGACGACAGGAACCGACGAAGCACAACCAAACTTCCCACCATCGGTGTGGCTAGCAAACGAAAAATGGCCCGAGTTGTGGCCAGTGCTCGTCGACAACAAAGACCAAACTGCAGCTAACACGTTTGGTCTGGCCGGGTATCCATTCATGGTCTTGATTGGTGAGGACGGCAAGGTGCTGTGGCGCAACAGCGGCGAGATCTCTGCCGAGGCTCTCACTGAGGCAGTCAACGCCGCACTCGGCTCGTAGCCGCACCTGCCGCTCGGCAGTAATGAGAATCATTCTCAATTGCTGATAGGGTCAGGGCGTGCCCTTATCACGCCACGCCCGGACCGCCGCACTCTTTGCCAGCCTGTCACTGGCTGCGCTCGGGCTGTCTTGCTCGAACGACAACGCAGCACCCAGCAACCCCGCTGCCGGCACTGCTGTCACTGCTGACTCGGGTGTCGCCCTTGCTGCACCAGCACCCGAGCTGCCCACGGTGGTGGTGACCTATTCAGTGCTTGCCGCAGTGGTGAGCGAACTTGTTGAAGGTTCGGCCAATGTGGTCACACTGATTCCCGATGGTCAAGACCCACACGACTTTGCACCCTCGGCAAAGGATCTGGAAACCATCAACAACGCTGCATTGGTTGTAGCCAATGGTCTCGACCTAGAAGAAGGCCTTGATGAAGCATTGGCGAACGCCCAGCAAGCCGGGGTCAACGTGTTTTATGTGGCTGACCACGTCACCGTGCTCGACATCGTTGATGTGAACGACCATTCAGACCACGGGCACGTGCATCGTGGCGCCGATGCATCACACAGCGACGATGACCACGGCGACGAACACGACCACAGTCAAGATCCACACGTCTGGCTGAGCCCACATACGGTTCGCGAAGCGCTTCCAGCACTTGCCAAGGCGGCTTCCGATGCACTGAACGTTGACCTCGCCGCTGCCCAACTGGCACTCGACAACGAACTGGCAGCACTAGACACCGAGCTGCTCTCGCTGTTCTCAGCAATTGACAACTGTCAGCTCGTGACGGGCCACAACGAGCTCGGCTATTTCGTTAACCGTTACGGCTGCACAGTCGTTGCGGCAATCATCTCCAGCACATCCACCAATGCAGAGGCGAGCGCCCGCAACACCGAATTCGTCATCGACGTCATCAAGACCCATAGTGCCAAGGTCATTTTCACCTCGCTCGGCACCAACCCAAAAACTGCTGAGCAAGTGGCCAAAGAAGCCGATGCACAACTGGTAACCATCAGTACGCACTTTTTGGGCACCTCTAACGACTACGTTGCATTCATGCGCACGTTGGGCACCACCATTGCCACGAGTTTGAGTTGATTTCTCAGTTTGCACTGCTCGAACCCCTGTGGGAGCCGTTCAGTAGCAACGAATTTCTCCGCAATGCCCTCTTAGCAAGCTCGCTGGTGGCAATTATTTGCGCCATCGCCGGCACCTATGTGGTGCTGCGCGGGCTTTCGTTCATCGGCGACGCACTTGCCCACGGCGTGATACCCGGAATTGCAATCGCGCTGTTGTTCGGTGTGCCCGGCGTGATCGGTGCAGCAATTGGCGCAGTCGTCATGATGGGTGGAGTCGCAACAATTACGGCAAAGGTCCGACTGTCGTCAGACACTGCCATCGGTTTGCTTTTTGTCGGAATGTTGGCGTTGGGTGTCATAATCACCTCGCGGTCAACGTCATTTGTCGGTGACATCACCCGAATTTTGTTCGGCGAACTGCTGGGGGTCGCCGCTGCTGATCTCGGCTGGCAAATCGTGGTGCTCGTTGTGGTGGCGGGCATCGCCATCGTCGCCCACCGGCCATTCGTGCTGATGTCACTGGACGACGGGCTAGCCCGCACGTCAGGGTTCTCGGTAAAGTTCTTCCACGGGCTCATGCTGGCCATGGTCGCCATGGCCATCGTTGGCAGTTTTCAACTTGTCGGCACACTGCTCGTGCTCGGAATGCTCATTGCGCCGGCGGCAACGGGGGCACTTCTAGCGCGTCGCGTCAGCACCATGATGGCCACGGCCACGGTGTTCGGTGTGGTCTCTAGCTACGTCGGGTTACTGGCGAGTTACCACTTCGATCTTGCAGCCGGCGCCAGCATCGTGTTCACAGCGGTGTACCTATTTGGCTTTGTTGCAGTGCTCACAATTCCACGTCGGCTACGTGGGCATCGCGAACTTCCCCACCAGCACGAACACGCCCACTGACATGCCCACTTCGCATGTCACGATTTCGGCTTCGCAGCTCGACATTGGCCACGGTTTGCACACCGTGGCACACGACATCAACATGCAGATGCACAGCGGCGAACTGCTCGTGCTCATTGGCACCAACGGTTCGGGCAAGTCGACGCTGCTCAAAACTCTGGCGGGCATGATCGCCCCGATTCGCGGCGAGGTAACAGTATTGGGCACCCAACCTGGCGGCTCACCGCGGCGAGTCGCTTACCTTCCTCAACACCCCGTGTCGTCACACACGCTCCCTCTGCGTGCTCGCGACATCGTCGCAATGGGTCGCTACGCACACCTTGGGTTGTTTCGCCGAGCCCAAAAAGCAGACCGACTGATTGTTGAAGACACCATGCATCGCACCGGTGCAACCGAATTTGCCGAAAGCCCCCTGCGTGATCTTTCCGGTGGCCAGCAGCAACGCACCCACTTAGCCCAAGTGTTGGCGCGGCAAGCCGAAGTGTTGTTGCTTGATGAACCCACCGCAGGTTTGGACCTGAGCGGAAAATATGCAATCGCCGAAATCATCGCTGCTGAGCGTGCCCGCGGTGTAACCGTGGTGCTTGCCACACACGACCTGCAGGATGCCGAGTCGGCCACTGCAGTGATGCTGCTGGCGCAACGAGTCGTGGCATTTGGGCCACCATCAGTAGCACTCAGCGACGACAACGTGCGGGCCTGCTTCGGGTTTACTCAGCCGCACTAGCGGTGCTCGAGTGCGAGCAGATACCGCTTCATTGTTAGGCCCAGCGCGTATCCGCCCAGCGAGCCGTCGCTTGCGATCACTCGATGACAGGGCACGATGATGGGCACTGGGTTGGCCCCGTTGGCGCTACCAACAGCACGCACGGCTTTGGGTTTGCCAATTGCTTTTGCCTGTTGGGCATACGACACGGTGGAGCCGTAGCGAATGCTGCACATCGCTACCCAGGCTTGCTGTTGAAACTCGGTGCCATCGAGATCTAGTGACACGGCGAATTTTCGTCGGGTGCCAGCAAAATATTCGCGTAACTGCCGTACTGCTGTGTCGGCGTGTCGCGCAGCACGGGCTGAAACTTTGGCGCGTGATGCGACACTCGCGCGTGGCACACGCTCGATGGCAGTTACGCCCCGCTCACTTGCCGTTACGCGCAAGACGCCGACTGGCGTGCGCAGCAACCGTTGCGCCGCTTGCAGCATTACGACAATGATCGAGGTGGCGGAGGCGGGCCGAAGCGGTTTTCCCCCGCGTTACCTGCCTGAAGCGAGAAAACAAGATTGACGATGGGAAACAACATCCACCATCCGCGGTGGTTCGTGTCGTGCATTCGTCGAATTGCCACCATGATGCTGGGAACGAGCAGAGCAAGTGACACCACGGCTCCCACGTCATCGCTTGCCGCGGTGCTGACTGCCTGAAGAATCAGAGCGAAAAGTGTCCACCACCAATATTCACTGCGGGTGGCGCGACCCTTGAAATTAACGTAGTTACGAAAACCCGACTGAACTGCCGAAATAAAAGACATTGGTTATTCACCGCCAGCTGGTTTGGGCTCTTTGGGCAACCCAAGCACTCGCTCGCCCACGATGTTGCGTTGAATTTGGCTTGTGCCACCCCAAATGGTTTCTGAACGCGAGAAAAAGAACGACGACATCATGGCACTCACTGGGTAGCCATCACGGCGCTTTTCGCGCAGAGCCCCTGGCCAGGTGCCGCCGGCCGGGCCAGTGTCGATGAGCATCGAGTGGGTGCCGTGGATGTCTAAGGCCAACTCCATTGCGCGTTGGTGCATCTCGCTCCAGAACATCTTGTTGGCGGCGCCGAGTGCCATTACGCCGAAATCTTTTTTATCGGCCAAGTTTGCGCCGAGCGAGCGCAATCCGTTGAATTTCAGAATTTGAATCTTGGTATAGAACTGCATTAACCGTTGGCGCACGAGGTGATCACAAATCTGGCCGTTTTCGATGGCCGCAGCCACCATCAGTCGGTACTCCTCTTCAAACCGGCGATAGCCCGTTGTTGCACTCATGCCACGCTCGAATGCCAACGTTGAGTTGGCCACCTTCCAGCCGTTATTCACTCCACCCACCACGTTGTCTTTCGGGCAACGGGCATCGGTGAAAAACACCTCACAAAACTCAGCTGTGCCGTCGGGCTGGGTGATGCCACGCACTTCAACGCCTGGTTGACGCATCGGCACGAGCAAATACGAAATGCCTTTGTGTTTGGGCGATGACGGGTCGGTGCGTGTGAGCAAGAAGCAATAGTCGGCATAGTGGCCGCCAGTCGTCCACACTTTTTGACCATTGATTACCCACTCATCGCCATCCAACACGGCGGTGGTTTTGAGGCTGGCCAAGTCGCTGCCACTGTTGGGTTCGCTGAAGCCCTGGCACCAGCGCACCTTGCCCGAAAGAATCTGCGGCAAGAATTCTTTCTTCTGCTCTTCGGTGCCGTATTGCAACAGTGTCGGGCCAACCAAGGTGTCACCGAAGAAGTCGGCGCGCATGGGTGCCCGTGCTCGCGCAAACTCTTCGTTCAGCACAACACCCTGCAGGGTGGACAAGCCTTTACCGCCGTACTCTTTCGGCCAGGTCGCACAAATCCATCCGCCAGCAAACAACTTGTCTGGCCACTCATCGTTGAACTTCTTGCGCGCAGCCGGCGAGAGTTCAAAACCTTCGTCAAACCATCCCTGTGGGAGATTCATCTCGAGCCAAGCCCGAACTTCGAGCCGAAATTCCTCAACGTCGGGTGGATAGGTAATGATGCTGGAAGACATGTCCTTATTCTGGCGGGAACTACCCCGCCAAAACGATTCGTGCGCAGTAGGGGTCGTAGAGTGTGGCCCGTGACCGTTACTGATGTGCCCGCCACCACACGCTGGACGGCCCAATGGAAAGAATTGTACGAAGAAGTCATCAACACTGGCTTATGCACCGGATGCGCCGGGTGCGTAATTTCGTGCCCACACGATGTGATTGGCTACGAACACGAAGAAGGCAAATACAAGCCGTTTCATCTTGAAGAAGAACTTGGCCTCACTAATTGTGGCCACGGCGAAAAGGGCTGCACCACTTGCACTCGTGCCTGCCCGCGGTTTCGCAACTGGGAACAAGAGGCCGACCAGCACCTTTTTGGTCAAACTCGCAAAGACGACCAGATGTATGGCCAGTACCGCCAACTGCTCTTGGTGCGTGCCGCGGACGATGAAACGCACAAGAAGGGCCAAGACGGTGGCTTCGTGGGGGCAATGCTCATCTGGTTGCTGCAACACGACTACATCGATGCAGCCCTGACGAGTTTCTTGGAAGGCGACGGCACGAGTTGGAAGGCCAAGCCGGGCATCGCCCGCACGCGCGAAGAAGTGCTGGCATCATCGGGAAGTCGCTACACGTATTCGGCCAACACCTTGGCCATTAAAGAAGCGGCCGAAGCAGGATTACAGCGCATCGCATTGGTCGGCATGAGTTGTCAGTCATCAGTGTTGCCCGTGATGTGGACCCGCAAAGCCGGCAAGATCGGCAAACCGTTCTTGTTCAACATTGGTCTGTTGTGCTCTAAGACTTTTGACGATGCCATCTTCGAAGAGTTGTTCTTGGCCAAATACGGTCTGCGCAAAGAAGACATGGTGAAGATGAACATCAAAGGTGCATTCCAAATCTGGATGCGCGATGGGTCATTTCATGAAATCGATTTGAAAGAATGCCATCAGTGGACACGTGAGGGTTGCAAAATGTGCCCCGACTTTGCCGCTGAACATGCCGACATTTCAACTGGCGGTATCGGCGAGGACAACGACTGGACCTTGTGTGTGGTGCGCACCGAACTTGGCGAAGAAGTGATGAACCGAATGATCAAAGATGGTTCGGTGGTGGCCCGCCCAGCCGAAACCGACGAAAAGGCAATGAAGCTATTGCGCTTGCTCAGCGTGGTAAGCCGGCGTCGCTGGCCTGATTTTGCAGAAACATCGGTAAAAATTGGTGTGCCACCACCAAAGAAAAAAGCTGACGGCACCGCACCCGCTGCGCACTAGCCCCGTGCTGGTGACTTTTTGCTTCGCTTGCCTGCCAGTTGCAGGGCACGCGTAAACACGTCGTCCAACATTGATTCGGTGAGACGCCCCGTGAAGGTGTTTTGCTGGCTCGGGTGATACGAGCACACCAGGGTTACATCGCCCGCCGGCACCACCAGCCCGTGGGCAAACTTAGGGCGGGGCGACACCGCGAAATATTCGCAGGCAGCCACGTAGGCAAAGCCACCGAGGCACACCACCACCTGCTTGTTCGCCAACATCGTCAACTCGCGATCAAGAAAACCTGCGCATCGTTTGCGCTCAAGCGGTAGGGGTTTGTTGTCTGGTGGCGCACAGCGCACCGCAACGGTCAC
>Ga0247832_1004643_pt1 | contig 16891 bp, 15 predicted proteins | sample LaCruzMarch2015__10_FD_192407 | JGI IMG/M metagenome (GOLD analysis project Ga0247832, IMG submission 192407) | Freshwater microbial communities from meromictic Lake La Cruz, Castile-La Mancha, Spain - LaCruzMarch2015_4m | ecosystem: Environmental > Aquatic > Freshwater > Lake | place: Spain... | reverse complement strand
AAGTTCTTTCGCGATTTTTTTAAGAGATGCCATGGTGGAGGAGGAGTGCGTGGGCGGTCGTAACGGAATCACCCCGCGGCGGATTTAATCCCAGTCATTCCCAAAGGTCAATCAGGATCCGTAGGCAGGATCCGTAGGCGCATGAGGGTCTATCTGGCGGATGAGGAGAATCGTATGGAAAATAGTTCGCTATACTGTTACTGAGAAGCACTTGAAAAGTCCGCAGCAGATCCTTATCGCACTAGAGCGGAACGAAGGATTTGGATGGGATGAATGGCTTGTCGCTGGATCCCATCTTTGATTTGGTGGCGGCAACTCGTTCCCGGAGCGGCGATGAGGTCTTCAGGCGGAAGTTTGCGGATCGCGGGGAAAAGAACCAACTCGCCAACTTTTTGAGACAGCTCGAAATGCTCTGCTTCATAGCCGAAGGAACCCGCCATCCCGCAGCAACCGGAGGGGATAACTCGGACGTCGCAACCGCTAAGTTGCTCGAGGATTCTGACCGTGGGAGTCAGCGAACCGAGGGCTTTTTGGTGGCAGTGGCCATGGAGGTGCACGGTTTTCGCCAAGCGATGAAATGAGGTCGAGCGGATGCGTCCGGCATCCATTTCCCGGGCTAAAAAATCTTCCACCATCAAGCAATGGGAGCCTAATTCTTTCGCCTTGGTCTGCAGGTTGCCACGCAGTAGGTCGGGATACTCGTCCCGAAAGGTCAGAATGGCAGAGGGCTCAAGACCGATGAGCGGGGTTTTTTCCGCGATCAAAGGATGCAGGGCCTCGACATTTTTGGTGGCAAAACCGCGAGCGCGGCGGAGGAGCCCCTTGGAAAGCGAGGCGCGGCCGCTTTCCACATGCGAGGGAATGATGACCTCGTAGCCGAGATGTTCGAGCAGTTCGACGGCGGCGATGCCGAGCGATGCATCATTGAAATTCGTAAATTCGTCGCAGAAGAGATAAACTTGCGAATGGAATTGGGAGGCCTTTGATTTTCTCTTGGCGAACCATTTTTTCAACGTCGTTTTGCCCAAGAGCGGGATGCTGCGCTCTGGGTGGAAGCCGACCGATCGGTTGGCCAAGCGACGAAGCCAATGGGTGCCGAATACCAGATTCCAAGCCCAGGGAGCGAGGGATGCAAGGGCAGAAACCTCCGCGAACAAGGCAATCATGTAAGAGCGCAAGGGGACTCCGTGCACATCTTGGTAGTGCTGAAGAAATTCGCCTTTGAGCTTGGCGATATCCACATTCGAGGGGCATTCGGATTTGCATCCTTTGCACGAAAGGCAGAGGTCCATGACCTCCTTGATTTCCTCACTGGCAAACGGTGCGGCGGGATTTTGGGGATTGGTGAGGTTGTGCCGGAGGATGTTCGCACGGGCGCGGGTCGTGTCCATTTCATTGCGCGTGGCCATGTAGCTTGGGCACATGGTTCCTCCCGTGAGTTGAGTCTTCCGGCAATCTCCAGACCCGTTGCATTTTTCTGCCGCGCGGAGGATGCCTCGCACATTACTGAAATCGAAAATCGTCTCGTATTCGGGCGTGGGATGTCCCGGGGCATAGCGAAGCGACTCATCCATGGGTGGAGCGTCGATGATTTTGCCGGGATTCAAGATTCCAGATGGGTCGAACAAAGCTTTGACCTGGCGCATCAAGGCGTAGCAGGCATCGCCGATCATATGCCGAAGGAATTCGCCGCGGAGTCGTCCATCGCCATGCTCACCGCTGAGCGATCCCCGGTATTTTTTAACCAGCGCGGCGGTATCTTCTGCAATCGCGCGAAACATCCGGTGCCCGGCTTCGGTCTTGAGATTGATCAGCGGCCGCGTGTGGAGTTCCCCAGAGCCTGCGTGGGCATAATAGACGCAGGAAATTCCGAATTTGTTTTTCATCAGGTCATCGAACTCCTCGATGTATTGCGGGAGGTCTTGGACATCCACTGCGGTATCTTCGCAGACCTCGGCAGGCCGATGATCTCCCACCACATTGCTCATCACCCCCTGACCGGATCGACGCAGGTCCCAGACCCGGTTCACATCCTCTCCCTTCAAGACGGGAAACGCGTATCCCAAGCCTGCGGAGCGAAGGTCGGCTTCGAGTTTCTGCATGACAAGATCGGTTTCCACAGGATCGGAGCGGCGAATCTCAACAACCAGGACAGCCCCGGGATCGTCTTCGATAAAAAAACGGTTGCGGCTTTGTGCGATGTTGCTTTTCGTGCAGTCGAGAATGTGTTTGTCGATCAGTTCGCTCGCGCTGGGAAGATGTCTGAGCGCGACCAGATTCGCCCGCAGGGCTTCATTGACGGAGCGAAAATGAACACACATCACTGCGGCGGGCGGCGGAAGCTTATCGCAGTGAAACTCAAACTCCACTCCGATGAAGAGCGTGCCCTCGGAGCCCGCAATCAGTTGGCAGAGATTGAAAGGCTTCTCCGAGGCTGGATCAAAGACCCGTGCATCCATGAGCAAATCGAGCGCATAGCCGGTATTTCGCCTCGTAACGGTCTTTTTCGGGAAACCTTCCTCAATGGCTCTCCGGTTCTCGGGATTCTGGAGAACATCCCGCAGCGTTTGGTAAATCCGGGTTTCTAAAACATCCGGACCGGCGCATTTCTCATGAAACTCTTGCTCGGAGAGCGGGCCGAAGACCACCTCGCTTCCATCGCTCAAAAATCCGCGTGCAGACAAAAGGTGCTGGCGAGTGCTTCCGTAAACAATCGAATTCGAACCGCAGGAATTATTGCCGACCATGCCGCCCATCATGGCACGGTTGGCCGTAGAGGTTTCAGGGCCAAAAAAAAGCCCCTGCGCGGCCAGTGCCAAGTTGAGTTCGTTACGAATCACTCCGGGTTGCACCCTTGCCGTGCCGGTAGACTGGTCAATGGCGAGGATGCGGTTCAAGTGGCGACCCAAATCCACCACGATGCCATTGCCAACCACCTGTCCGGCAAGAGAGGTGCCAGCCGTGCGAGGCACAAGACCAACACGGTTCCGCAGGGCGAACTTGATGAGTTTTCGAACATCGGATTCCGAGCGGGGGATCGCAACAGCGAGCGGCATCTCTTGAAACTCCGAAGCATCGGTGCTGTAGAGTTTGCGCACGACGGAACCTGTATGGAGTTCGCCTTCGATCTTAAGATTGGACCAGTCGATATTTACAGCCGCCATCTGATAATTTTAACCCGAATCCAGAAGAATTAACCACGGACACGGAGATCAGAAAGGGTGAATGAATTGCACCGAATCGTATCTGTTTTTTCCGAGAAACCGCTTTCATAACCCGCTCCTGTGAATCATTTTAATCCTGTCATCCTGTTTAAAAAACAAGTAAGATTGTATTTTAAAGTCTGCCTTATTCTAACCGGAAATCATCTAAAATCACTGTGCTGGAGTTTTTTACTCCCTCACCAGCTATTGCATTGGGACGACTGACTTTCGTTAAAGTGATGTTTAAGCTTTTTGCAGAATCATCCTGTAAAAAACTATTTATGAGATTTTTTGCCTCATCATTCTGACCGATATCAAATTGGATAGTTTCTTTAATCCCAAATGCAGAAGCTAGAATTTTATGAACAGGGAAAGAATATGCGGAATCTGCAGCCCCTTTGGCGCGAAGTGTCAAGCCAATTTCCACAGAAGTCACCTCGTCGCTCGTCTCATCAGGCAATACGGTGCACTCCAAAGCAAAAACCGGGTGGGTCTCAATATTCTCTAAAAAAGGATCGTCTTTTTTAGAAAAGTCATGGCGCAAACCAATCTGAAAGGTATTGACGCCATCTTCATTGGAATATTTCAATTCCTCGTCGGCATCGTCATCAAAATTCCCCTCGCTTAATTTTAATCCATTTCCTTTTTGATATGCCCAAAATTTCAATTCTTGGTTTGGAGCAGGTTTAACGCTTGACATGGTAGAACCGGGATCTTCACCCAATTGAATGTCGTTTGCTTGCAAAATAACCGGATCTTTAGCATGGGCTACTTGCTGAAAAATAATTGATAGCATTGATATAGAAATAATTTTTAAGAATTTCATAATTATTTATTTGTGTGTTTTTATCATTAAATTTGAGGTTTCTGAAAGATCATTTTTCAAAAATTTGACGCAACGCCTCAGCGTCTGCACTGTATTGTTCTAGGGAGTTGCCTCTGACAAATTCCAATAATCCCGTTACAGCCCCCTTGGCCTCTTTGACTTGTGTGAACCATCGTTTCCAGGTTTTTATCCCACCCGCTAAAGGAAGCATCTCAACGGGAGCCGTCGGCAACATGTGGTAAACATGCAAATGGCACAAGCGGGGCAAGACAACTGAGAGGCTTTCATCTTGTTCTTCAAGGGACAAGGTGGGAAGCGGTTGCCAGAGGGAAAAAATATTAGTGTGGTTCAGCGTGGCAAACAATTCCCGGGCAGCAGATGGTGAGTCGTTTAATGTGTTTCCGTGGAATTCCAAACCTATTTTTATTCCGACACCAGCAGCCATCTCGGCAATTCGTAAAGCGTCATGCAAAACATGCGCTTTGTCGGCCTCACCAATTACATCAGAGCCCCATTTTCCCGCCCAAACCCGAATCACAGGGACACCCAACTCCACTGCAGATGCTAAAACGGACTCAAATGGCAATCCATTTTCCTGACTGACAGCCAAGCGATAATAAGACCCATAAGCCGCTGTCTGGAGCCCTGCATCGCGTGTGATGGATGCCACCTTTTTGGCCCGAGCGATGTCTCCATGGGGAACATGGACATCCCCCCCCCACTCAATGGCATCAAAGTGCTCTTTTTGGACAAGATCAACAATTCCTTCCGGAGAAAGGTTGCGAAATGTCACAGAAACAAGGCCGGTTTTATTCAAATTCAAAGAATTATCACTCATTATGCCCCATTTACAAAATTGAAAGGGTTAATTTGGAGATTTCTCTGGCTGAATGAACTTCAAAATCCACTCCCCCTCGGTTGTTCCGAATTGAAAGGCGCCGATATCCCGTTTTTTCCCATCGGCTGTTAAGATGGAAGGATCTCCTGCTCCGATGGCGGGACTCCCTTCACGCAAACGATAATCGCCGATCTGCTCATTCACAAACAAGGGATCCACATCATATTGGGAATTGGCGTCCTGATCGGGGAGTTTAGGAGGGTATGTGAAATCGTAGTTTGTTATATTATAGTCCCCCACATACCCTTCTCTACTGGAAGCATCAACACCGACAGGCCCCGTCCTCTTTCCCTTACCTGCACTTCTAATTCCGTTATTATAAAAAATATTATTTACCACCTTCGCGTTGGGTGAGTCTTCAGAGATGTTAATCGCCAGCAAGTCCCCATCGGCTATCACATTGTTCTCGATGGTAAAATTATTGCTGCCACGTCCAATGATGAGCGCATTGGCCCTGGCGCCTTTAAACACATTGTTGCGAATAGTAATATCATGCACCAAGTCGGTTCCCGACTTAGTCCGGCCGGTATCTGAACTCATAATCATTTGGCAGAGATTTACGCAATAGTTGTTTTCGATCAGAATATTGGAAGCATATTGTGTATCAGGATGAACAGAAAACATTTGAAAGGCATCCAAATGCGGGCTTCCATTTGTCTTACAGTCGCTTTCACTTTCATAGAAATCGTGAAAGTAATTATAGCGGATGATATGCCCTTTGCCGAAGAGGCGCATGGCATCTTCGCCTCCGACCAACTCTCCAGTGGCTGTGTTGATGTTTGTGCCATGGGACGCTTCATTGCCCTCGACAATCCAGTTTTCCCCACTTGTCTGAATGTTCGCTCCCGCGCACCGAAAGAAGGTATTGTCTTTGATTAAAACATTAAAAACTTCAGGATTGGCAACAATACCGCCATGCTTGAACTTCTCTGGATTTAAGTCGTGAAAAAAACTTTTGACGACCTCAATATTCTCCGCGTTTTTTAGAAAAACGCCCCCCGTGCCGCTTCCGACATCGGTGATTTCAAAGTTCTCCACCCGGACAAATCCGGCTCCTTGGAAATCAAACCCCTTGCAGACCGAATTGAGAGCGGGATTCCCCGGAAAACACACAGGCTCCTCGGGATTGAGCAACTGGCTTTTGTCCACATGGGCTTGGCTCGGCACGGAGTTTCCTTTGATGACGATGGGCTGGTCTTTGGTGCCCTGAGCTTTCACGAGGGTTCTCCCATAACTCCCCGGCATGACGATAACGGTATCGCCTGGCTTCGCCTGATCCGCGCCATGCTGAATCGTCAACCAGGGAGCTTCGGATGTGCCAGGATTGGTGTCATTGGCTTTGGGGTTTGCGTTGTTCACATAATAAGTTTCTGCATGCACCAAGGTGCTGAGGCTCATGAGACCGATTGCGGCGAGTTTAGGATTCATAGGGGATAGTCGAGGGTTGCGATGAGTGATATTGCATCAAATACAGATCACACCTTAGATATTTAGTGAGGCTTGACAAGAAAAAAGTTGGCTCTTCATTTTGAGGCTATAAATTTGGTGGCTGAACAGGCTACAGCAACCAGGGGTCGAGTTCTTTTTGCAGATAGGCGAGCGAGCGTTCGGCTTCGTCGATTTTTCCGCATTCGACCGAGAGGAAAATTTGGCGGTCAATAGGGTCCATGATTTTTGCAACGCGCTTCCAATCCACCACGCCCTCACCGCAGGCGCAGCCGACGGGAGTGCCTGTGACTTTTCCTTTTTCTCGTTTGCCCTGCTCCATGGAAATGTCCTTGGCGTGAATATGGCGGACATGGTTTCGAACCATTTCAAGGCCCTCATAGGGGTCTTCGATGCCTGCGAGCCAACTATTTCCGGTATCCCAGTTTACCGCGATCCAAGGCGATTCAACGAGGTGGACAATTTTCAAAAGCCCAGCGGCGGTTTTCGTGTAGATTCCATGAGGCTCGATGCAGAGGTATTTTTTGTGGCGCGCACAGACGCGCGAGGTTTTTTCAAGGGTGTAGCGCATCGCTTGGTGGGCGAGTTCGTCGTCCATCCAATCGGGCTTCACCATTTCGTCGGAATTCAAGAAATCACAGCCAACAAAGGAGGCGAGCACGGCGGCACGCGTAATGCGGTCCACAGCGGCCTCCGGCTTCATGAGAGGTGAGTGGGCCGAGAGGCTGGCAACGCGGACCCCGTGGCGATCGCAGATTTCCTTCATGAGGAGCGGATCCTCCTCCATCGAGAAGGAGTGGAAATAATTCACCTCGCTGAGCAATTCCCAGCCGGTATGAACCATGGGTTCGACGAACTTGTAGCCGATTTCGGAGGCGATGCGCACGCCTTCTTCGAAGGATTTGTCGGCGGAGCGGCAGAACTCCATGTTGAGAGCGATTTGAAATTTAGCCATAATATGATTTTTTAGATTTTAGAGGTGAGCCAAGTAACGGTTTTCCAGAACAGTGGGGCGAAGGCGGGGTGCTCGACAGCACGCATATCGTGACCGAGGGCGAGGTAGGCGGCGCGTCCTGCGCCGGGAACCCGTTGCCCCTCCGTCGTCAGGAGCATGGGGAGTTTCACATCCCCACAGTCCATTTGCAGGTGGGTTGCGTAGCGAGTGCCGGGAACAAGTTGCACATTGATGTAATTCTCATCCGTAATTCGAAATTCACCCATGCCTTCCAGCAGCGGACTGGGCGGCTCGACGGGGAAAATCCGGTATTCCTTGATTGGCCCGTGATTCGTGATGTCCCAGTGCCACGCGAATCCAAGAAGTCGTCCGAACTCGGGCCAATCATCAAAACTGGCGATGCCGCCGTGAAAGGCGAGCACCGGGCGTCCCGATGCGACATAATCCCGGAAGCCCTGTCTTTGCTCCTCGGTGGCACCCGGGTAAGTCGGCGTATCGGGGCGCGTGGGATCGGCACTGCCGCTCCAGTAAAGACCGGCCGCCACGAAAAGATCGGCCTCGTTCAGATTCTCCAGCGCGGCGGGCGACTCGGCAATGGTGAAGTTCACGCCTTTCGGGGCGCGCTCCGCCAGCCATTTGAACTGAGTGGTGGTCTTGTGGCAGTATTCTCCTGCGAGGACATGGATATTCATAGATTGTTTCGTTCAGCAATTGCATCCAGTGCCCAGCGGTCGAACACGGCCAGTTCGCCTGAAAATGGCAACTCAACCCGGTCGCCACATAGGGCGGATATGTAGGCGGCGAGATAAATTTCGGTCGAGGGTGCACATCGGCGAAAGCTCACGGGAGACTCCTCGCCACCCTCGTGCTGGGTGATGAGCGAGGCGTAAAGCAAATCCCAGATATCGATGGGGCCCTCGGGGGGCGCATCCATCCACTGTCTGCCGTCGCGGTTCACAAGAGAGATTCCTTTGCCTTCTGTGATGGTCAATACGCCATCGGTGCCAACCACACGGATATCCGATCCGGAACGCGGCGACACGGAAGAACCCTCCGGGGGAGCGAAGTCCCGTCCACCGTCCACCAAGCCACGACAACCGTCTTCGAATTCGAAGTAGGCAATCGCATGGTCTTCCATGCGGTGCCCGTAGCCGAATTGCCCGCGCACCCGCGCTTGCCCCATGGTGTAGGACACCGGCTTATCGCCGTGGATGAACCGGATCAGGTCGATCCAATGGCTTCCAAACTCAGCGAGATCCCATCCGCCAAGTCCTCCAAAGATCATCACCGGATCGCCCACGGCTCCCTGTGCGACAAGGTCGCGAGCCCGAATAAAATTTGGCACAAAGCGCCGCATATGCGCTATGCCGAGGGTGACCGGGTGTTCCTCGACAAGGCGGGCGATCCGGACCATTTCAGCAGGCGATGCGAGGAATGGCTTTTCACAAAGAATGATTTTCACCCCGGCATGGATACAATCTTCAACCATCCTGGCATGGAGCCCCATGTAGGTGCACACGCCGACGATGTCCGGCTTTTCCTCCGCCAGCATGACGCGGTAGTCTGAGTGGACGCGCGGCACATCAAACTCCCGCTGGAAGGCGGCGAGATTTTCCGGGTTGATGTCGGCGGCTGTCGCCACCTGGACTCCTTCGAGTCGGTGAAGCGAGCTTCCGTGTTTGTAGCCAATCTTGTGACCGCCGCCTTTAACGAAGGTTTGTTGGGCAGCAGATCCGACGCCAATGATGGCCGCTTTGAAACGTGGCGCGATGGAGGTTGATTTAATCATCGAAGTCGATTTAATCATGCTTTGCGGAGGTGTCATCTGGAATGGATTGATCCCAATGCTACAAATATTGACGAATTTGATGATGAAAAATTGGATTGTTTCAGCTCGACCGCTGGGCTTTTTGCGTGATGCGATTCGATCCATGACGGGTGGCTACTTGCCCAAAAAATGCCGCTGGCAGGACTCTGTGTTCACAGCCCCGGCCGTTGGGCTGGTGACAAAAGGCGATGGACAATTTCACAGCACAAGCGGTTTGGTTCAGGCAACGGCCCCGTTTTTTTTCGCTGTTCACCCAGGGCAACGCGCTTCCTACGGACCGATACCGAAGACCACATGGGAGGAACGATTTCTTACATTCGATGGTCCGAGAGCTCAGGAGTGGCTGAGGTGTGGATTGATGCCTTCTCACTGTAAGCCGGTGCAGATCCCACCGGTTTGCGCAGAGGATGCGGTGCTGCGCCACAAACAAATTCTTGCGGCGATCGCAAACCACGATCCGGTTTCAATCGACCAAGCCAAGACCGAAACTGAGCAATGGCTTCTGCTGCTGCGGGCAGGTGCAGAGCGCGCGGATTCCGAGAACCCTGCGGCGGTGCGGATCGCGCGCTTGCTCAAGGAGTGGGAGGCGAAGCCACCGGTGGCTGTTGACCTGCATGCGGCCGCACATCTGTGTGGTATGAGCTATCCGCACTGGCGCGCCGAATTTGTGAAGATCGCAGGGATCCCTCCTTATCGCCACCTTCTGACTCTGCGCCTCCAAAGGGCGGGACGCCTGCTTTTGGAAACACCCCTTCCGGTCAAAGAGGTTTCGTTCCTTTGCGGATTCCGAAATATCGAAACATTTCAACGCGCATTCCGGGATTACAGTGGACTCACTCCAGGAAACTACCGTCGACAGGCCTCGGCGACTCCATGAGAAGAGCATTCCATGAATGCCGAGATCCTCGGCAGAGCAGGAAAAACCTAGCTCTATGGCTTGCGAGAGAATCTCTAGCCGAGCACCCAGGCGCGCTGTTTTTTTATGAGCCAACAAACTTCCCTCCGAACTGGAGGATCTCGTGCCAGCTTTCCTTGACAAGGTGCCCAACGACCCCATTACAGGTTACAAGCTTATCTATAAACCCTCGCAGAACGGCTCGTTGCTTGTTTATGGTGTCGGCTGGGATGAAATCGACAATGGGGGAGATGTTAGCGATTCATATAGAACGAACGACTGGGGAGTCAACGTGGTGAAGCGCTTATTTGCTTCTAAACTCTCCTTCCTGTCACGATTAATTCCTCTCTAACTGCGCCACACAGTGGGTTGCTGAGAATTTGAAAAAAATTTACGGCCCGTGTTAGTTTGGGCTTGTAATGGGCAGTGATTCATCCCGCTGAGTCTCACTGGAGGAGGCGGTTGCGGACATCTTGCGGGAGATTCGATGTGGAGATTCATTGGCGGGCGGCGGATGGATTTTGGCGCATCCAGTAGTCGCGCGCGATGGCTTCCGACTGCTTGGTCCGCTCCGTTTCACTGGAAATACGGGACACCCAAGAAAGTGCGGCCTGCGGGTCTTCCTGTGCCATCTGTTTGGTGAGGGGGACGATGGCAGAGTCCTTGCCGGAGCCCGCAGGCTGTCTCGAGCCAATTCGCAGCCGCTTCCATTTCTGTCCTTACCCAACTCTTCATCACTCTAGGCAGAGTGCCTGTGCGCTGGGCAGCCGCTCTCAGTGTGGCAGGCCCGGCAAGTCGCTCCAGACGGGGATTGCGCGCCATGCCGATGAGGTAGAAGACATCACTCTGAGCCTCGCACCAAGCAATGATCTCCTCGCGCGAAAAGCCCGTATCGGCCCGCACAACGATTTTCACGCTCGGCAAACGCTCGCGAATAGTAGCAACGATTTGCAAGAGGTTGCGGCATTCTACTCGGGAAGTCAGGTTAAATAGACACTGACCTGCGCTCTCAACAAAAAAAATCAATAAAAAAAGTTGACATATTCGCAGACTAGTCAATGCTGTGATTGAATCATTCAAAAATATGCACAATACCTCCTATGCAAACAGACCCAAAAAGATTATCCTTCTTGCTTGCTTGGCCTTTGCCGGTTCGGTCCAAGCAGCCGAGATTTCTCGCACGGATAATGCCAATACGCTCAACGCAACAACGGCTTGGTCCGGCGGCGTGGTCCCGGGATCCGGCGATCTGGCCGTCTGGGGCAGCGCTCTCACGGCCAACCGCTCCTCGGTCATCGGCGCGAACCTATCATTCTCAGGCATTAAAATCGACACCACCAATGCCAGTGCCACACTCATGACCATCGGCGCCACCACGGGCGCGAACCTCACGCTCGGCTCGGACGGCATCACCATCACCGGGACATCCACCTCGGACTTGAGGATCAACTCCGGGCTGATCGTGGGGGCGGCCCAAACCTGGAGCGTGGGTGCAACTCGGAGTCTTACGATTACCACAACAACCGGGAATTTCACCGGGAGTTCTGCTCTCACCCTCACTGGCGCTGGCACCCTCATCCACGGGTCGCTAAATACCCAATTCGGCACCGGCCCGCTGACCCTGGAAGGAGGAATCCGCATCCGATCCGATGGAGGAACAGGTCGAACCCTCGCAAACGATCTTGTCCTGAACGGCGATGTGGGCATGGGTGGAACCACGGCCTCCGGCGCCATGGCGCTGACCGGCAACATGAGCGTCACAGGACCCGGAACCCGCACGATCAGTCTTCAAAACTCCTCGGGAAACGACTCTGCAAATTCCTTCACGCTTGGCGCTGCATCTAAAAGGATCACCGGCGATGGCACGCTGGCACTGGTCAACGGAAATCCCAGTGGAGCCATTCGGGCCACCTTGACGGGAGCCGGCTTGGTTGATGTCAATTTGCTCATCGGCGCCAATGTCACCACAGGTTTTGGGGTGGCGAATGTCTTTTCTTCCAATGCCTCCGTGCAGGTCGATGGCCGGATGAGGCTCGGCAATAATGGAAGCGCCGCATACAACCAAACGATCCGCTCACTTTCAGGGAATGGCTTTGTGGACTCGGGACAAGGACTTGGCACTGCGGTCGCCACATTGACGATTGATGGTGGCGCCGGAACGGGAAGCTCCAACTTCACCGGCGTGATTGAAAACGGAAGTTTTGGGAGCGTGGCGGTGGTCAAGAGCGGTTCCAACACGCAGGTTTTTAGCGGCACCAACACCTACACCGGCACGACGACAGTGAATGGAGGTGTGCTGCAATTTGCGAAAGCCACCTCGCTCTACGCCGGCACCGAAGCAAACTGGACAGCCGCAAAAATCATCGTCAACAGCGGCGGCACGCTGGCATTCAATGTGGGCAACTCCGCCAGCGGAGAATTCACTTCGGAAAATGTCACCACCATCCTCTCGAACCTCACAGGCAGTAACTCCTCGGCCACGACCGGCATGAAAAGCGGTTCGGCCTTTGGCTTCGACACGACGAACGCCGACGGCGGCAGCTTCACCGTGAGCGGGGTTGTGAGGAACGGCAACTCCAACGGCAACCAGACAGTGGGCCTTACCAAGCTGGGCAGCGGCACCCTTGTTCTCTCCGGCAGCAACACCTATACCGGTGCCACGACCATTTCGGCCGGCACGCTGCTGGTGAATGGATCGCTCGCAGCCGACAGCACTCTCACTGTGGCAAGTGGCGCCACTTTGGGAGGTCAAGGCAACATCCATGGGCACACAATCGTCCATGGCACGCTTAACCCAGGGACCGCCGCCACGCTCACCTTGGGCCAGACGCTCACCTTCGGAAGCGAATCCACCCTCGCTTTCACGCTGGGCTCAAACAGCAGCAAAATCGTCTTCTCCTCGCCGGGCAACAATCTCCTCGGCAACGGCAATGCCACCCTGAGCCTCACCCTTGGCGACGGCTTCAACTACGGAGCGACTTATCGCATTTTTGAAAATTCAAGCACAACCGGTTTTTCCTTCGCCGACATCGTCGGCTATGACGATGCGAATTTCACGGCCACATTCGCCCAGTTCGAATCAAACTACGACCTGACCTTCGCAGCAATCCCGGAACCGTCCACCTACATGCTGCTGGTCCTTGCGGGGCTTGCAGTATTATCGTGGGGAATCAGAAAAAGGGCTGGGCTTAGGTAAGCTTCTACCTAGGGCGAACAAAGCTGGGCGGGAGAGTGTTGATCGGGCGATGCGGCGCCAAGCTCGGAGGGACTGGTTAGATCCAGATTCCGATACTCACCAACACATGGGAAATTATGAGGGCAGGTTTCCTAGCCTGCTGTCCCCCTTGCATCTCATTTCTAGGTGCACACGGGAATTTGCGAGCGCAGCAATTTGCCCAGACGCGTGGTGCAGGCCTTCTTTCCATGCCGGAATCGGCTGGGTGCCAGCAAACGGTCGATCGATGCTACCCTGGGTTTCATAACGCGTTTACGAAAAAGAGTTAAAACTTTTTCGGGAAAAAGCCTCCATCCTGCATGCGGAAGCGCACCGACCGTTGGAAAAAATGATTCCCGAGCGCTATTCCCGCCACTACGCGGATGTGGCAAAACAGGCGGTGCTCGATTTTGTTCCACTTGCTGGTGGCCGGGGGAAAATGGCACACGCTGATCTCGAGTCCGATTTCGCGGCTCAATTTCGAAAGGCACCATTTCCAGAGTCGGCATCGTGAACTGTTGCTGCCGCCTCCATCGGCGGTGATGAGGAGGCGTTTGGCATCCGGGTAGGAAAACGACCCCATTTTTTTCCACCAGCGCCGGATGCTTTCCACGGCAAATTCCGAGGTGTCATGGTCGCTGCCCACGCTCACCCAGGCATCGTTGCGTCCGATATCATAGACACCGTAGGGGATGGCTTTTCCGAGCTCGGGGTCGGGAAAGTCGTAGACATTGACTTCCTCGGGTTGGCCTTGCGGACGCCATTCGCGACCGGCGTTTTTAAACTTTCCGACAAGTTCTTTTTTCTTGGTATCGACGCTGATGACCGGTTGGCTTTCGCTCAAAAACGCGGCGGCTTTTTCATTGATGTGGACGAACTGGGCGTCGCGGTCCTCGTGGCCTTTGCCTTCGTTGCGTTTGCGGTGGGATTGCAGGCTGTAGCCGAGTTCGTCGAGAAGTTCGGCGACTTTGGCCGGACTGATGGGATGGCCTTGGGCTTGGAGTTCCTCGGCCAAACGCCTCACGCTTTTGCAAGTCCAGCGCAAGGGGCGTTCCGGGTCGCCGCGCGTGAAGGGTTCGATGAGCGCGTCGATCGCCGGAACGAGATCGGCATCCTTGTCGCGCAGTTTTTTGCGTCCGCCTCCAGGCTTGCGAACTCGACCGGCGGGTGGGCTCTCGATCTTGTTGTCGAACTCTTGGATGCCTCGACGCACTGTATTGATGGAGAGCCCGGTGGCATTGGAAACTGCAAAAACCCCGCCACTCCCGTGGGCCTTGGCTTCAGCTGCGGCGAAAGCCCGAATTTGCCTCTCGTCCATCAGTGGGCGCATGAGCGTGAAACGCTTTTGAATCGCAACAATCAAGGGCGGCAAAGTGGCCATGCATCCCTTCTGGCGGAGTTGAAAAATATGTCAACTTATTTCTGGACGACTCCTAAGAGTGTATGGACCAGCTTCCGCATTGTTGTCCCAAAGGTAAAATTTCAGTTCCATTTTATTTCTCCCAAGTGATCTTTTTGCAAAACCCGCTAAAGAGCGGTATTTTTACCTTCCACCCGTTGTGTGGTGGTTGTGGGTTTAGGTTTCAGTCTGATAAGGTGGAGTTCGTTGCGATCCAATAACTCCCACGACATTTCTTCCCCGGGTGAGATTCCCAGAGCTGATGACAGCGCCACCGGTATGTAGATGTAGTATCGTGGCTTCTGATTCTTCGAACGCATTTCCTGCACTTTTACTGGAAAAGTTACTTGACATGTTTCTTTCATGGGCTAGCCTATAAAAGCCTCGCGGCTACTTGTCAAACTTTTTCTATCATGAATATTCATATCTGGTTAAACTGCCTACAACAAAAACTCTTCCCTGCTCTCGAATCCGAACTCGGGACCCTCTCTCCAAAGGAAACCGAGTTCGTTCGCATTGTCGAATTTTGTCAACTCCACACTCTTATGACCCCTTATGAGTGGAAAGGCAACGGTCGCAAACCTCTCCCCCGTTTGGCCTTGGCCAAGTCCTTTATCGCTAAAATGGTTTGGAATCTTCCCACCACCGAGGCTCTCATCTCTTTTCTTCATGCAGCCCCAAACACCCGACGACTCTGCGGATGGGAAGCGAAAAATGACATTCCCGATCGTGCCACTTTTTCCAGAGCCTTTGAACAATTTGCCATCGGACAACTTCCTCAACTTGCTCAAAGCCAAATTATCAAGACTCATTTGGGTGACCGTATCATCGGTCATATCAGCATCGATGCCACCGCTATTTCTGCCAGGGAATCTGTTGCAAAAAAAGAACCCCCTGCCGATCCCACCCCATCCAAAAACACCAAAAAAACCCGTGGTCGCCCTCGCAAAGACGAAGTCCGGCCTCCCGCTCCTGAAAAACGTCTCGACCTGCAACTCTCTCGCTCTCTGGAAGAAAACATTTTCGACCTGCCCTCTTTCTGCGACAGGGGATGCAAACGCAACAGCCAAGGTTACAAGGAAACATGGAACGGCTACAAACTTCACATCGCTTCCACGGATTTTGACATTCCCATCTGCAGCATCCTGAGCACAGCATCCCTTCACGACAGTCAGGCCGCCATTCCCTTGATGCAAAAATGCAAAACTCTCATCAAGAACAGCCTTTACGATCTCTGCGATGCCGCATATGACGCCCCTCAGATTCATGAATTCTCCCGCTCCCTTGGCCATGTGCCCATCATCGATCCCAATCCCCGCCGCAGTTCCAACCCCCGCACACTCGATCCCCATGAAAAATCTCGATTCAAGGAACGCTCTTCCGTAGAACGGGTAAACTCCAACCTCAAAGACAATTGGGGTGGCCGATTCGTGCGAGTGCGAGGCGCGGCCAAAGTGGCCTGCCACCTCTTCTTCGGATTACTGGCCCTCACCGCCGACCGACTCATTTCTATCCTGCCGTAGCTCAAGGGCTCATCTGAGCCCGAGATCAACGCTAGTTTTCGTGAAGAATGGACTCCCTGAGAAACTTCGTAACTAAAAATAATCGAATTCGGGTCAATTCTCCGAATTTCACATAAGATTGGGGATTTTAAATCGAAATTCATGCCAATTTCAGGAGTCTTCAAAATCGGGGCTATTTTGACGGCGTCAGTTTTTTGGGTTTTGCAAAAAGCTCATAGTATTAAACATTATATCGCGATAAAATTGAATCTGTTTCTTATCGCTTTAAGTGTTTTGTTCCTAGCATCTTCGCATGCTGCGATGGCAACGACATTGACGGGACAACTTTTTACAGGAGGCACATCTAAAAAAATCCCAATCAAAAATGCGACCGTTACCCTTTATGAAGCAACTGCAAGCACTCCTACAGCTTTAGGAAATGCTACGACCAAGTCGGATGGTTCATTTCGGATTTTCACATCTCGCTCGGTATCCTCAAGTATTTTTTATGTGACAGCAAACGCAAGCAATAGTGTCACCCTTGTGAGCGTGGTTGGGACTCAGATTCCGAAGAAAATCGTGATTAATGAGCTAACGACCGTGGTTGCTGGTTATTCAATGGCTCAATTTATAGTTGGTGATACCATTCGCGGAAACGCCTTTGGCCTTCAGATTGCTGCCGGAATGAACAACAATCTTGTCGCTCCCGGAAGTGGAAATTCTTA
>Ga0247832_1004637_pt1 | contig 16909 bp, 11 predicted proteins | sample LaCruzMarch2015__10_FD_192407 | JGI IMG/M metagenome (GOLD analysis project Ga0247832, IMG submission 192407) | Freshwater microbial communities from meromictic Lake La Cruz, Castile-La Mancha, Spain - LaCruzMarch2015_4m | ecosystem: Environmental > Aquatic > Freshwater > Lake | place: Spain... | reverse complement strand
GACAACCGTATCCTTCGTCATGTGGCATATCCTTTTCTCTGCGAGAACTGCGGCGCGTCAACAACGCCTTGATATGCCACCCAATCCCCCCGTCACCAACTTTCAGCTATAGCTCCGTGCTCGTGGGGTAGTAGGTATTCTGGCGACAGCGGATTGCCAGCTCGAGATTTTGCCCAAGATCGAGGGAGCGGGCGAAATCAGCGTGACTGATGTTACGCTCCGTCAGCGGCTCATCCACATGCTTGCTGCCGTCTATGACCTCCCCATCGACGCCGGGATCATGACGCAGCTTGGCTGGCAGCGGGACACGGTCTTGGAACTGCTCATCCGGCTTTTCTGCTCGAAGCTGACTGATGCTGTGCGGCAAGGTATGCCCCGCCAGTATATTGCGCACCAGGATGACTTGCCATCACTGCGAGGACGCCTTGATGTGACACGGCAATTCTCCACACTGGCGGTGTCCCCTCAGAAGCTGGCCTGCCGCTTCGATGCGCTTTCGCCGGATATCGCGCTGAATCAAGTGATGCGCGCTGCACTCACCAAACTCTCTCGTCTGGCGCAAGCTCCTGACAACCAACGAACTCTTCGCGAACTGGGCTTCGTTTACGCCGACGTTGGCGATGTGTCGGCTAACGCGCTGCGCTGGGACCAGATTATTCTTGATCGTTCGAACCGGCGCTGGCGAGATCTCTTGTCGCTCGCACGCCTGTTCCTTTTAGATCGCCACCAGCAGACCAGCGGCGGGATGATCGATGGCCATGCGCTTCTCTTCGAGATGAACGTCCTGTTCGAACAGTATGTGGCACGGATTCTCTCGCAGGCGCTTGCTGGCTCGGGCCTGCGAGTTTCGGCACAGGGTGGCCACCGCGACTGCCTTTACGATGGCGACACGGGTCGATTTCGTACACGGCCGGACATAATTATCCGGCAGGACGACCGGGTCGCGATGATCATTGATACTAAGTGGAAGAGGATGACGCCTCGGATCGACGACCCGAAGCAGGGTGTCAGCCAAGCGGACGTCTATCAGTTGATGGCCTACTCTCAGTTGTACAACTGCCAGAACGTCATGCTCCTTTATCCTCACCATGGAGCGCTGGCACGGGATCCGATCCTTCAGCGATTTACTATCGCAAAGCGTGATGGCGACGAGACGCTCTTCGTGGCAACATTGAACCTCGGTGGAACTCGACGCGATCACAGAACCAGCCTGCGGCAGCTAGTCAGCAAATGCTTTGGTCCTGCGGCTGCATCAGATCAGAAAGGCTCGGCTACCGTAATGTAGGCGTTCACATTAACTTGAGAGACTTCCGGCCCCTTTTTCGCCGTGCCTCCAAGTGCGCCCCATCCGCAAGATTTCGGCTGAGTGGTTTCGAAGCATACGAGTGGTCGAACGAGACGCGTGCAAGATCGCGGTCTGGCACTGCATTGCAAATGCCTATGCATTATAGATGTCAGCGAGCAGGTTTGGATTTCCGCCCGCGCCACGAAGTTCATCCAGAGTTTGCTGCAGAAGCGGCAACCAACGCCTTGCGAGCAGCTCTAGCTTCGTTGATCTCCATCGGCGTTGCGCCATGTCTTCAGCGACACCCTCGACAGCCCGCGCCATGCCATCGGCCAGTGGGTCCATGCCAACCACAAGAGCACGCGAAGATCTCAACCGCCATCGCAAGAGCCCGACCAGAAGAAATGGTGCATACTGGAACTTCGTGTATTCAGTGCCGACACTTGCTGCGAACTCCTGTAGAACCCGCGCGCCCAACTGTTCGACATCTGCCCGCTCCAGTAGTGCAGGGCTTTGGTCTGATCTAGAAAGGAGAAATGCCGCAGCGGCCGTCTCCTCCCGCCAAGCCCACATCTTGATCGGAAACCTTAAGAGCAGCTCGATTGCTCGCTTCTCATGCTCGGCATCTGACACAATGCGCCCCAGCCCTTGTCGGATCAGTATCCAAGCCTGAGGCGACGTTGCAAATGGATGGGAATGACCTTTTGATCGCGCGGTCCAAGCATCTAGCAGTAAATCGGCTACAGTTTGCGGACAACGACGAAATTGCCAAGTAAGGAAACGCAACTGTGCCGTGTCGGCAGGCTTATTGCCTTTCGCCATGGCTCGCAGATCAGCAAAGGCACGATCTGTTAGCTCTTGAAGTTGCGCCAAAGAGCCCTCGGAAACATCACTCGGAAACTCGCCATCACTGGAAATGCAGTACTGCCCAAAAGGCCTTGCGCTCAGCTTTGTTGCCAGTGCGTCCCAATCTGGCTTCGTCGCTCTAACGTTACCGGAGAGGAGATTGAGAAGCCCCGGACCCCGAGGAGAATCTTGCCAAGCATGCATGCCGCACGGAAGAACAAGCCGCTTGGGGATTGTGGGAGGCGGGGTCGCGAGGTCAGAAAGAACCTCATCCCAGGTTACATCAAGGATTTCCGCGGTTTCCCAATCGACTGAAAATTGTCGTGCCAGACTTGGGGCATGCATCAAGATCTTGGCACGACCTGCTGCTGGCACTTGCTCTACCCAAAGATCGATCGGAGTAGCCTGCTGGGGCGGAGAACCAACCTCAACGATAGCCTTTCTGGGCTGCTGGTGCGTTTCCTTCTTAAGAAACACATGGAACTTCTCTTGCCCCGCCTGCAGCGCGAACCGTGCTGGACTAGGGCTTCTGTAAAGGCTGCCTGCTGGCAGTGTTTCCGCTGCTCCGATCAAATCGTAGCTTACAGCGCCCTCACTGCCTTGAACGACCGTAGCGATCTTAGGCAGGAAATCGAGATAGACTGTCTCCCCGGCCGCATATCGTTCAGCAGCAATGAGTGCCCCCTTTGCTACCGATGTGGGCGGTAGCGAAGTCAGCGGAACCTCAAACATTGATTGGATATGACGCAGAACTTCGCGGCGAACTCGGCCTTCAGTCAGACTCTCGAACAGGACTGCGTCACAATCAAGAAGTTGGGCGAACCCATTCGCGGTGAGGTCGGGCAATGGGAGGTGAAGTTCCTCGGGGGGACAAAGGATGTCCCAGTCACCATTTGTTTTGCGCAGCGGCTCTGGGCGGGGACTAAGCCCGAAGGCCAAACGACCGATTGCTCGCGCCGACCCGAAGTGATCAGATCTGCTATCCAGGGCCAGCAATCGTATCTGCGCCGAGGCAGCACTGATGAGCCCCTCATAGCCGAGAGTTGCCTCAACGTGCATTCCGACCTGACGGCGCTCTGGAGCAAGATGAATTTTTGTCCCACGGGTTTCCGCCCTCAGACGCAATACCTGGACCGAGAAACCGGTGCCCACATGGCCAATAATGCCGATTCGGGCACCGTCCTGCGCGCAGGCTCGCAAGGTCCCTACCTGAAGCGCATTAAGAACTGCAAGGACAGACCGCCACACCAACAGGGACTTACCGGCGCGCGCTGCACCAATTGCAGAAAAGATTCGTTCCTGCAGCTGTTCAGTCGTCAATGAGGTGTCTTCGATTGCGACTACGGAATGGTTTGCACCTTGCGCCAAACCGGTAAAGGCGGCGGCAAGGATACTTGGTGGCACTGTTTCGTCATTGATCAGAGAGCGGACAGTCTTCCGACGTTCCGGCGCACCGTACTTGCCCCATCCACCGCCGCGTCCATGGGGTGCTAGGTCTGCCTGAACGCCGCCAATCCAACGCTCAGTTTTGCCCTCGCCAGCAAGAACCACTTCTGGAAGGACGGCTCCCTCAACGATGCGAACAACTCCGAGTTCCTCTTCGTCACCTGGCCGCGCAATCCAGTTTCGCGCAACTCCGTCCCTCCAGCCGTTTACGTCATAACCACAGAGCTTGCGATTTATCATTTAAGTCACCGCCAGATGTCGCGGCGAATAAATTCCCTAAGCGCGTCCATGCCTCGGCCAAGAGTATCACCGGAGGCGTCTAATGCGATTGCATCCACTCGTGCCTTGCCACGAGCACTGGTCGCCTGTGCCGCCTCGCCGTGGGCTGGGATCAGAATCAACCCATCGCGCATGACCTCGTTGGATGCGATCTGGGTTATTTCCGCCAATGTCGCCGCGGCCCCCCGTGCTGCCTCCTCAATGTCCAGACGCTCCATAGCGTGAGGCGTCCAGACAGCTACTCGGCGAGGCAAGTCGGATCTGGATGGGTCCGTGATCCTCAATGAAACATGGGCTCGAGCTAGGGTCAAAAGGCTACCTGGGAGTTCAGGACGGGCCTGCACTTCTACAATTCGTCCCGTTTCTTTCAGCCAGAATACCGCCAAGGGTCGATCCTGATCAAACCAACGTCCAGTGACAGCCTCTTGGCGCCAGACAATGGGGGACTGGGCAATAGGCTCGGCCTCCTCCATTTCATCAATTGCGAGCACGATTGCCAAAACTGCAAAGTCCGTCCAAGTCTGGGCTTGCCACGCCCAGAGATCGTCAAGAATTCGCTCGCGTCGGATCAAGCGCTCCCATGCCAGGCGGATGGTTCGATAGCCCTTGTCCTGCATAAGCACGTAATTCGGCGTGATCCCTGGCTCCGCAACACCGACACCTAGATCGGCTAGATCTCGGCTCAGCGCACGGCAGCGGAGTCTAAAGGCATCAACAAGGCGATATCGATCACTTCCCATGGCGCGCCGATGCTCTCGCTGCCATTCGCGGGCAACAAGTGCAGCAAGACGGACGTAGGCGTGAAAGACACGGTTCTCCAAGGTATCGAAGTTCTCGTGTCGAACGGTCGACAGAATACGCTGCGCTGGCCCGGCCCGTTCGGCAACTGTGCGCCCCGGCTGGCGGCTGAGCCAGAGCATAGAGGCCCGATCTAGTTCTTGAACTCGGCTCAATGGAGTAAGCTCCCGCGTTCGACGCAACACGCGGCGAATGCGAAGTTCAAGATCCTTCAGTACGGGGCCGATCTCGCGTGACTGCTTGACGATCTCAGCCATCCTCGGATCGGCTTCATCTTCTGCACGCTTCCAAGCAGCCCGCAACCTCGGCCATAAGCTAATCGGGTCGTCTAGGGCATCTTCAAGTTCCTGGATGCGGGCAAGCACCTCGTTCATTCTCCGAAGCGTCTCAGCGGCGAATTCCTCTTCATGCGTCTTCGGCTCGCGGTTGAGCGGCGGGCGGATCGGAAAGGCTTCGCGCGAAGGGTTTTGTCCTGTGCCGCGCTTGGGATAGGGATGAAGGAGAAGCCTCCGGGTTTCCCCCCGAAATTCTCCTTTCATTAGTTCCGCATGCTCGAGTCCCTTCGGCACTTCCTTTCCCGCCTCGCTGATCAAGCAAGACGCGGGACCGTAGGGACTACCAGCATCGATCACTTGGGCCGACCAAGGGCGCACAAGACGGCGCATCAGCGGGTCACACCTTGCCAGACAAATTGCCCGGTTGTCTCCGCCGTCTCGACGGATTGCCGGATCGCGTCGCTCAACTGATCGTCGCCCAAATCGGACACAAATTTCCTGAGCCGATCAATCTCTTGGGATTTTGCCTCGACTTCAATTCCTCTCAACTTGGGCAGCAACCGCATCTCAACTTGATCTGCCAAAGCACGATTAACGATGTTCGCAACGCCTTCCGTCACAGGATAGCGATCAACATACGCTAGCATGGCACGACCCAAACGATGGCCGAAGGGACGACCGAGTACTTTCATCAGGTCGACCATCTCTGCAATCTTCGCCTGCGCTACCTCTCGTTCCTGTTGATCTCGCCGCGGCTGGGACCAGCCGGCCCAACGGCTACGCTTTAGTGCTTCGGTGGCGGGACGCTGTCCCGCAGGAGAACCCCGGACGATCTGTTTCGGTGCGGCGAAACGGATCACATTGGCCCGATCGACCACCTTGTCTGAAAGCGATTGGGTGCTTTCATCTTCGTTCATCGTTCCCGCGAAGAGGAGATTGTAACCCGGGAAGATGCGCGGGATTTGGCCGTCGGGTGTAGGAATCTCGAGTTCGATCTCAGCGTCCTTGCGGAGAGCACGCTCGGTGACGTCGACTGCTGCTGGGCGGCTTTCGAGACGGCTTAGGAAGTCGGAAAAGTAGTACTCGACCCTTGCCAGGTTCATTTCGTCCAGCAGGATCATCAGCATTCGATCCTTTAGGGCACCTTCGGCGTTGTTCAATTCGTCCATCGCCCAAAGCGCTCGCGCCATATCCGTAGGGCGGAAACGTCCTTCGACGTAGTTGTAGAACCCCATGAGGTCCTGAGGGCTATCCCACCGGGGCTGCACTGGGACTTGCAGAAAACCGATTCCCATTCCAGCCGCGTACTGGCGCGGCAACTGGCTTTTCCCCGTGCCAGAGATACCCGCGAGCACCGCCATTTGCGTGCTCTCGTTAACCTTCATAGAGGTGTGGAAAGCACGAAGGGTGCGCTCCGGATAAGTCAGACCGGTTGCTTGGAAATGCAGCTGTACCCGACGCAGAGCGTCATTCTCATCGATAATGGCGCTCTCTTTCCAGTCGCGAAGGACACTGACCACCTGTGGAACAACTTTCAGCTCCCGAAGCGGATCATCTGTCGCCGCGTCGCCTCCACTTGCTCCCGAGGTTTTCCGCTCGAGCATCGCGTTGCGTGCCTCCAGCGAAGCGCGCGCTTCCTGAAGCCGTGCGACATCGGCTTGGATGCCTCTTTTCTCAACGGCAGACGCGGCCAATTCCGCCTCAACCCTCGTCAGCTCCTCACGCACGCCTGCAACTGCAGAGCGGCCGGACCGCAGAATTTCCTCTGCCTCGGCAACGCCTGACTGACGCGCGGCAAGAATACCTTCAAGTCGAGATGCATCTTTCTCGAGGTCATGGGCGCGGGCATCGAGTCGATCCACCCGTTCCTGAGCTTCTTCCAAGCGACGCATTTCGGGCAGCAGCTTTTCGATTTTGCTGGTCAGTTCGGCGTGCTGTTCCTGCATGTCTTCAACTTGGTCGAGCAGACGTTCTGCACGGGTAAGGCGCTCCCGGATATCTTCGTGTTCGGCCTTTGCCGCCGCCAGCTCAGCGTCAAACCGCAACTTTTCAACCTGGGACTCCTCAAGCTCTCTGCGCAGCGCCAGAACCTCATTCCGGCGCTCATCCATTTGGTTCCACTCGTCCAAAAGATCGTCGCGCTTGCGGACCAGTGCATCGACCTCGGCCTGTATGTCCGCAACCACCGCTAGCGCTTCTCGTCGCTTTTGGAGGTCATGCTCGATATCGGCCAGTGTCGCCCGCTTTTCAGCGATCCGCGCAAAGATGGCACGTTCCTCCTCGAGCGGTCCCTGGATCGAGACAGCGTGATCATGTCGTGTTGCCAACCAGAACTGGATAACAGCCAGAAAGGCGAGAAGGCCCACAACGATCAAGACGAGAAGAGGGTTTCCGGTGAGCATCGCTTAAATCCTTCTCGTCATTCGGGAATCTCTGTAGCTGGTTGGTTTGCCTCGCCGCTACGCTCTTCGGCAATCCGAACAGCCTCCAACAGTTCAGCACGCCTGATGGCGAGCGCCGCGATTTCTTCCCGCCCGCGCTGAACATCGGCGCGTAGGGTTTCGGCGGTAACCTCGATCTCCGTGACCTCTTCGCGGCGAACTCTTAGAGTCTCTGTCAATGCCTCGACACGTGCCGAAAGCTCCGCCACTCGACCTTCCGCTGCCTCGACAACGGCCAAAACTGCCTGCCGACTTGCGAGCGCTTGCCCGATAGCAGCAAGTTCATTTTCCGCGCCTGTTCGCGCCAAAAGGGCATTATCCCTTTCAGCAAGAGCCGTGTCTCGAGCCTGGCGTGCTTCCGCCAAAGCAAGGTTCGTCGCTTCAGCAAGCGCCTCGGCCTGGCCGATCGCTTCCTGTAGGGTTGACAGCGTTGCTGCGGGTTGGGCCAAGGCAGCTTCGGCGGCTACGACCCGAGCCAACAGTCCGGCGAGTTGTTCGCGAACAGCTTGAAGTTCGGTTCCGGCCGACTCCACTTCAACGCCGAGTGACGCCTTGGTCGTCCTCAGACCTTCAACTTCGCCAGTCAATGTGTCTCGCTGACCAGTCAATTGCGCGATCTGCGTTTGGGCCACTTCGATCTGCGCGAGCACGGCCCTGCCGCGTTCGATGTCGCCTTCTATCTGTGCTCGATCCAATGCCGCAGCGTCACGAGCAGCCTGTGCCGAAGAGCGTTCTGTTGTTGCCTGCGCCAACGCTTCACGTGCTTCCGCTAAAGCCGTCTCAGCCTGCAGTCTTGCGTCATCCGCTGCCTGCCGGGCGGCTTCAGACTGGCGAAGCCGCTCGGCGGCCTCCTGTGCTTCCCTTTGCAGATCGCCCTGATCACGCGATAGAGCGTCCAACTGCGCTCTCAGTGTTCCGAGTTCGCCTTCTGCACTGCCGCGTTCTCGTGCCGCTGTATCTCGAGCTGCAGTTTCCGCCTCAACCTGCGCCTGCAGCGCAACTAGTCGGGTCTGCGCGTCAGATACTCTGCTCTCCAAGGAACCAGCGTCTGCCAGCTGTTGTGCAATTCTTTCTTTCAGTTCCGTTTCTTCCGACCGGAGTTGTGCAACTTCTTGACGCAGGGCCTCGAGCCCAACGATCTCGGCCCCCAGCGCCTCGACTTCAGCCGTGGCAGTCACGCGCTGTCCCTGCAATTCTTCAACCTCAACAGCGAGTGTAGCTCTCTGCGTCGCCAAGCCAGAAACCGTCTGCTCAAGATCGCCCTTCTGTCGGTCAAGTCCCGCTAACGCCGTCTCTATCCCCTCGCGCTGGTCTGTAAGCGACAGGATGCGCTCCTGCTCACGGTCTGCTGTCGCTATGGCTTCGCGCGCAGATCTCTCCTGGTCGCGCAACAGCTGTAGCGCAGCCTGCGCAGTATCGCGGGCAGCAAGTGCGGCAGCTTCAGCGCTTAGTGCCTCATCGCGGCCTTGAGTGGCCCGCCGGAGTGCTTCTCGGGCAGCCTGCAGATCGGTGTCAAATTGCGAGACTTCCTGCCCGAGCTGGTCACGGTGCTGGCGAAGGCGTTCGCGTTCCTCAGTGAAATACCCGATGTCGCGCTCGATCTGTCCATATCGATCACTCAGATCGTTCACTTGGAACACCAGCACACCCATGCCAATGAGGCCTAGTGCGGTCAATCCTCCGGCAAGATAACTGAACATACGTGATCTACGAAAGGTCTCGTTCGACGAGGTCAAGGCAGGCCTCCATATCCTTTGAAAGTTCGTCCACCCAGAACCGTCGCACTCGCCAGCCCATGGAAATTAGTTGATGATCACGCCAGTGGTCCGCGATCTTTCTTCGGCCATCGGTATCCTGGTGCCAATGTCTACCATCCACCTCGAGATCAAGCTTTACGCCAGTTTTGCCGAAAAGCGCGAAGTCCAACCTTCGGCCAGCGATCTCAAATTGCGGTTGGGGATCGAGGCCCCTGCCCTTCAGGGCGAAAAAGGCCCGACGCTCCCACTCGCTGTCGAACACTCCCTCGCCGACCCGACGGCGCGGTTCGGTCGCCACTGACGCAAGTCGTGCCAAAGCGCGAATTTTGGCTGAGCGCGCATAGTCGAGATCTCCGAATACATGAGCAACGGCTCGCGCCCGTGAGATTGCAACGTTCAGTCTTCGGAGATCCTTCTGCACGAATGTCACTGCGGAAATCGCGCTCGAGGTCGTGAGACAAGGCGAGAAAAGAATTACATCGCGTTCTTGACCCTGAAAACCGTCCACCGTGGCGACACGGAACTCGGCACCCTGAAGTTTCTGTGCCGGAACTTTTGCTTTGACCGCGCTCTCGATGACCTGAACCTGAGGGCGAAAGGGAGAAATTACCCCGACGCTGCCTTGGTATCCTTGTTCCACCAAGAGCAGGTGGATGTGAGATGCGATCGCCTCGGCCTCGGGATGGTTTACGTTGCCCTGCTGCGGCAGCGCGGGGCCAGACACATGAGTCCACGCGATACCGGCCTTCTGGTCCTTCGGCGCACGGATGTTCTTCGGATCGTAGGAAGTGGTTAGCTGACCTCCATAGAACGTTTCACTGATGTAATCGACAATCGGGCCAGCTGACCGGTATTGATGTCTCAATAAAACCCGTGGCACACTTGGCACTCGTTTGGCGAAGTCGAATAGGGACTGACGGCTTTGGGCGAACCGACCCATGCCAACAGTGGGCAGGCCCTGAGCCTTCATCAAATTCCGGTCCTGTGCTTGCCCTAATTGCGGAATGAAGCTCAGTTGCCGGTCGTCACCTACAACGACCGCCCGCTTCGCACGAGCAAACAAGGGTAGAGCTGAGGCGATATCACATTGGCTGGCCTCGTCGAAAATTACGAGATCGAAAAGCCCTTCCTCAAGCGGAATCCGCTTTGGGGTGCCAAGGACCGACGCCAACCAGAGCGGCCGATGCGAAAGCACCGCATGGGTCAGGTCGGAAGGTAGATTGCGTTCACCGTGAAACTGGAAGTCGGCGCGACCGGCCTCGAGAATCTGTCGCTCGTCTTCGCGCAACGCGACCGAGTTCGACAAAACGGCAGGCAGCACCGTTGCTACCAGCTTTGCGATTTCGTCGGTCAAGCTGACCGGGTCGGCCTCATTGTCAAACTCATCCCGCACATGTCTCAGATTGTTGAGCCGCCCCTTCAACGCAGAAAGCGGAGCGCCTTCAGGCAGAGCGTCACGATTAGCTCCCTGAAGCAGATCGGGTTTCCCTCTGAATAGCACAGCGATAGCGCGCCATAATCTGGCCAGAAAACTTGGCCGCTCATCATCAAGTTGGGTGGGGCGTTCATCACTATTGGCGAAGTGCTCTCGGGCGGCGATCCGTTCAACCAATGCTGCGATCTCGCACTCCAGATTCGCCCGCTGCCGTATGATATGAAGCGTCCTTCGCCGATCAGCCGACAACGCTGCCAACTGTCCCATCAACTCCGGATCGACGGCGCGCGGACGCTGGCCGGTTTCATTTAGCATGTCCGCGAGAACCTGCTCCACCGACCGGTCAACCTCCCGTTGAGGATCGAGTGTTCGAACGAGGAAAGGTAGGTCAGGCGCCAGCCCCCCAAGGCGATCTTCAACGGCGTCTAGTGCCTGATGGTTTTTGGATGCGACAAGAACGGTGCCTCCCTTTAGAAGAACTGAAGCAGCCATCGAAATGATCGCCTGGCTTTTACCAGTGCCTGGTGGTCCGGTTACGACAGTCAGGGGTGCGTCAATTGCATGACGGACGGCCTCGATCTGCTCCGCGTTTAGAGGACCGACATTTACGTCGTGGATAACAATCGGCTCGCTCGACGTGGGCAATGCAAGCACGGGGGCAAGAGCTGTTCGACGTAAACGTTCAACAGACCAAGATGCAATCGCATCCAGATCACGAACCGCCCCTGCCGTGAAGGTGGACTCCGTTGGCAAGAATAGAGCAGCGATGTCGTAGATGGCGGTTGATGCCAGATCGACCTGAGAAGCGAGTTGGACACCGTTGATCTTGCCGCGCAGATGCTTAGCTGCGGCTTCGCGAAGTCGTGACAGGAAATCATCGGCAGTGAGCCCGATGCCCTCGGTCGGCAAAAAGATGTCTTTCAGTTCAGACTTTTGCCACCCAGCCGTTCTGGCAGCACCATCAAGCCAATCGGGGTTCACCAGAACATCATCTGCTTCGATCACCACGCGCAGCGTCGCGTCAGTCCGCGACCACTCTGCAGCAAGGAGGCCAACCGGCCAGATCGCCGGCGCTCCGGCCTTGCGCCCAACCATGACTGGCCATCCGACCGCAAGTGTCATCTCGTTGGCTTCGCGCCTCAAGAGGGCCTGCCTGAATTCTGCCGGAAGAGAGTCGAGTGCAAATGTGATCACTCGCCGCGCCTCTTCGTCAGGCGTCAGCGGCCCAGTTCCGGTGGCAAGGATCCATTGACTGCCGTGCCGATCAGGGGTTTGCGTTATTGCGCCTCGAGGATCGGACCGCAGTGCCGATCTCCAATAGCGGAGAAGGGCGTTGGGGTCGATTGGCACCAGCGCGCCGTCGTCGTCTGCTTCGGCGTCAGCCGGTTTGCGCTCCGTACCAATGATGGCAGGAACAGCGAAGAGAAGGTCTTCGCCTGGTCTTTCCTTGCTTGTGCTGGAACCGCCTGCGGGCTTCTTCATGGCTGAATGAAGCACAGCGACAGGTTTCCAACGACCATTCCGCTCCAGACGGACCACTCCGGAGGTTGCAAGAGCCTGCAGTTCTGAGACGATAGAACGCTTCTTGCTGTCATCAAAGGATGCCCCGAGGAGCACAAGCAGCTCCTCTGTCGTCCGACCACGCGGAAAGGCCTCAATGGTTCTTCGAACAACAGACATTCGCTGAGGCTTTTCCTAATGGTTTTCGTTTAGTTACCCATGACCACGCACATCGTCGCCAAATTGAACGACGTGTCCGAAGTCTGCAAGGTGGGTTGCTCGGCTTGACATCGTACTATTGTCGACTTCGATGTTAGGAAACAAGGACTTATCGCTAGCTTCGTCCATGCTGCGGCTCTACGGTTGGATCTGCATCCTCGGCCGATCATCAAATCTATCAACTGTGGTGACGTTTTGCTCTAGTTCGACGCAGTCGCGCAGCAGCTGGTCAAGCGCTTGGGCACCGCCACTGTGCCGGAAACCTTACGGTGGGGATAAGAAGGACGTGAGTTCCAGATTGTGGGTTTTCGCATTGCTACCAAGAACTTCGCAGCCTCTTGCTTCCACAGTGCTTCCACTGGTGGTGGAAACGCAAACGCCGCCCCGGAGGGCGGCGGTTAAGCGTTTGATAACGCGGATAGATTTGGTTGCGGGGGCAGGATTTGAACCTGCGGCCTTCAGGTTATGAGGCCCATCCCGACACCCGGAATAACCCCGTTATTTCAGATCTTTAGCCGATTTTTATGCCCGCAACGTCGGCGTCGTGTCGCACGGAACTGCCGCAAACCGCTGTCAAGAAACGGGAATCCGATCAAGCATCCGCATACTCGGTTTCCGGGACCGCCTTCCGAAGCATGATACCGATGCTCATGCGCTGCTGGCCGGGGTTGAGATGATGGTATTGCTTTTCGATCCCGTACTGCTGGGCGACGGCATAAAGCTGGTCAAGGTCGAGGCTACCATCTGGCCGCTTGACCTTGCGGTCGAGCCACCGATTGAACGGGCTGGATGCGGTCTTTTCCTTCCAGGCATCACGCTGCTCTCGCGTGATCTTCATTGACCGGTCGCGATCATCGCCGGGCTTTCGGTAGCGCGCGGCGCTTGAAAACAGACTTTCTCGGGTGATCCTCAGCCCCGGCCTTTCGATCTCGTAGCCGATGGCCTCCATGACTTGGCGGGCCATGTGACCGATCATTTGCTTGATCCGGTCTTCACCAACATCCGGGCCAAACTCCGTCAACAGTCCCGGTGCCAGTGGCTCCACCGCTGCACGCTCAAGGAACGTTGCGGTTTCCATCCGGACCACATTTTCCGGGCGCTTCATGAAGCCCCAGATTTCCTGACCAAGCTCGGTCTCGAACAGGTCGCGAAAGTTCTGCGGCTGGTAGTCCAGCCCCTTCAGATCAGGAACGCCGCGCAGTTGCATGATACCCTCCATATGTAACATGTGTCACTGGTATCATGCACAATTAACACCTGTCAATAGTGCGCCTGTCACCCCAGCAGCTTCGCCTCGACCATCGCCATCGCTTTCTGGTGGTCGGGTGACGGAAACAGATGGCCATACCGCTCCATGGTCATCTGGATCGAGGAGTGGCCCGCGAAGGTCATGATCTCCTTGATCGAGAAGCCCTGCTCGATCCACAGCGACACGGCGAAGTGGCGCAGGTCGTGCCAGCGCATCGTCACCTCGACCTTTTCCTGCAGCTTGCGGAACCGGTCCTGCGTCCGGGTGTGCTGTAGGATACCTCCCTGTGGCGCGGGGAACACCAACCCTAGTTCGCTTTTCGGGCAGCGCAGTTTCCAGCGGCGCAGGGCATTCAGCACCATCGGTCCGGCAGGAATGTCGCGGAAGCCTGCCCGCGATTTCGGCTCGCCCATCTGGTTGTACGCATCGGCGCGCTGGCGGATGTGCAGGAAGCCCTTGTCGAAATCGACGTCTTGCCAGCGCAGGCCCCGCAATTCGGAGGCGCGCAGACCGCCCAGCGCCGAGACGATCAGGTGCGGTTTGAAATCCTCGTCAGCCGCCTCGATCAGGGCGCGGATCGCCTCCTTCGATGGCACCGGGGCCTTGTGCTCGATCCGGCTGGACTTGATCACCCGCACGCCCTGCGCGGCGTTGGTGAACAACTGACCGTTGTCGATGGCATGGTCGAGGATCAGCTTCAGCACTGACAGCGCGCGGCGGGTCAGGTGTTCGGACCGGCCATTCAGCAGCAGCCGGTCGCGCAGTTCATTGACATGGCGGCGGGTCAGTTGGGCGATCAGCTTGTCCCCGATCCCGACCTCGGGCGCGGTCAAATGCAGCCGCACATAGTCGCTGTAGCCGCGCAGGGTGGACCGCTCCATCCGCCGCCCGGTCTTGCAGCGCACCTCGCAATGGTCGAGCCAGCTTTTCGCGGCCCCGGCCACCGTCGTGCTGTCGCTGTCGGCCAAATAGGTGTGGTTGGCGACCAGCGAGCGGACCTTGACCAGATAGACGTCGGCGTCCTTGCGGCGCGGGAACAGCTTGGACCGCCGCTTGCCCGCCTGGTCGGTGAAGTCCACCTGCCATCGGACCAAGCCCGAGGGCAGCGTGCGTTTGCGGATCGTGGCCATGATTTCCCTCCGTGATCGTAAGAAACGGGACCAGTTGTCAAAGCCCGTTAATTGGTGATATGAACCGTCGCACATGCACTTGCAATGAATTGTTGCGCGTGTAAAGCCCTTGTTCATGAACGGAGCACTCATCAATGACAGCCAGCGAACGGAACGGTGCGGAAGCACCCGAACCGCTCTTCTATGGCGACGCGGACGCGGTTGCGGCATCGGGGATGCCCTTGCCAAGCCTGCGTGTCCTGCAAGCAGCCGGAGCCATTCAGGCGCAGAAAACCCCCAAGGAACACGGCGGCTTCAGGAGGTTGTGGCGCGAGGAGGACGTGCTGATTGCTGCGATTGGAGCCGCGATCAGCGAGCACTTCGCCTGGAACATCCGGATCGTGGCCGAGGTGATGGCAAAGACACGCCCCGGCACATGGGCCGCGCTGACAGCCTCGATTGCCGGGACCATTTCACCAGAATCGGGTGCGCTGATCCGATCATCGCCGGACGACTGGCATCTCGACCTGATCAACCGGCAGCATCTGTTCCTACGGGTGCCACCCATTGTCGCCGCGCTTTTTCCCGATGCACCGCCCCGAGAGACCAACCATATCCTCGGCTACGCAGTATCAAAGGACACGTTCAAGATGGTGCCGTGGCTGCTTGGCAGTCCGGAGGGTCGCGCCAAGCTCGCGGCCATCACTTCCCCGGCGCAGATCATGACCGCCGAACGAGCCTACAAGCTAGCCATGGCAACCCGCGCCAACGCGCTGAGCACCGCCAGCATCAACATCAGCATGCAGGTCCGCGCTACATGGCGCCGCCTTCACGGCCTTGACGCTCACTTCCTCCAAGACGCCCTGCCCCAGAAAGGAACCTCCAATGACCCAACATCCCGGCCCCGCCCAAAAGATGCAACAGACAGCGACTGAGGTGACGCTCGGCGATGACCTGCTTCGCGGCGCGGATGAAATCGCCAAGTTCATGTTCGGCGACGTGAAGCACCGCCGCAAGGTTTACTACCTGACTGGCGAGGCACCGAAGGGCATGCCCCACTTCAAGATGGGTTCGGTGATCTGCGCCCGCAAAAGCACGCTGCTGAACTGGATCGTGCAGCAGGAGCGTTTCACCCCGGGTGAATGACGGCCATCGCAAATGTCCTGAGGTCCGCGACCCAGTCGCGGGCTCCTTCTTCCATCAGAAGCATAGCGCCCCCATGACCTTGCAGGACCATCCGCTCGACTTCAACGACGTGCCGCCTGCCCGCAAGGCGCGGGGTTCTAAGCGTATGTCGGTGGCCCGGCTGGCGGAACTGCTAAACGACCGGATTGGAGATCTTGCCGTTGCCCTGCTCGGCACCCCGAACCGCGAACTGTCCAGCCAGCAGCAGTTGCGTTTCGGAGCCAAGGGCAGCGTGGCGGTGGAGATCGCGGGCAAGGATGCAGGGCGCTGGTATGACCATGAGGCAGGCGCTGGCGGCGCTGGGCTAGAACTGATCCGCCATCACCTCGGCCTCGACGAAAAACCCGCATGGGATTGGGCGCGCAACTGGCTGGGCGAGGCGGCAATGCCTTCGTCCTGGACCGCCAAACCGGCCACCACTCCGGCCCAAGGCGCGGCCAAGCCCATCGAAATGACCGATGCGGAACGCGCCACCAAGGTCGCGGAGATCGTACGGCAGACCGAAAGCCCGAACGGCACCCCGGTTCACGCCTATCTGCTCGGGCGTGGCATCGCCATTCAGCCGCCCGACTGCATCCGGTTTCGCCAGAACGCCTATGGCAGCTATGGCGCAATGGTCGCGCTGGCCACCGATGCAGCAGGCGAGGTGCTGGCCATCCAGCAGGTCTATCTGACCGCCGACGGCAAGAAGGCCCCGCTCAATCCCGTCAAGCGCACCAACAAGGCGGTCGAGGGCTGGGCCGAACGTTCCGCCGTGCGTCTGCCGGGACGCGAACCGCTGGTGCTCTGCGAGGGGGTGGAAACCGCCCTGTCGATCTGGCAGGCGACCGGTCAGGAGGTCTGGGCCTGCCTCGGCATCTCGAACATTGCCCGCGCGCACGTCCCCGAAAAGGCAATGGTGATCATCGCCCGCGATGGCGACGCGCCCGGCAGCAAGGCCGAGGGCCAGATACTGCGCACCGCCAGCAGTCTTGTCGCACGCGGGTTTACGGTGCTCATGGCCACCCCGCCTGAAGGTGAGGATTTCAACGACATCCTGGTGCGCGAGGGCGAAGACGCCGTCCGCAACCGCATCGCAGCCGCCG
>Ga0247832_1004632_pt1 | contig 16932 bp, 2 predicted proteins | sample LaCruzMarch2015__10_FD_192407 | JGI IMG/M metagenome (GOLD analysis project Ga0247832, IMG submission 192407) | Freshwater microbial communities from meromictic Lake La Cruz, Castile-La Mancha, Spain - LaCruzMarch2015_4m | ecosystem: Environmental > Aquatic > Freshwater > Lake | place: Spain... | reverse complement strand
CGCGCACTTCCGATGGCTGCAGGCCATCGGCTTCGTCATCTGCAATCACCAGCCGTCAGAGATTTCATCCACCAAGCGGTGGGACAAGCGCTCAGCGACATCTGTGAACGCTTGGCGCTCCGATGTCTGGAAGTTAGGGTCCAGCACCACATTGGAATCAGCAGTAACGCGACCCGTGTGAATACGTGCCTCGGAAGTGTCCACAATTTTATAGTTCACCAGGAGGCGAACCAACAACTCGCTTGTGCGGAGCGTGTTGCTGCGAACCGCACGGAACTGGGAACGGTCCACAGTGTCGATCTCACCGATGAGGGTCGCGTCCGCCTCGTCCTGCGAAACGATCTGGTATGCCCCACTCAACTGAATTTGCTTGATGACAGCGTTGGTCACCAACACTGCGATGCGCGGCTCTAAAGTGTCGTTCTTAAAGGTCGGCACATACAGTTTGGTGATAGCCTGCAAGTGCGAGGGCTTGCTGGAGCCAAGTTGATAACCTGCGCAGCTTGGAAGCAGCAGGGCGAGTGCAGGAAGGAGAAGGAAATGCCAGCGTTTCATGAAAGGGAGAGGCAGATAGGTGAGGCAGGATCAGTTGCTTTTCTTTTCGTCAGCTGGAGGGGCAGGCTGAGGAGGAATACCGGTGGTGATTGGCGGCGGAGGCACAGGCAGAAGCAAAGGCTTCTCGCCGGCAACGGGTGGCAGCAAACTGCCAGCCGCCCCAGGGTCGGTGGCAGGGCGGGTTGGCAACTCAGGCTCTTGCAGAGGAATCGGCATAAAGCCAGGCTCGTCTCCTCGCATCTTTGGCTTCTCGCTCAGCTTGGCCAACTCAGGTGCCGGAGGACCGGCGTAATCGGACCGACCTTTCAGAGCCACAGCGGCAGGAACAGTGTAGTCGCTCGTGGGGTTGGCCTTGGCGTCGACGACTTCCTCGGGGAACTCAGCAGACACCTTTGCGAGACGCTCACGAGCTTCTGCGGACGCCTCGGCAGTGCCGAACTTCAGCGCCTCATTGTAGTAGATAGCAGCAGCTTTTGCCTTGCCTTGCTTCTCGTAGAATTTGCCGATCTCCAAGGAACGGGTCGCGGTTTCCTCATCGACCTGCGCCAACATGGCAGCGGCCTCGCTAGTGCGCTCACCGGAAGGATTAGTAGCCACATAGCTTTGCAGCGCGTCACGGGTGGCGACGAGGTTTTGGCTGTCCTGGGTCCTGCGAGCAGCGATGTTGCTAATCGCACCAATGCGGAACTGCGATTCGGAGGCCTCCTTGGACGAAGGATAATTATCGACCACCGACTGGTAGGCATTCACGGCGGCAGTCTTCTCGCCTTCTTCCTGATGAATCTCAGCAATGCTGAACTGCGACAGAGGGGCAAACTTGCCATAAGGTGCGTTATCGATCACCTGCTTGTAGAGCTTGATCACCTCGCTGGCACCGAGCTTCATGGGCACAACAATCAGGGTGCGCTGCTTTTTCCCACCCTTGGCTTCTTCCGCCAGCTCATACTGCTGCTGAATGGCATCAGCAAAGCGAGGGCTTTGGCGGTAGCGGTCCACGAGGGCCTGGAAGGCGTCGAACGCATCCTGAAACTTGCCGTTCTGGCGCACGTTGAGTGCCTTTGCATAGGCGGCTTCCGCTGCTGCATTGGTGAAGGGATAATCCTTCAAGATGTCATCATAAATCGAAGAGGCCTTGCCCGAGCTTGCTCCCGCAGCCTGCTGCAACAGCAAAGTAGCAGCAGCCTCCTGGGCTTGCAATTCTCCAGCACCGGAGGGGGCCTTTTGATTCTTCTCCTTGTTGAACAGCCCAAGGAATCCCCAGGCAGGTGACAAAGGAGCGCACACCAGCAGCGTGGCAAAGGTGGTGGCGGTCAGTCGGGACAAAGCAGTAGCTCTCATCGGAGCGAGACTAGTGGAGAGTTCTTGAGCCGTCAACATTCAAGGCATCAGCGTTGCAAAGATAACCGCCAACGCCCCTCCGAGCTTCGGAACAGCGAAAGCGCTTGAAGGGTGGGCCTATGGATGCGCTTCCAGAACAATCTGACCGCTGAGCACAGGCGACATGGCCACTGTCTGGCCAGACTGCGGCGCCTGTGGCAGCAAGAAGTAGCCCTGCGCCATGTAGGCTGAGCCAGTCCAGACGATCATGCCGTTGAATTTGGCATTGCGGACCAGGGAGACGGTGGCATTCGGGATGACGAACGTGCCGCTAAACAAGCCCTGTGGCGACGGGGCCAGCGTGAAGGTGAACTTGTTGTAGTTCGTCAGCGTGTTCGTGATGAGCGGCAGCGTCACGGTCTGAACCAAGGCGGAACCGAGGTTTCTGATGCTAAACACAAAGATATCTGCCGCCGTCCCTAAATCACTACCATCCAGCTCAGAGGTCTTCAGACCACCCTCACCCAACACCAGTCGGGCATTGTTAAGGCGATTGGCCAAGCCCATGACGACTGCCCCAGGCGCTGGGGACTTGTATTTGCCCCCGACGATACCGAGGTCGATTGGTCCAAAACCGTTGCGATAGGTCACCCCCTTCGACGTGGCGGATTCTGCTGCACGGTTCCAGCTCAGAGTGCCCGTGAATGTGTTATTGGTGTAAGGTGAACCCGAAGGGGTGATGACGCCGGTGCCAAGGATGCTGCCCCCTGGAGCACCAAAAACGGCAAACACCGGCACCTGACCGGTCGGCCCAACGATCCCCGCCGAGGTGTAGGCTTGGCCATCGGCCGTCGCTCCCGCACAGGTCAGGGTGCCCCCCGTGCTCACCGTGAAGGCTCCGTAACCATTCCCTTGCGGCACCTCTTGATCCCCCTCCAGAACGACGGGGATCTCCAGACCGAAGGTGTAGGCGTCCTTGTATGAATCGGCTGGGTTCAGAATGCTGTTCCAAACATTGCGGAAGCCAGTCAGCGGCTCGCTTTCCCCTGTATCGACATCGGTCAGCGTGCCCGTCAGCTTGTTGTTGGTCAACACGTTGTTTACTGGGTAAAGTGTGAACTCCAGCAGCAGAGTGGACTTGCCAACGCGCACAAATTCTGCCCGGCCAGTCACTGCCGTGATGGTGGAACCTGAAAGCGTGGGCAACAAAGTGCTGGTCAGGCTGGTCGCCACGCCGTCAGCCGTGAGCTTTGCCGTGAAGCCCCCCGCAGATGTCGTGGTCAAATCCACACGCGCGCCGAGATTTCCGCCCACCAGCGCGCTGCGCTGCACAAGTCCCAAATAAGAACCCACGACACGCGATGGATAGATCAGCGAAGGCAGCGTGGTGACGCGCAAGACATTGTCGCCACCGTTGTTTGCCTGCGTGACGGACGTTCCAGGAGCAGAAACAGTGCAAACGTAGGTGCCGCTATCGCCGGCGAGCAACGAAGACAGACTCAAGGTCTTGGAGTTGGTGCCCACCGTTGTGGTTCCGTTCTTTTTCCAGAGGTAGGTAAAGACGGTGCCAGCGGGTCCCACTGCGTTCACGCTGAAGGTGGTGATTGCACCCGGAGCAAGGACGACAGATTTTGGCGCGGCATCCACAACGAACACACGCACCGAAGAGGTGCTCAGCAGCCCAACGGGATTGCTAAGGTCGCAGGTGTAGAGACCGGCGGCCGCCGTGGTCGCATTGTGCAGGATGTAGGTGGCGCTAGTTGCCCCAGCGATCTTCACATTGTTCTTCTTCCACTGATACTTGATAGGTCCGCTACCGGTGGCCACGACCCCCAAGGTCAGCGTATCCTTGACGGCGATGAACTGGTCGCTCGGCGGTGTGCTGATGGCCAAGCTTTGGTCATCATCATCAATCGTCAGTGTGTGCGTGGGGTTCGCCCCCACCGTGATACCACTGGGCAGCGCGCCAAACGCTAGCGCAATCGTCTCTGCTCCTTCAAGCAAGGCATTGTCAACAATCGAGATCGCGACACTGGCAGAGGTTTGGCCTGGGAGGAAGGTCACCGTAGCCGCAGGTGCTGCGTAGTCCGACACGACATTGGCGCTGCCAGAAACGGTCACCGGAATAACGGTGGTCGTTGACGCTGGCGAGCTGAGGGTGATCACGATGCTGGCTGCACCCGCGCTCTCACCGACATTGCTGCTCAGGCTGGCAAATTGCACCGTGGTTCCAGGTGCGACGCCTGTGGTAGCAAAGCTGCGAACTTGACCCGTGCGCTGACCAAAAGGATTGGTCGCCACGACCTGATAATAGTAGGTCGTGCCTGCCACTAGGCCAGCTGCAGCTTCAGTCATGGCGACTGGATTCACACCATTGCCGATGTTGACCGTTGGCGTGTTGATAGCACCGCTCATGTCCAGCTGGGTCGCGTAGCGGATGAATGCCGTGGTCGCGAATTCATTGGCGGTCACGGTCGCATTGAGCGTCGCGTCATTGTCCGTGATGCCACTGGCTGCCAAGGTCGCCAACTCGAGGATGGTCGGCTGATCGAGCTTGAACAGATCGTTATAGCTGTTTGCACCGCTGAGACCGCCAAAGGTCCACACGTCGCCACTCGCATCCACAGCGATGGCGGTCTGCTGGCGAGCTCCCGGCGTGTTGGTTGACTGGCCGACGTGCAGCGTGCCATAGACAGGCACAGCTGCGGCGAGGTTAGAGCCTTTGAGCCACGTCCATTGCCCTGTCGCAGGTTGATAGCTCCAGGCATCGTCACGCAGACCGGTGCCCAGACCGCCGAAGAGATTCAGCGAGCCATCGTCACCCACCCAGGTCCGTGCCCCACCACGAGCAGCGGGCTCACTCAGGCTATCAGGCACTCCGCGTGCGACATACACCCCATTAGCAGCAGGCACCTTGGAACCACTGACCCAAGTCCAGTTGTTAGCGCTCGGATTATACTTCCACAGATCGTTGTTGTTGCTGCCGCCAAAGAGCCAGAGCATGCCATCGCGGCCCACCCAGGACGAGGCATCCAAGCGTGCCCCAGGAACATTCGTGCTCGCAGCCACCCCCTTGGTGCCATAAACCCCGACGGCCTTGGCTACCTTGCTGCCGCTGAGCCATGTCCACTCGCCAGTCACCGGATCGAATCTCCACAGATCGTTCATGAGGGCAATGGCAGTGCCGGTTTCGGCCATGCCATTACCACCAAAGAGGTAAAGTTTGCCCGTGCTGTCCAGCCATGTAGCGGCATTGCTGCGCGCACTTGGCACATTGGCTGGAGCGGAGACGCCCTGCGTGCCATAAGAACCGTTGGCCTTGGCCGTGTTGCTGCCGCTGATCCAAGTCCAGTTCGTGCCATCAAACTTCCACAAATCGTTCAGCGGCGTCGTGCTCGAAGCTCCGCCACCGAACAACCAGAGGTTACCACTCAGATCAATCCATGAGGAAGCACCGGCCCGTGCGCCAGGAATGTTCGCCACGGCTGCCTCACCTTTGACTCCATAAGTCGCCGCACCATTGATTGCCTTGCTGCCGCCCAGCCAAGTCCACGTCTGAGTCTCTAGATCGCAACGCCAGAAGTCGTTCAGAGCGCCCAGGACCGTGGTTGCAGCATAGCCGGTGCCACCAAAGATGTAGAGTTGACCCGCGCCATTGGACCAGGATGCCATGTTGCCACGTGCGCCCGGAGTGCCAACGCTGAGCACACCATCCGGGAATGTCCCCTTCTGCTTGGCCAGATTGGATCCGCCTTCCCACGACCAGTGTGGCGGCTGACGAATGATCGACACCGTGACGGTCGCCGAACCGAGGTAGACACCATTGTCCGTAACGTCATAGGTAAACGAGTCAGAACCGATGTAGCTCTGCTCTGGGCGATAGTAGAAATTGCCTGCGGAGTCATATCCCACCGTGCCGTGCTGGGGTGCCGTGTCCGTCTCATAGGCCAGCGTTCCATCGGGCGTGCCAGTGATGTTCAGACGCTTCGTCAGCACGTCATTTTCCACACCCAGCTCTGCCTGATCATTGATGATCAAGGTCGAGCGGTTGAAGTTGATCGTGTAGGTCTTGGTGGTCGTCCCGTCCTGCGCAGTGAGGAAGAGCACCACATCATTGTCGCCCAACACCAGAGGCAGTGTACCGCTCGCATTCCCTGTCACCACGGTGGTCGGTGCCCCACCATTCACACTCACCTCAATGGTGGAGAACTCATCGCCACCAGTCGGTGTCACGATCACGCTGGCCACGGAACTGGCCAAAGTGACTTCATACGCTGTCGTGCCTGAGGCGAACCCCGGGCGCAAGTTGCCAATACTGAGATCAAGGTCGGCTAGGTCGGCATTTTCGCTGGCTGTCTGAACAATAGTGAAGGTCTGCGCAGCACTCGTCTGTGGGCCGGCACCCGCAGTGCCATCATCGGTGACGGTCACCTGCACTGTCGCGCTGCCATCACTGCCAGTCAGGGCATAAGTCAGCGTGCCGCTCGCATCAATCTGTGGCAGGGCAGTGAAGATCCCTGCCCCGCTGGTGACATTCACATTGAAGGTGAGAGCCTCATTGGCTTCAGGATCGCCATCGCCAATTCCGGTGGCCCATCCAGTGATGGTCCGCGTGGCTGTCACGGTCAAGGGCACCCGCTGATTGGCTCCTTTGGTGAATAGCGGAACATCATTCACAGGTGCAAGTGTCACGTCGAAAGTCTCAGTGGCCTCTAAATCGCCATCGGACACTTTCACCGTGACAGTCGCGGTGCCCACAGCATTCTGGGCTGGCGTGACCGTCACCGTGCGGCTGTCACCGCTGCCACCAAACGAAATGCCCGAAACGGGAACGATCGCGGTGTTGCTCGACACGGCGGTGACGACGAGAGCCGAAGCCTCCGACTCAGGATCACCGATGGTGAAGCCGAATGGACCAAGGGGCAGATCTTCGTTCCCATTCGCATCGGCAATCGCCGTGATGGTGGGTGTTTCATTCATGTTGCTGACCGTGATCACGAAAATCTCCTCAAAGCTCAGCGGCGACAACGCGGTGTCAGTAGCGCGAAGGCGAATCGAGTAGCTACCCTCGGATTCGAGGTCAAAGACCGCATTCGTCTTCAGAGTATTGCCCACAACGGTGAAGCTGCCGTTGTCAGTATCGCCATCTCCGCTCGCCAAGCTGAAGACGAGGGTCGCCGACTGGCCAGGGTTGGGATCTGTGCCTGAAATGGTCGCCACAGTCGAGCCGCTGGGAAGATTCTCTGCCACGGACGTGGTGGACAGCTCGATGTCAGATGGCGCGATGTTGGCCACGTTCGTGAGTGTGATCTGGTTGCCAGCACCACCATTGTAGTCGAACTGGAACAACCGCGATCCCACGGCGACGAAGCCACCATCGTCCAAAGTGCTGCCATTGTATTTGAACAGCTGAGTCGGATTCCATGCCGTTCCATAAGTCATCAGTGTGATCACCTGGCCGAGCATGAGAGGCGTAGTGCCGTCGATCTCGGTGAAGCTAATACTTGGCAAGCCGTCGAGCGTGAGAGTGCCAACCACCGAGATGGTGTCCAGGGCAACCAGCGTGCTGTTCAAGTCGATCAGCAAGGAAGCCCCGGCGTTCATCGTGAGGTTGTTCATCGTGATGGTGCCAACCACACCGTCCGCACCCGGTGCTAGACTGCCACCTGCGTTGATCGTCACATTACCAAGCGTTCCAGTGCCAGCCAATGAACCTCCGGTCGCAGTGACAGCGCTGCTACTTGTTAGATTGCTATCCACTTTCAAGGTGCCTCCAAGAATGATCGTTTCCCCAGTGTAGCCGGGGCTGCTGGTAAGGGTGAGCGTGCCTGTGCCTGTCTTGGTGAAGCTAACACTGGTGGAACTCGTGATAGAGCCACCAAACACGGTGTTCGCATTATTGCCGCCCACACTGAGGTTCTTCGTGCCGAGCGCGATCGACGAGCCAGTGACACCAGCGATCGATCCCAGCGTTACCGTGCCACCCGTGGCATTCGTGACATTCAGGCCGGTTCCGCTACTGAGCAAGTTCACCGTCGAATTGAGCAACGAACCTGCGCCCACCAGCGAGACATTGCCCGTGTTGATGATCAACTGCCCCGACAGCGGATTGACGGCCGTCAGGGTCAGCGAGCCATCACCACTCTTGGTCAAATTGCCACTGCCCGAGATGGCATTTGCCACCGTGAATGTGGTCCCACTCGCGGGCTCAAAGGTGCCGCCCGAAGCTCCAATCGAAACACCACGGTAGACATCATCCAAAGCGAAGGATGCCGTCGTCACCAAGCTGCCACCATTCAGCGTCAACTGATCAGCCTTGCTAACATTGGGAGCCGTGCCGAGCACCGATTCCGACGCGATGCTGAGTTTCCCTGCACTGATGGTGGTTTTACCGGTGTAGGTATTGCCCGTGTTCCTCAGTTCCAAGGTGCCACTGCCAACCTTATTGACTGCCACATTGTTTTGAAGGACACCGCTGTAGGCGTAGCTGCCAGCAGCGCCATTGCCGACGGTCAATGTCTTGACGGTGGCAGATGAGTTCGTGATGTAACCGCTGTTGGTGGAAGGCACCGCAGGCTGAACAGGATTGCTCAGGGCCGCCACGGTCTGGTCGTTGCCGTTCAAGTCCAGCACACCATCGGCTGTCGTGGAAAGATTCCCCGTCGGGGCCAAGGCATCGCTGCGACCAATCATCACGCGGCCGCCATTCACGTTGGTGCCACCCGAATAGGTATTCGCAGCGGACAGAATCACCGTGTCAAAGCCAACCTTCGTCAGGCTCGAGCCGCCACTGATCACCCCCTTAATGTCAAGCAAGACACCGGATCCGAAGTATTCCTCCATCGGCCGATTGTCATTGGTTTGCTTGCCCATGTCCAGACCGTTAGCCCCTTCATAGAACTGGGTGCCCACCAGCGAGTTTCCAGCCAGGTTAAAGGTGATGTTCTCGCCCAGGTTGCGGAAGATCCCCGAGTTGCGGTTGGTCTCAGTCACATCATCGCTGCGCAGCCAGCCTTCAATGGAGCCGCCGTCCAGGATCACGTTGGCGGCACCATTCTGGTTAACCGCCACTTGCAACGTGCCCTTGCCCAGGTTCACCGTGCCCGTCCGTGCACCATCCACGCTCCAGCGCTCGACCGAAGCCTGATTGTAGGTGATGCCGCTGTTGGTCGGCGTGTAGTTGGCAATGCCAATGTCCAGGATACCATAGCGATTGATCGTGATCGGCCCGGTGCCAAGAGCATTGTTATGATTCACCTGGATAGCCCCTTGATCGATTACGATCTTCCCCGAGAAGGCAGGGCTTGCGCCGCGAATATACATATAGCCATCACCCCACTTGGTGAAGTTCGCCGTGCCACTGAGCGCGGCCACAGAAATACCAGCGCTCGTGCCTGTCGTCAGGTTGTTGTTAACGATGTTGTAAGAGTAGAAGACATTGCGGTCAGCTGTGGCATCCACATTCACGATGGCATTGTTTGTCAGGGTCAGGGTTCCGGCTGCGAGAATCGAACGAGCGCGATTGTTGGCGAAGCGGAGCTGTGCATCCACAGGACCATTGCCGCCCGACTGCTGCACTTCAATATTGCCAATGCTATGCACGCGATCATCGGCACCCGGATCAAAATCGATCGTGGCATTGTCGACGGCAATGATGTCACCGAAGGTATAGCGATAGTTCAGCAGCGTGCTCTGGGGTTGCGCGCGCAGATTGAGTTGTGCGGATCCCGCCTGACCGCCATTGAGGGTGATCGTGTTGGTGCCGACTGCATTGCCCGCAGACCCAAAAGTGCCTAGCTGAAGCGCGCCTTCATTCACCACCCATCCGTTGCTGTAGCCATTGCCACTGCCTCGTGCCGCGTCGCTTTGATCGTTCGCGATGACCAGGGTGTTGCCACCAAACTTGGTAACTCCACCCGAGGTCAAGTTGCCATTCACGGTGAGGTTGCCGCCGACAGTATTGATCAGCGCCTCGCCCGTGCCGGTCGAACCGAACTTCAGGTTTGGATGGATCACTGCCGCACCGCTCGTGATGATCCCCCCCATGCTGCCACCCGCCTCTGCGAAGGTCACCGTGCTATCGTTACTCGCACCCGTGACGCTATTCAAAGTGAAGGCACCGATCCGCAAGGCGAAGATACTGGGATTGTCCAGCAGCGTTACATTAGCTTGTGCGTTCACGATGGCAGTGGCTGGCAGCCCCGCTGCATAACCGACCATCTGACCATCAGCGACAGGAGCAAAACCATTCGCACCATAAGTTGCAAAACGGTTCTCCACCTGCACACCAAAGTAGCCCGGCAACATGTTCGTGCCTGCGGCATTGGTAGGGGCAGAGCCTGAAACCAAGATGCGTTCGCTGTTGGCTGCCGGAGCAAGACCAAGACGTCCAGTGCTCGATGGAATCAGCATCATCGTGCCTTTGTTAAGGCGGGTCAGGCTTGCAGCATTCAGCGTGATCTGAGCTGTGCTCTGAGTGACCGGTTGAATGCGTGAGCCTCGATCAAAAGTAATGGCCCCAACAGTCTCAGCGCCCGTGACTACTGCGTTAGGCGTCTGGAGGGTTAGCAACGATCCATTCAGCGCGATCGGCGTCGCATCGTCCCACCGATTCGTCGTGCCCAACGCGATGCCGATGTCCTGGAAGCGCAGTTCACTGCCCGGATGCAGAGTGATGTTCGTGTAGGCATTGGCCGTGCCACCAGCGTTGAGGAAGGTCCCCGCCGTTCCTTCCACGCGAAGAACGCCATAGGTGTGGATGGCAGCAGCGCTGGTGCCTGCGGTGAGCGCCCCCAGGCTGCCAGCCGTCAAGCTATTGGCCTGATCGAAGCGCAACGAACTACCGCGCACCACCGTGGTGCTGCCCGTGTAAGTATTCTGATCCTGCAAGAGGACGTTGCCCACGCCCAAAGCACCCAAAGGTCCCAGGTTGGCAAGCGAACCAATGCGCAGGTCCGTGGTGCCACCCACATCCGTGAGATTGCCTGCATCCGCCAGATTAACAATCAGGTTGCCCGAGTTGCGAGTGCCCAGGCGATACACCCGATTGATTCCGCCCTCATCTGCAAGGCCTGGGGCAAGTGAAGCCGCATTATAGAGACGGTCCGCCTCCACCGTGCCAAGATACATGCGACCCGTGCCGAGGGTGCTCATATCCAAGGCGTTGCTCTGCGTGCCCAACAACGCTAGCTGACCATTGGAAGTGTTGGTGAGGATCTGCTGATACTCGGCCTGGGTCACGGCAGGAGTGCGCAAAATAGCTGCCGCATAGGCAGTGCTAACCAAGTTGATCTTCTGACCTGCAAACGTGTTAATGTTGGTGATCCCAGTGCCCTCCAGGCGAATTTCCGCGCCGGGTGCAATCGTGATCAAGCCAGTGCCAAGTTGGGCAAAGGCATTACCCAGACGAGGAGTGCCAAAGCGCAGCATCCCTGCGTTGATGTAAGCTCCACCCCCGAGCGTGTTGTTGCTGGAATCAACCCAGATAGAGCCCGTGCTAATTTTGTTGATGAATAAATTGGCCCCACCGTCGTTGATATCACCACCAAAGACAGTGTCCGCGCCGTTGTTGAGGAATAGGTTCCCAAGCAAGGTGGTCCCACCTGCAAATTCAAGGGCATAGCCATTGCCACCACTGACGGTGAGAATCTGTGATCCAATGGTCAGGGTGTCGAAGGCCAGCTGTTTGTTGTTACCGCCCAAGATCAGCCCTGTGCGATCCACATTGATCGTCGAGGAACCATTCACAACGATGTCAGGACCGTTACCCGTGATACCGTAAAAGATGCGCTCTGAATTGCTATCCGGGCCGTTGGTTGCGATGCTGCCCGAGGTGCTGCCACTGTCAGCCGTGGTGTAGGTAAAGGTGTTACCGTCGGCGACCGAAGTGATGTTGAAGGTCCCCACGGGTTGGCCGCTAATGTTAGTGACCACCACACGCTGTCCATTGACATATCCGTGACCAATCACCGTCGCGGTGATCGTGGTGCCAGTGCGGGTGTAGGTCCCGTTTTTGTTAACGGCGGAGTCGGCATCCAAGCGCAAGTCGAGCGTGCCTCCCATCATCGTCACCGTCCCGTTGCCCAATCCACCCGTCAGCAGGTTGGTAGAGAGTGCGCTGGAGTTGTTTTCAGCCTTTGCATACACACGCAACGTGCCACCGGCCACCAGAGTGCCACCAGACCAGTCATTGAGGTCATTGACATTCTCCAGCACCATCAAGTCTGAAGCAGTGTCGATGCGACTCTTGATCAGGGTGCCGGCACCTGTGACCCGAGACGCCACATAGAGCTGGCGGGCTTGACCACTGAAGCCGTTATCAACATTGAAGACAGATTTACCCACCAACGTCAGCGTGTTGAGCGCACTTGTGCCAAGCTGAATGTCATAAGAGTTGCCCGTGGTGAAGCGCACCTGCTGTCCTGTTTCCGCCGTGTTCAAACCAAAGGTAAAGTTGCCCCCAATGATGGCGCGGCGATCCGAGATATTGCCACCAGCGCGATCCGCCACGATCTGCACAATCGGATTGTAATCGCCCACCACCACATTGATGGGATAGAGAGGGTGACTACCAGTAGAAAAGTTGTCATTTCCACCGAGCAGGTTGAGTTGGGTATTGGCTCCGTTGAGCACCACCGTCGTCGTGCCCGAGCCCGCTGCAAAGCTGGTGTCAGCGGTAGGCACCAAGACCGAAGAGCCCGTCGCCGAGGCGACCTGATTCATGCGGAACACCGTGGGGCTGACAATCGAAGTCACCACCGTGCCAGCAGGAATGTCAGTGCCGGTGACTGCCGCGCCAACCACGATACCTGCCGTGCTCGCCACCGTGACGTCGGTGCTTCCAGCAAGCGTCGCACCATTCGAGATTCCAGGCACCGCTGCCGACGGGGCGCTCGTCAGGGTGAGCTGCCCCTGATTCACGGCGATGGAGCCCAGTGTCCCTGATTGCCGGGCCTGCAACACAAGCGTGCCACCTCCAGACTTAGTGATGCTACTTGCGGCGATCTGACCGGAGGTCGTCGCATTGGCGGCATCACCAATGGTCGTCGTGCCAGTATTGAAGATAAGCAGTTCCTGGTTACCACCGCTCCCCGCACGCAGGCCTGCATTGATCACACGTGTGCCAGTGGTGATCAAACCACCGCTACCAAGAACCAGTCGGTTCGACGTGGACGTGTTGTTGCTGGCTGAGGCGAGTGTCAGATCAGCATCCAGTCGAGCTGCATAGGCATTGATCTCGAAGCCCGTGCCAATCACCGTCGTGGCCGTGTTGAACAGCACACGATCATTGCTCAGATTCAAAGTCGCCGCCGTGGTGCCTCCTACCCGAATATTGGTAAACCCAGCCTTCGAGAAACCGGTAGCCGCATTGTAGGTGAGGAATTCGGTGTTAGTGTTCGTGATCATCCACGGTGCCACCATTCCATTCGTCACAGTCGGTGCCGTGCCCGTGACAACCAGTCGTTCATCGCTGCCTAGCGTTTCGCTATTGGTATTAAAGGTGATCGTGCCATTGCCCACGCGGGTAATGGCTGGTGTGCGCAGTTCTGTCGTGCGACCCGGCACACCACGAACGATTTCAATGAACGAACCACCTTTAGCGGAGATCGCTCCCACAGTTTCACGGACTTCGACAGCCGCGTTGCCCTGCAAGCGAAGTGTCGCGTTATCCAGCGCGATAGCCGTGGTGTCGCTCCAGCGCCCCTGAGTTGCACTGGTAGGCAGCACCCCGGCCGAGGTATTGTCAAAGCGCAGCGTCGCCCCGGGCCGCAGCGTCACAGGAATATGGGCTCCACTACCTCCTGCAAGGAAAGTGCCGGTCTCACCCGCGACGTTCAACCCGCCATAGGTCTCGATGACGCTGGTGTTTAGCGTGCCGCGGAAATCGAGGGTGCTGAGACGATTGATCAACGTGCTACCCGTGTAGTTCTGATTGGTGAGGAACACCACGTTGCCACTGCCGTTGCCGATCACGCCATTGTTCTGAAGGGACATGGGCGCCCCAACGGTCAACTTTGAAGCAGTGCTGGCATGGACGTCGGTGATGACATTGCTGTTACCGTTAGTACCAAAGAAAAGCGTGGAGCCACCAGCTCCAAGCCGATAGGTATTGTTAAAGCCCGGTGCCAAGGTCGCTGCGTCGTAGGCACCATTGGCACCTACGGCGTTGTTGGTCGAGCCAAGGAACCAAGTGCCATCGCCCAAAGCATTCAGATCGAGCGCCTTGGTGTAGATGGCGTTCAAAGCGAGCACACCACCTCCAGGGTTACTGTTGGTCAGGTAGTAATTGCTTGTCACCGGGGCCACACCACCCGCTCCAGCCGCACGGAAGCGCACTTGATCAAGCGTCAGATCGGCCGCCAGCCTGAGCACGCCAAAGTTGTCCAGATTGCTGCTGACATAGACATTTTGGTCCGCTTGCAGATTACCAACACTGTTGAATTGGAGCTGACCGCTAGCGTTCACGATGACATGCCCCTTGCCCAACTTTGCCGTGTCACTAAGCGAGACCTGATTGCCTTCCAGGCTGCCGAAGATCAGGGGGGTAGCGCTCAGAATCGTGCCACCGTCATAGCCGGAAGTGTTATCCGCATTAATATAGATGTTCGTGCCAAACCGCTTCACGAACGTTCCCTGCCCACTGATGACACCATTCAAAGTCAGTGCGACGTCGTTCTGGAGATACAGATCGCGAATGAAAGTCGTGGTGCCATTGACCCAGAGGTTGTCGCCGTTGGCACCGGTATTGTAGACATATGCGGAGCCCAGGGTGCCCCCGACTTCTAGATTGTTGATGACAAAGGTTTTATTCGAATTGTTGCCCAAAACACGGTCGGTGTTGATGCGGCTTGCGCCAGTCATCACAAACTCCTCACTGGTGACTGGCAGCATGGAACCGTAGCGAACATTGGTGTCCTGGAAGGTGGTGACGCGCTCGGCGAGTGCCGTGCCATTTCCATCGCTGTTCAGGTTCAGATGATTCGCGCCCGTCGTTCCCCCATTGAGTTCGACCATTGCATTGGTGCCCAAGGGATTAGAAGCCCCGTCAGCCACACGCACGTTGAGCGAGCCACCCAAAACTTTCCAAAGACCGACCTCATTCTGATTGACGCCGCCCTCAGTGTGCGTGAGCACCAGATCTTGGGCACCAATTTTGGTGATGGTCTTGCCTGCCGCATTCAACTTGCCGCCCAGGAACAAACGGCCGCCATTGATGTTCAGCACCGTATTCGACTGCGAGAAGGTCGTGGCATTCTTCACGAACAGCAGACTGATGTTACCACTGTTAGTCGCAAGGCCCGCGATGTTGAGCTGCGGCGCATCAATGCTCAGCGTGCTGATCGCTGCATTGCCCGTCAGCGTGCCCGTGTTGCTGGAATTTAGATAGATCGTGCTGGTCCGATTGTCCGGCAGAGCGATACCATTGCTGATCCCCGTGCTCGCAATCGTCAGATCATAGCCTGCGCCAGGGCCGAAGGTATTAAAGTCGAGGCCGTCTTCGACCTCAGCAAGTGCGACGTTGTTATTGAACGCCAGGATACCCCCTTTGAGTGTGACGGCGCCAGTGCCCAACGCCTGTGGACTGCGCACATCAATGCCACCAAGCGCCGCGATAGCCAACCCAGGCGAAGTGTTGGTGTTCGCTAGGGGGATGGATGCGACCACGCGCCCGGCTTCAATCGTGGTGCCACCACTGTAAGTGCTGAAGCCACTTAGTTGCAGCAAGCCATTGCCAGTCTTGGTCAGCCCCAGAGTTCCATTGATCCGACCGGCAAAGACCGGATCCACACCAAAGCCATTCTTGGCCGTCAACGAACCGGTACCAGAGATCGTTCCGTTGCCAGTGAAACCGGCGATGGACAGCGTTAGCCCGTTGGTCTCAAAGACGCCAGCTTCATTCACGTTCAGGGTGAACAAGCCCGCTTCATTCCCGCGCGAGCCATTCTGGAAGAGCGCCCCTGCATTGGCAAAACGGAAGGTACCCTCTTGTACGCTGAGCACCGGCAGGCGTGCATTGCCAGTGGCGATCACGTTGGACGAGCCACTGACCTCCAGTGTGCCTGGACCAAACTTGGTAAAGTCTAGCGCGGTGATATTTCCTGACAGGGTAGAAGTGCCCGTCTGTCCGTCGCGCACATACACCAGCGCCTCGACGTTGGAAGTTCCGTTGTTGAAGCTCAGGTTCGTGCTGATGTTAGGCGCGGTGGCACCGTTCATGATCAAACCACCGCCCAGGACACGCAGCAAACTGGTGCCGTTGGTCGGCGCGATGTTGCCTGCAGCGCGCAGCGCCAAGACACCGACCGTGCCTGCTGCCACCGTAGTGCCGCCACCACCGATATCAGCCACATTGCCCGGTGCAGTGCTGGCCAAAGTGCTGACCGTCGTGACATTGTGAGCCATGAAGCCACTGGTGGCATCATAACGAACGAAGTTCGCGTCCTGCCCAGTGCCAGCAAGTGAGGAGACGATCGAAGGCACCGTCAGGATACTGCCGCCTGTGCCAGTCGTATTGGCAGGACGAGCACCAGCGGTGGTAATGACAAATTTCTCGCTCCCGCCCAAGTTGGCCGCGCTGCTGGGATTCAGCACCAGCGTGCCGTAGTTGACAGTGTTGAAAAGTCCAGCCCGCGCAAAGGCCGTATTGGCAGCTTCACTGGCCGTCAGGGTTGAGGTAGTCGTGCCCTGGCTCAGCGCGATGCGACCGGCGGCGCCATAGACAATGCGCGGCACGCTCAGAGCCTGGGCCACAGCACCACCGATCAATGAAAGCGTTCCACCGTTCAAGGTCACCGTGCCTGTGGTCCCGGCTACGAACGGTGTCCCAGATGTCATGGTCGTGGAGACGACTCCCCCAGTATGGCTGAATCGACCTGCGGCTGGGTCTTGCTGCGCTTGGCCACCAAGCACGAGGGCCGTCTGCGTATTGGCGTTGTTGTTGAGCGCCAGGGTCCCATTGCCCGTCTTGATGAGGGTGCCATTGGTCACGGCACCCGTCTGCAAGGCAGTGGCCGTTGAAAGCGTCAGCGTCTTACCTGTGGCCACGTCGATACCGACAAT
>Ga0247832_1004629_pt1 | contig 16954 bp, 10 predicted proteins | sample LaCruzMarch2015__10_FD_192407 | JGI IMG/M metagenome (GOLD analysis project Ga0247832, IMG submission 192407) | Freshwater microbial communities from meromictic Lake La Cruz, Castile-La Mancha, Spain - LaCruzMarch2015_4m | ecosystem: Environmental > Aquatic > Freshwater > Lake | place: Spain... | reverse complement strand
ATAGGTTTCCTACGTGTAACCTGAATGTAAATTCATGGGGGCGAGTGACATAGGCGCCATGGTATCGTATATATTTACGTACCGCGATAGTAGGACGATACGTATGCTATGATGTGATGTACATAACTAGGTAGTGCACCAAACGTTATGGAGAAGAGTAGAGAATCTTCTCGTTATTAGAAAGGACTTCTTCCTGTATAAAATTGTCCCAAGAGTGGCGCGCTCGATTATTACGTCGAGCGTCGCGACAACGATGCGAATGATCGTATCGTCGTGTGTACTGATCGGACGGATTTAAAGATTCGTCGGCATACCAAATGTTTAGGATATGCGCGCCTTCTCATTCGTGCTGATGCATGCGCGCGAAGATACGCACATGCATTCGACACTCATTTTGTAGCTTAAAATAACACACAATTTTACTCTCGTGTATTTTTGTCATTATCATCATCGATTCATTCTACTGAATCGATGTGTAGTTCTTAGAGTAGTTTCCTGCCTAGGACAATGGGGTAGGATGTAGCAGGTGATAGTATGCTGGGGAGTAGGTGGGTATGATCTGCCATGTCGTTGGAGAAGGTTTCGTAGAGGTAGAGGTCGTTGAGCTGATAATTTGCTGTTGCTTCCCTGAATCTCGCACGCGCTCGTTTTGGTGATAGAGTTGTGAGGAAATATTGGCATAGTTGGTCTTGTGGGATTGTCGGTGGGCATGCTATTGATGCCAAGTTAGGAAGTATGCTGTGGAAACGTTGGAGAAATGTAGAGTCGGGGTTGGTGTCAATGGAGAAGAGTTCACTGATGGTGATGTCTAATTTCGTAGGTGGTAGATGTGGGTGGGTGTTAATACCACGGATGGCGTTACGGGATGTCGTTTGGATGTTTAATGCAAGGTCAACTAATGCTCTGGATTGTGGATCGTACATACCGAGACCTGTCCTTGTGCGCATATCGGTACTAACATATAATAGTCCGTGGGGTGAGTGAGCCAAGCGAAACTAGGGCGGACAGAGCATCAAACTCGCTGGATCAGCTCAAACGCTATTTTTGTGTGGGGATTTTTTTGAGTCGACACCCACAGCCATAGTCCGTGGTAGAAGTCAACGCGTTGGTTGGTGTGGGTGAATCCGTGTGTGGCTCTACAGCAGAAGTAAAAGTGTGCCTTCTCCTCTCGGGTGGAGTGTTTTACTAGTGTAAATACCAAGGCACTCGCTTCAATTTAAGATACAGCTCTGAGATTTCAATGTGCTGCTAGTCCGCCACATTAATAATTAAATACTCGGCAGCATACACAACATATAACTTTTTTAATATTTCACGCACGCCATATTATAGCATGAGTAATAATGACGCATTATTACCAGACTTTGGTGATTCATCGGATGATGATGATACGTCCGAGGAGGGACTTGTTGTTGAGACGAAGGTGGGGAATAATAAAACCATAGCAGCAGCAACTAGTACCACTACAAAGAAGATGTCGTCGTCATCAACAATGACGAAGAATACGAAGAAGCGTAGTAGTAGTAAGGATAGCAATAATAATAGTAGTCAAAAAAATAAGAAGAAGAAGAAAGAGGAGGAGGAGGGTATCGGTGGTCCGCCGACTAAAAAATCACGTGGATTAATTGATACTGCCGCGGTTGAATCAGGGAATGATGATGATGAGGAGGAGGAAGAGGAGGAGGACGATGAGGATAGTAATAATGATTACGAACGTGATGGGTTTGTTGTGGATGAAGATGATGAGGAGGAGGAGGATGGCAATGATAATATATTGCACAAAGGCAAACATGACGCTCTTGAAGATTCCGACGACGACGACGATGATGACGATGACGATGAGGATGATAGTACAACAAATAGGAAAAAGAAACGTCTGAAACGTAATACGAATGTATTAGATGATGATGATTTAGATTTAATCAATGAGGCACGTGGTGTATTACCAAGAAGTATGAATAATGACAATGATGATGATAATAGTAATGATAGGGTGACAAGTAAAGACACGTCAACGAAGGGTCGTGGCGGTGATGGTGGATCATTATTACCAGCAGTTGTACGAAATAAGGATAAGAAGGTGACAGGACGAGATGAAATTGAATTATCCAAGGGATTGTTTACAGGTGATACCGATGATGAGGAGGAGGATAACTCTCGTAATAGTCAACAACAGCAACAACAACAAAAGAAACAAGTATTATCACAATCATCCCATAAGTATGATGATGATGAAGATGATGACTTTATTGAGGGTGATGATGGTATTGATGATAGTGGTATAGGAAGAGGAGGAGGGTTACATGGAAGTGGTGGTGCTGGAGAGGGTGGGATTAGTGGTGAATTTGAATACATGTTACAAGAACATCTTGATATATTTGGTGTAGAATTTACAGGAGATGGTGATATGGGGGGTGGAGGAGAGGATGGTATAGGTTTAGAGGGAGGGGGTTTAGGTGTAGATGATTATGATGATGATATTGAATTGAAACGTAAGTCACGGAGTAAGAAGTATCGTGAACATGGAGTTGGTGTTGACTATGGTGTAGATTCCGGTGAAGAAATTGAGGATGATTCCGATGATGATGATTCTGACGTGGATGAGGATGATGATGCCGACCTATTTGGTGAGGATGATGCCGATGCTGATGATATTGGGGATAAGCAACGTGCCGAGGTATTACGACTAAAACGTGAAAAGCGACGCATGGCTCGGAATGAACGTAATCGTTTAAGTAAGGCACGTATCGAGGCTAAGCGACGTGCTGCACTCCGACGCGCATTCGAGCCGGTGCAGCTTGTAGAGAATTTTTGTACCGAACGTGATGAAGTCATACGCACAGTAGACTGTCCAGAACGGTACTATGATTGGCTCGAGGCCACGACGACGTCAACGACAACCATCTCCTGTCGTCCAACTCTAACAATTGGTGATGATATTACTTTAGACGAAGATGAGGAGGCATTATGGATCATGCAAAAGATACCCGCGATACATTCAGAATGGTTGTCTTATTCAACCTCCCATTTTCAATCATTGATGGGGGGGGATGATGAAATCAGCACCACAAAGGATCGTTTGGTACTAGACTCCATTGTATACGCGCTACGGTACATGCGGTTTGAGAAGCTCGAGCCAGACTTTATCCGTCGCTACCGACAGGATGTGGTGTCATCCCCATCTGTGCGGGATAACCTTTACAATATACTTGATGAGGATGGGGAGTGGGAACGCATGACCGATGCACGGTCAAAGATTGAGGGTATGTTAACATCAGAATTAACGAATTCGGAGGAGGACGAGTTGATAGTGTTACAGAATCAATTACAGACTGCTGAGGATAAGTTGCAGGAGGTATTAAATGATGAGGAACGTGTTCAAGAAAAGATACGTGGGCTTGAGGCCGATCAGGATAAGAACAACAACGACGACGATGATGATGATGATTTGTTTGGGGATGATGATGATGATGACAAAAACGAGAAGAAGTCACAAGAACTTGAATCACTCCGATCTCATCTTAATGCGATAACCGCTCTCTTAAATGCACAATCTACTGAGGTGGCTCGCCTCGATAGTCTCTGTCGTGAGAAGGAGTCCTTGATGGCCGACGGCGGCAGTACCACCACTATCCGTGCCCCATCGTTTGGGGCAATTTCTGTCAAAGGAAAGATGATGTGCAAGGATAAGCTATGGCACTATGGAGACTACTCCGAGTACGTTCTGAGCATGACAGAATATCAACAGGTTACAGACATGAAGGTGTACTTGAACTTGATTAAGGAGGGCAACCAGGCCATTCAAGACAAGACGTCGCTCGTTGGGAATAGTTCAAGAAAGAAGGATGCAAAGGAGAAGAAACGTAGTCGACGATTCGATTGGGATTATTACCGTACCTGTGTCTCAGAGGGATTACGTGCCGTGTCCTACAAGTTCATTTTACCCCCATTCCGCGCTGGTATTAAGTTAGAAGAGACCCTCACGTCCAAGACAGGCTTTAGCTACGACAGGTTACTTCCGGGCGAGGAAAATAGTGATTATAATACTGCACTTCAATGGTCGGCGCCTGTCATTGACGGCCTCAGTCCTCAAGAATTTAGCGCTCAAATGATTGATAGTGGTGATCTTGTCATCCTTGCTGCCGCGAAGGATGATGCAGCGTGGGATGAAACACCCGAAATGAATGATCCGCTCCGTGCTTGTCGGTATGTGGCTGCTATGGAATTGGCGCACGAACCACGCATTCGCTGTCAACTGAGGTCGATTTATCGTTCCGAGGCCGTCATTACTACTCGTCCGACCTCCAAGGGTATGGAAGAAATTGATGCCTTTCATGAATGTTACGGATTGCACTTGATCAAGGAAAAGCCTATCAAGGAATATTTTCCAATGAGCACGGCCGAGCTGGGACAGCGGAATGCACGTCTTAACGCCGAGGAAGTGAAGGAACATGATATCAGACTCAAGCAGAAAGAGACAGATAATTGCATTCAATATCTCAAGCTGCTCAAGGCCGAAAGAAGTGGTCATATTTCTTTACAGGTTCACTTGCCTTATTTGAATAGCATTAGTGATACGCCATGGTATAAATCCGGCCCAGATACGCTAAGTCGTGAAGGCCAGGACATTAGTAGGCTCATGGAGACGCTCACATTGGTTTACTATCCCGCCAATGACGACACTGACGAATGGAATGAGGAGCGGAAGAAGATTTTGAGGATGGCACTAGTAAACTACCTTTTACCACAATTCGAGGCCGAAATTCGACGTGATTTACGCGTTGCCTCGATGCGCATCGGTGTTGTGGAGGCTGGGAAGAATTTGAGGCAAATGGCGATGACAGGACCGTACCGTCCATCACACCTATTGGGTGAGAATCGATTTATCGTTCCTACTGGAGATTTGCCCATCGTGGCTGTATGTTCGTCTAATGATGCTAGAGATGGGACGTACCTGGCCGCTGTCAATGGTCGTGGTGAATTGAGTGATCATGTTGGTGTGACAGATATCAAGTCGGACCAGGCTCGTGAGAAGATCATTACGTTTCTAATGCAGACGAGGCCTGCCGCAGTCGTGGTAGGATCGGGAGGTGGTGTGGGGAGCAGAGCCACTGCCAGGAGAATAGGTGAATTCATCGCAACTGCCACAGAACGTTGGAATAATCGTTTCATTCAAGGAGAAGATGAAGACGACGAAGATTTCGATGCCAGGGTGGCTACCTATCGCATGATGAATCCTGAGAATGATGAGGACGAGGAGCAAGACATGTGGAAATGCAACGTGGACATTGTTGATGACAATGTCGCACAATTATTTGGTAGGAGTGTTCGTGGTAAAAAAGAATTTCCCGACAGCGCTATGAACCTAAAGGTTGCCATCGCTGCTGCACGTTGGGCCAAGGATCCCCTGTGTGAATTGACATATACCTGGAGCGTTGCCAGTGATGCGGGCATGTTTGGGACAGAAATGCTCTTTCTGAATGTGCATCCACTTCAGCGAATCCTTCCGAAGCCATTGCTCCTGCGTGAATATCAGCGTGTTCTTTGCGAAGTTACTGCCGAAGTTGGAGTGGATATCAACGGCGCGTGCACACACATTCACATGAATGGTCTGCTATCATTTGTACCAGGACTTGGTCCTCGTAAGGCTAGTATTCTCAAGCAGAATGTGTCGCGGATCGGTGGGGTTGTGTCCAGTAGGAAATCAATCTTGGCCAAGCGTCTTTTGGGTCCCATTGTCTACAACAATGCAGCTGCGTTCCTCCGAGTTCGCGCCACAGACCAGTTGCGAGATCAATTGCTTCATCCCTTAGATGACACTCGCTGTCATCCAGATTTGTACCACCGCTATCGATATGCGATCCAAATTGCCGTGGATGCTCTTGAAGCTGGTGATGTCACCCGAGACGAAGATGGTGTTATATCTGCCATTCGTGATATAATGGATAATTCACAGGGTGAGGTGAAAAGGCTATTCCTTGCAACCAAAGATGAGTACGAACGTACCTATTGTACCATATTCCCCAGTTCGAGTGTTCACACGTGGGATCCCAAACAACTACCTGGGGAAAGTTGGCGTGATAAAGTTGAAGATCTTGATATTGAAGCCTTTGCCGAAATAATTGCAAAAGGTGGAGATGGGAAATGGCTTTCGCACTTGACAATGGTAAAGTGGGAATTCCGCCTTCCTTACGTTGATCCTCGTAATCCCATGGTTCCACCAAGTGGTGAAACACTGTTCAAACTTCTTACGGGTGAGTCTGATGCTACGCTTTGTCCAGGGAAGGAAGTTACTGGCATGATTGTGAAAAATGGCGACTTTGGTTCACAAGTGAAGCTCGAGGGTGATGTTCCCGGTTTCATTCCACTTCGCAATCTCGCAGATGATCATGTAGAATCTGCCGAGGACATTGTAAGCGTCGGGACTGTAGTCACAGCGCTCATCACTCAGGTAAAAATGGATCACATGTGTGTCGATTTAACATTAAAGAAGGAAGACTTTAGGAAGAAGTCTAGTGAGTGGGAAAGACCGATGAGTCTCCCACCGTTAGATGATAACTTTGACAAGTTTGCCGCACTTAAAATTGATGATGAGAAGGACAAAAATCGACAGGCTCGCCTCGAGGCGTTGAGTTTAACAATGGGTTCGACAAAGATTCAGGGTGCAGACATCAATGCCGATATTAAGCGTTCTGGTAAGGCAACTCGTCGTGCCTGTGCACACCCAGCCTTCCGCAATGCCGCACATGACGTAGTTGATCGAGAATTGAAGGAGAATGGCGATGTCATGGTCGGCGATGCTCTTATCCGTCCAAGCAATAAGTCATGTGACTCATTGGCCATCCATTGGATGGTCCGACCCGGTTGTATCAAGGTGATTGAAGTTATTGAGCAAGATAAGGTTACTGACGCTAGCATTGGCAATCGGCTCCTTATCAAGAAAGAAGTCTATGAAAGTATTGATGAGTTACTAGGACGATATATTGCACCAATGAATGACCGTGTAGAGGAGGTACAGCATCATCGCAAATTCTTGGACAAACTTGAGGATGATGTCGATGACATACTCCAAGAGATGAGAAGTAAAAGCCCCTCTGGAGTTTTCTACTTCATTTGCTGGAGTGAGAGTTACCCCGGCTACGTCTCTCTTCGTTTTATCTTGGGCAAAACTCCGAGGCATCATACAATTGCTATTACCCCCGATGGCTTCGTTTGGGGATCTAAAGCATACAGCAATATGGATCGACTAATGAATGATTTTAAGAAGAACCCATCTGGTCCAGGTGCTAAGTCTTATCCTCCAACTGCTGGCAATGGTTCAATGCAAGGTAGTGCAGTGGGCAGGTCCGAGGAAACTAGACAATCTCGATGGGGTGCAAAGAGTGCTGTATCAGTTGGATGGGGTGGTACAGCGCTTCCGCCGCCAGGTCTACCACCCGCCTTTGCTCCTCCTCCTGGCCTGCCACCGACATATGCTGCCCCTCCTGGCCAGCCTCCTACATTTAGCTACTGAGGTACACATGAATGTGGGTATAAATATATAGATATGAAGCCTGAACTAGTAGTACAAGCAAAGAACACAAGGAAATAAACAGAATAATGAAGAATTAAAAAGCAGGGTATGTGGTATTTTAAAAAGGGGGTCACTACATAATAGCCTAAACATTTTAAAGCTCACTAGTTAAACTACCAATGGTCTTAAATTCTCTATTCAATAATAAAGTTAGCCGTTTCTCAGTATCATCATCATCGTCATCATTTGTGTCCAACAACTCCGCATCACTGCCTCCTTCTTCCTCCACAGTCCAAAACATAACACCCAAGAATCCACGTCCATTATACTCTACGAGCGTCTGTTCGTACGCAAGTCGTATTGCCTTGGGATCAACTTTACAGAACTTCATCCCATCTACCCAATAATTGGCTATCCCAATAACAAGTTTTTCTAATGGTATTTGTACAACAAACTGTGAGGTGGTGTCTTCTTGTGACAATGATGATGTTGATGATGCTACTACTAATGGTGGCAAGCCAGTGACTGTATATCCAGTAACAAAACTATGTATACGTTTCATCAATGCCAATGTTTGATCGATATGTCTACGATGTATATCGTGTGCAAATGGCGAGTATGCCTCATATAATTGTATGGATATAAAATCGAATGTATCAATACCTGCCTTGGCGAGTATGTAGGCATAACATTGTCGTCCAGCGTGTCTAAATTTTGCATTGTTAATAATTGTACGATCTTCATTGGTAGCAGATGAGGATGTCGTCCATGCTCGTGGTGGTAAATTTAATGCTAATGAAAATTCACCATCTATACTGCCTTCATTGATTGTAGAATCGAGGTAGGATTCAGCAGGTGCCATAGATACTATATATCCACGTGACTTGGCCTCAATTGAAAAGTCAACCACAATATCTAATGTTTCTATTGAAAATTGTGACGTGGAGGATGTAATATCATCATGTCCTTCGTAATCCCAATCGATACCATCAAATAATTGAGACCTCCTTTCATCATTATCATCATTGGTAGTAGCGCCTGCTTCTATTGTGTTGAATTCATCAAATACATCAACCCATTGTGAGCCAGTCAACCCTGATGGTGGATGTGGACCATTCCATCCACCAAAGGCTGCAAGATGTATCACTTCCTTGTTACGACTATTTCGAATCTTTTGTATGGCATCAAGATCTAATGACGTACGTATTCTACCCCCCAAGGATGATGTAGTGTCAACAATTTCAAAATGTACAAATGACCATATTATGACAGATGCTCCGTCTTGTATAGCACGTTCGACCTTGCCTGAATTCGGATTAGATGCGTATCCAATAATAATAGGAGAAGAAGTGGTCGATGAGATAGATGAAGATGACTGAGTCATTTTCATCATGTTGCTGCCTTCTGCCACAATTGGAAAGGAATGCACTATGCCACTAAAATAGTCACTGAATAATAATGGCAATGCGTAGATCAGTTGGTTGCACCAGGGCATTACTAAATGAGATTAAATTACTCTATCCTCACTCGAGGGTAATATGTTGTAGAGAGCAATAGACGATAGATGATAGACGTAAACTAAATACATATCACATACGAGTTTAAGACCCATTTTTCAGAGCAAATTCTTGCGTGGTCCCAATGAGGTATCACGCCACATTAACAGAAAAGTTCAAGCACTCCCTTCCGATCAGTTTGATATATGACACCCCTGGTCGGAAACATATGCGTCATCATACCTAATACATAGACGATACGAATGATGTTCACGTTCGTTGGTAGGAAATCGTCTCTTCCCGCTGGTGGGAGAGTTTGAAAAAAATGGCAAAGCCCTTTTCTTGTCTTCGTGCACCTTAACGCATTGATTGGCGATGGTGAGAAACCCTTCCAAGTTTGCAAATTCTTGAATCCTCCTTGAATTGCTTTGAAATGCTTCGTTTCGGCGAATACACATGAACTCTATTCCATCGAACATCTCCAATAGGTGATTATTATTTTGTAGAGTCCATTGTTTTGCGAGTCCGTGTTTTGACGGTGTGGTGAGAGAGCATCTTGGAATAAGTTCATCTATATATTTGTATTGCTGCCAAAGCGCTAACACTTCTTCTTCCGTTCATTATTTGCAGTATTTTTATTTTTTTCTTCGTAAAACCAAGATGAATGACATCATCCATGACAATGCGTCTTCTCATGGCGAAGTCATAATAAACGAGGCATTTCCTCTATTAGAAATATCATTCAAGAGCTATAGTGACTCGTCTGCTGATACCATGTCCGAGTCATCGTCACATCCATCACCATCGACACTTACCCCCATTGATGATCATCATCATCATCATCTTTCAAATGATAATGACGATGATCAACAGCAACAGCGGGATAGTAGTTGTGGAAGCTACCGTGGACGTCAATCACGATTGGCATTCCAAATTGCCGCCATGCTGGGTATGTTATCACTCGGACTATTATTTGGTGCCGACTTTGTGAGCATGGCCAATAAAAGTAGCGAGGAGAATGATCAACATCAGCATCAATATAATAGTTTTGATACTACCGCTGACGCGATCGATAACAACAGCGCGGCAAAGAATTATTATTATCATCCCAAGTCTTCGTCTGAGCGAAGTGGCACGACACGACCGACAATGGAAGAGGTTGATGACAACAATTTTGATCCAAGATTAATGAAGGCCAAGGCAAGTAAGAAAAAGGATAAGGCTGGGAAGAAGGACGATAACGCAGGAAAGATGATTGATGATGAGTATTATCGAATCATTAGTGATGATCAAGTCGATGTACACAAAGAAGATTACAATGATGATGATGATGATGATGATGACAGTAATGCCACGAATCCATCACAAATTGACATTGGTAGCTCTGCTGGATGGAATAATATTTCTATACCCGTGTCATACAACCGATGTCCCTATGTCATACAAACCTTTCAAGATTTAAACGAGGGGGTAACTGACATGTCCTTATTGCGTGACAAGTATATTACACAATCAACTGATTATAATGTATTTTATCGTGCCACGGCATTATTGTTTTGGAAAGACTTTGGTTCTGGACACTGGGGAGTCAAGCAAGACCGGAGTATCAATTTAGATGATTTAGTATTGCTAAATGATGCCAAGTATGTGTCTGATGGTACACCCATAAGTCCACGGAGTACATGGACATGGATTACCGGTGATCAACATTTAAGTAACTTTGGTGCGTGGCGTAATCGGGGGGGGAGTGTTGTATTTTCAGTAAATGATTTTGATGAGGCAGCGGTATATGATTTTCATATTGACGTATTACGTATTGCTGTCTCGATATGCAATCATGGTTTTACTAATGGTCTTAATGACGAAGAAGTACGGGATGCACTCGAGGCATTTACTTACACCTACGTCAAGACTGTGATTGATTACGTTTGGAATGATAGAGCACTATTGTTTGAGTTAGATTCGTATACGTCAATGGGGGCATTACGAGACTTTATAGTGAATGTCGAAAATGAAATGTCATTGGCAAAACAGATGCACAAGTTTACTGAGGTGGGTCATGATGGCATGAGACGCTTTATACGGGATGATGATACCCGTCTCGAGGACGTACCAGAGAGAATAGAAAGGAAAATACGAGAAGAGATTACATCGACTAGATATGGTGCGACAATGATGCACATGGGATGGAAAGTACGAGGATGGGATGATGATTTTTTCACAGTCTTAGATGTGGTACGGCGTGTGGATTCCGGTGTTGGGTCCTACGGTGTTGATCGGTACTATGTTCTACTTAAAGGAGAAGATGTTCTCTTAGAGGAAGAGGAGGGCGTGTTAAGCTCCTCTGTTATACTGGATGTGAAATCCGAACCTGTATCTTCAGTCTCCCGGATTATCAACGACATCGACTACCCGGATAGAGACGTTAAGGCATGGTACAAATACATGTTCCGGAATGAGGCCGATCGTGCAGCACAGGCACAACAACGTCTCACGTCCTACACAGATCCGTTTGTTGGTTATTTGGATATTGATGGAGAGTCTTATATTGTACGACAGAGATCTCCGTATAAGAGTTCGTTTAACATTGATACATTGAAACATTCCAGAGCATTCAGTGAATTCACTGAGCAAATTGCTGTAGAAACTGCGACAGCGGTAAGGCACCCATTGTACCCATATTATTTCTCATGTGTAATTAATACGCCTAAGTTCTCACTTATTTCTTCCTCCCCACCACATGTTTTGCATTCATGAAGCACACAAGAGGAAGTGTTGCCAAGTCACCGGGCCAATTCAAACAAGTGATAAAGGGGCTGTTGGGCGGCGATCAAGCTAGACGACGATGGAGCGATGTAAGTTATATGGCATGGTACTTTCGTTAATGTGTCTTGCTCGACCTATTGACAATTATTTGTTTTCCTACACATGCAGCTCGTGGCCAAAATTGCACTCAGTTACCATGATCAAGTGAAACTTGATTTCGATTGCTTTAATGACTACGTGAAGAAAACGTTTCCATCGGAGGGCAGACAATCCCCAAGAAAACATGGCATCTCCAGAGCCTAAGAATATATAATGCAGTGACTTATTTATATGACCATTATTGCTATCTACCCACAGTTTCATATATTTGTCCCATTGTCCACATCAAATTCCCTGAAATTCCGCTGGCACATCTGGCAAGTCCCCAAATTCTGGCTCAGGCAATTCTCCAAGGAGTTCAGGCGCACGTAGTGCCGCAGGAGACGCAACGCTTACCTTCTCATTCATGAGGTTAATCTTGAATTCCGACGACGGACCATACCGATCTTTGTTGTACTTCAGAACCTCCGTAACAGCATTCCGTCCGCCACTTATGTCACCTAAAAGCTTCGTCTTGTTCCGTTGACAGAAGTTCTTAAACCAATGCGAATCCAGAACAACGTCATTTCCATGCTCATCTTTCTCCATGTTCTTACCCTTGATTAACTGATTCGCCAGATCAAGACCTTTGGCACGTGTGACTTCAATACCCTCAGTGAGCCAGCCATTAATCGTCGCAATGAGTGGAGCGTCAACGGCAGTGTACTCTTTAGTTCCCTTCCGAACTTTAGACACGAATAGTGACTGACGATGTATGCGACCACGGATAGACGACATGTTGACCTCAAAGTCGTGAATACCGAGCTCATTTTTGACTTCCTCAATAATCTTAGGGATGCTACCATCGGCCATCTTTAGACTCCGTGGGCCCTGCTTCGTCATCGTCGTACCCTTGTTGGCATCATCCCGTTCACGTAGGTACCGTGCAGTGACCTCATTTATGAGAGTCTCACGACGACGCTTATCTACCTCCGACAATTCACTAACCTTGAGGCGGGTCTTCGGATTTTCAATCTCGAACTGCGGATTCTCACGTGTGAAACGCCCCTGAACCTTCTGACGTATCGCCCTCATTCTTCCGGGGTCGGGTTCTAGACCCTGCTCGTCTCTCACAGCCGCACTAAATAAAAATCAATAATGATGAGTAAGATACACGTCTGCATCTAAATTGAAGATTAAATCATGGTGAACAACGTACATAATCTTTTCAAAAGTCCCCTTCGCAAGACCACGTCCATCGACTCCATTGGTAAGCTTCGCATCACGGTACCTGATATATATCTCATCCACAAGTTTCTTATCTAGTGCCGCCCCTTCCTCCGACTCAGGATTCTTGTGTCGTTGGTAGATGAAGCGTACACGATGATCAAGCTGCTGCATCGTGCCTAGATCAATGCCGTCCAATCCCATTTCCCGGATAGTTTCGGTAACAATCGCCTCGAATCGGCCTTTCTCAAGACGGGGGTATTGCTTCCGTTCCTCAGTGTACTTGCGTGCTATCTCAGCCACGAGTCGACCTTCGTCTGTATCTTTCCCACGATACCCCCCTGTTGGTTTCGTCTTGATACGTTTTGCCTTGGGTTCCGCACTTGGTTTACGCCCACCCGGACGCTTACCACCAAAGTGAAGATACTTGACCCGGCGATCTAGCATCTTCCAGTTGATGTTGATATTCTCAGTGTATTCGAGGTTCAGTTCTTGCTTGGTCTCGGAGATGATAGTCATTAGACGGTCTTCTGTGAGTGTATTCAGCCCCTCACCCTCGGCGGCATACTTCTTGTAAATTTCGTTGATAAGGAGTTCTTCTTCGGCATTCTTCTTGGTATTCTTCGTGTTGTACCTTCCCCGCTTCTTCCCCTCACCCGTTCCCTGTTCGTCGTTCGTCGTCGTTACTTTCTTCACCGCTTGCTTGGAGTTCTTCCCCACCGCGGGTGAGAACTCCTCCCCACCAAGAGACCGACGGACCTTGATTTCGTTGATCTTCTTGTCATACTCTGCCATGTCCCTTTCAACCGCAGAGACTATACGATCGAATTTCGAAGGTGCCCCAATCCCACCATCCTCAGCCTTGGTATCGCCACTGAGGTCTGGCAATTCATCAGTCTTCATGGCATTATCCAATAAAAAGGCCATGTTATCATCGTCGGGATCATCATCATCATCACCATCTGCCTTGACTCCAGCAGCCTCCATGGCAGCCAACGTGGGGTACTTGGCAATACCATCAAGTAGCATTGCCTTGGTCAACGAGACATACCGTCCTTGGTATTCATTCACAAGGGCATCGATCAATGTATCAACCTCCTCACCAATCTTATTATCCCCAACAACAACTCCCTCCGAAACGCATGCCTTGGAAATACTTTTAATTAGTGCACGTACAGCCAGAAAGTCCTTGGCGGCGGCGGCATCGGATGCATTCACCGCTACGATTTCGTCATTGGTCTTCGCGAATGCGGGGAGTAATAAGGGAGGCAAGTCCCCATCACGTCGTGATCGACCACTTGTCTGTTCCTCATCGTCCGTCTTCGACGACGCGGCAGCCGCCGCCAGCGGAGGAACGGCATGCCTCCGTCCCTCATCGAGAGAAGCGGATACTCGTTGGAGGAGGACTTCCTCCTTCTTCGATTTCTTCGGCGCAAGGCTCGGCATGTTTGGAGGCGAACGAGTCGATTGAATCAAATCGAGTTGGTTGTGAATTTTTCGGGTTGTGTGGCGGAAGGTTGGTGCAAGTCAAACGAACTTTTGTAGTGATACGTAAAAAAATTCACACCCTCGCCACGCTGTCCATCCTCGCGAATTCTTAGTGGAGTCGGTAGCAGTGGGAATCATGTCGCAGATTGATACCCCTAGCGTCGAACCGAGCGACTCGTTCATGGAGTTGATTGGCCAGTCGGTGAAGAAGGTGTCCCTGGCCGCCAAGAACGAGTCCATGAATACATTATTTGGTAATAAGGGTACCGATGGCACTATGCTATGGGGTCTACTTCACATTAAAATCATCAAGTGTGAAAAATTACGTGATGCTGATGTCAGTTTCTTCAATCGAAGAGATAAGAGTGACCCGTACGTCGAGGCCTATATTGATGGTTACCGTCTCGTAAAGACAAGTGTCATAAGAGATAATTTGAACCCCGTCTTCAATGAAGAATTCTTCTGTCCCGTCGCACACTATACAGAGAATATTGTGTTCAAAGTCATGGACAAGGATGATTCGTTCATGCTAGCGAAAGATGATCTTTTAGGGGACTACACGTTGCCCGTGAGTGAGTTGATCAAGTACGTTGACGATCTAGATATGAAGGAGGATGCCGATATCGTACCGGGAGATTTCAAACGTGTTGGACTACACAAGATAGTGAAACTGAGTGCTCACGTATCCAACAAAGTTAAAGATCACGGTACGTTGGAGTTCATGATTGAGTTCATCCCCACGCGCATGCTTTCGAAAACGCCCGAGACTCCGGGTGTGTACTTTCACACAACACATGGCAATGATGTCAAATTGTATATGAATGCCGACGACGATGGGTCTGCTCCTGTCATCAGATATGGAGGACAGAACGATGATGAAAAGGTGTGGAAACCACCGAGGATGTGGCGCGATGTTTTTGACGCAATTTGCAATGCAGAGCAATTCATTTATGCAGTCGGTTGGAGCTTTGATACAGATCAATACTTGTTGCGTGGTGATGAATTAACAAAAGAGCTAGCTCAGGGTAAGTATTCCCCTCGTCTTGGAGAGCTGCTGCTTGATAAAGCAGAGGAAGGACTTGTAGTGAACTTGATGCAGTGGGATGATTTCTCATCCAATATGGTTCAACAAACTGGTAAAATGGGCACATATGATGAGCAGACGAGAAACTTCTTTAAGGGTACAAAAGTGAATGCTAGGTTCATGAGTATGGCTGGAGGCGAAACGAATACCATACTCGAAGGAATGAATAAGACGATGGCGTTCACGCATCATCAGAAATTCATAATCGTGGATGCACCAAAAGCTAATGGTAAAGGCAGAGAGCTTCTTGCCTTTGTTGGAGGGATTGATTTGACTGAAGGACGCTGGGATAATCGTCAGGTACGTCATATGATATATCACTCTCACTGTGTCATTGCTGGTCAATTTCTGATCTCTTCGTTGTCTTCTCGTTTCAGCACCCACTCTTCCGCACCCTTCAGAGCTTGCATAGCGGGGACCAATACAAAAAGTGCTTCAATACGAACCCTGCCCACGGTCCTCGTCAACCCTGGCACGATATCCACAGCTCCGTTCGTGGCCCCGAGGCTATCCATTTGGTGAGGGCATTTGAGGAACGGTGGAAGAAGCAAGCAGAATCGAAGCTCCTTGTTTCTCTCAGTCAATTAGGGTTGGACAAGGAAATATCACTTGAGAACAAAGGAGGGTGGTGTGCTCAGCTTTCTCGGTCAATTGATTCAAGGGTCAATGACTTCGATCCAAGTGTCGCGAAAGCACCTGTCCTTGACTTTGTTAACGATCAACAGGTCCTATGGTCGACAAAAGGACATCCACAGGATAAAATCTGTCAACTGTATAAGATGTTTCAGACTGCTACAATGAATCGAGTGACATCCAGTCGTTATCTGGACACGAAGAAAGGCCGGTTGGTTGATACTAGTATCCACACAACCAACATTCACCAAATCCGACGTGCAAAGCATTTCATTTACATTGAGTCACAGTACTTCATGGGATCTTCGTTTATGTGGGAAGATAATCGTCATGTCAAATGCGGCAACATGATTGCCGCAGAGGTACGAATTGTGACGAGTTTTGCTGTTCTTTTCAGTATGATGTATTGAGTGCCAACTTTATTTGTTTATCTTTCTGCTCTTCTTTAGATTGCCCTCAAGATATGCGAGAAGATTTTCGCTAAAGAACCATTTGCGGTGTACATTTTGCTTCCAATGTGGATGGAGGGTATTCCCGCAGCCGATGCAACTCAAGGATTGCTCTACTTCCAGCGAATGACAATCGAGGCATTGTACAAGCAGGTTAATGATGCACTAAACACACACATGGCTACCTCATCCGATAGTGGACTTAAGGTTTCAGACTACC
>Ga0247832_1004627_pt1 | contig 16966 bp, 27 predicted proteins | sample LaCruzMarch2015__10_FD_192407 | JGI IMG/M metagenome (GOLD analysis project Ga0247832, IMG submission 192407) | Freshwater microbial communities from meromictic Lake La Cruz, Castile-La Mancha, Spain - LaCruzMarch2015_4m | ecosystem: Environmental > Aquatic > Freshwater > Lake | place: Spain... | reverse complement strand
TCGACGATGTCGCCAACGGGGGACCCTTCGGGGTGCCCCACATGATGAGCGTGGCAGCCCTGGCCGCCACGATCGCCTCCGGCCACTACCTCCTCCCGGTGCTGCGCCGGGGGGCTGTGGTGAGCGCCGTAGGGCTCGCGATCCTGTTCGCCGCTGGTACATCCTATGTGCTGGTGGCAGCAGCCGCGCGCAACGCCGAGGTGCAGGCCGCACGGGCAGGCACCATCCACCTGACCAACGCAGAGCGCGCGACCTTGCGTCAGCAACTCACGACGGCCGAGGGGGACTTGAAGACGGCAAGGACCGAAATGACCAACGCGACGGCGCTCGCCGCCGTGGAGTGCAGGACGGGGCTCGGCAAAAAGTGTGACGGCCTCGGGGTCGTCCGCGATACCGCCGAGCGGGCACGAGATCGGGCCGAGAGTTACGTGCGCATCCTTCAGGCGCGCATCAACCTCCTCGGCCCGGAGAAGGAAGAGGCCGGTGGGTACGCCCACGCGGGCCGTGTGTGGGCTGCCATGATGGGTGGCTCTGAGGATCGGGCCACGTCGGTCCTGATCCTCGCCATGCCGATTGTGACCACGCTGCTGTGCGAGTTGGCTACGATCGTCTTCCTCGGCCTTGGCTTCGGACCGCACCGCAGGGTGCCGGTCCCGGTTGAGACCCTCAAGCCCGAGCCGGGACCGGTGAAACGGACCCGGAAGACCAAGCATAAGGAGGTCGCCGACTTCGCGAAAGCGTTCGAGGCCCGCCACGGCCGCAAGCCGGGGTGGAGCGAGACACGAGCGGCGGGCTTCTCCGCTGCTACGGCATCGCGCGGACTGAGGCAGGCACGCTAATAACTGAGAACCCCGCCCCGGGCAACCGTGGCGGGGTTTTTGCGTTCAGGAGTCTTTCTGGTTGGCGAGGCGCGCAATCCGCACGCACGCCTCCTCCACCACGGCCGCCCGCAACTCCGGGTCGGCTTCGCGGAAGAGATAACCCAGGGCATCAGTCAGCACCTCGGCTATGTCCGCCATGGCGTGCCCGACCATGGCTTCGGCCAGCTTCTCTTTGAACGGCTTCATGGCTTGCGTCCTCCCGTGAAAAACCGCCGCACGATACCACACCAACAGGCGTCGACGGCCGCCTCGAGCTTGGCGATGTGATCTCTAGTGCCGTGCAGTGTGACCGCCATCAGATGGTTGTCCAGTTGCTTCGCCTCAAGTTCCGCAATGCGGTCGCGCGCCTCGCACAGCAGATCGAACTCGTCGTCGGCGCCCACGAAGCCCAGCCGCGCGCTGCCCTCCGTCATCTCCCGCAGTTTGTCCAGAGTGGTCATGTCGCCCTCACTTACTGTCCCGCACGGCCGTCGTAATCGCGAGTATCCCGATACCAACGGCGAGCCCGGCGGATAGATTGCCGGCCGTCGCGTGCATGACAAGGCCGCCACTGAGGCTTGCCATGATGAGGTCAGGCAAGTGTCGCCAATCAAACGTCATATCGCTCCCTCTCGCTCGATCATTTTACGGACGTCCGTAATATGGTCGGCGCGGCGGTTCCCACCCAGCAACGCGGACCTCGATCTGAGAGCCATTCGGGAACTCAACCGCCCACTGCCCGCGCCGGACAGAGTTTGCGGTAAACGCGAGGATGCGCTCCGCTTCTCGGCGGGCCAGCTTGCACGAACCGGCCCAAAGGATGATGCGGGTGCCGGGTACCGCCAGTGCCGCTGCAACGGCCTGCTTAGCCTTACTTCCTAGCGTCTTCGGCATGGCGTGCCCAGCGCTCACGATGTCCCCCGCAACTTCTGCTCGCGAATCATCCGCGCCAGATCCTTGCACGCGTGCCCGATGCTGGCGTGCGCGTGACCAGCCACCGCCAGCGACTCCGATTTGAGAACATCCCGCGCGAGCGTCGCTTGATGCGCCGAACCGTTGAGGATCGGATCGCACAGGATCGTGTCGTGCGACATCCGGAAGTTCTCGTCGGACCACAGCTTCGCGAGCTTGGCCGCCGTCTCGAGGCCGCGATTGTAGGCCCGGCGCTCCCGCTCAGTCACGGCCGGTACTCCCAAACCCGCCCTCGCCGCGCGCCGTTGCAGACACGGCCGACACCTCGACGACGTGCATGCGGTGGACCGGAGCAATCACCAACTGCGCAATCCTCTCACCCCGTCTGATCGTGTAAGGGTCGGGCCCGTGGTTGATGAGAATCACCATGACTTGCCCCCTGAAATCACTATCAATCGTGCCCGGCGTGTTGAGCACCGTGATCCCGTGGTTGCGGGAGAGACCCGAACGGGGGCGGATCTGCCCCTCGTAGCCGGCAGGGATCTCGATGACGAGCCCAGTGCCCACGAGCGCCGTCGCGCCGACCGCAAGCGACGCGTCGTGGGCCGCCGCCAAGTCGAGCCCCGCCGCGCCGGCGGTTTGATACGCCGGCAGCGGGAGGTCGAGGTTGTTCGGCAACCGTCTGATCCTAAGTTCCATGGCTCACGATCTGCGCGCGCTGGATGCCGTCGGCTTAAGCCGACGGAGGAAAGCGCGCCCTTTCTTTCGGTTGATGGGTTGAAACTTAAAGTGAACATCTCCATACTTGACGACATGAAGCTCGTTGCCAACATCCAACTCAAGCCGACTACGGAGCAGTTCGACCTGCTCCGGCTGACGCTTGAACGGTGCAACGCGGCGTGTACTTGGCTTTCGCAGAAGGGGTTCGAAGCTGGCATTGTCCGGCAGTACGACCTTCAAAAGCTGGTCTACCGTGACATCCGAGAACGGTTCGACCTGACGGCGCAGGCGGCAATTCGCTGTATCGCAAAAGTGGCTGACGCCTACACCACGCAGACCGCGAACGGTCGCGAGGGCGTCTGCGCCTTCCGCAAGCATGCCGCCCAGCCCTACGACGACCGCATCTTCCGGTTCTTGTCCGACGACATGGTTTCGATCTGGACGATAGCCGGTCGGCAGAAGATTTCGTTCGTCTGCGGAGAGCGGCAGCGCAAGCTCCTCGCCTACCGCAAGGGCGAAGTCGACCTCTGCTTCATCAAGGGCAAGTGGTATCTCGCCTGCGTCTGCGATATTCCCGACCCGGATGAGATCGACGTCGAAGGTATCCTCGGTGTCGACTTCGGCATCGTGAACCTCGCCTTCGACAGCGAGGGTCGCGCCTACACCGGAGACGCGGTCGAGGCGTTCCGCCGCAAGATGGCGAAGCGCAAGGCTGGGCTCCAGAAGCGCGGCACCAAGGCCGCCAAACGTCGACTGAAGAAGCTGGCTCGAAAGGAGGCCCGGTTCCGAGCCCACGTCAACCACTGCATCTCCAAGGAGATTGTTGCGAACGCTGAACGCTCCCGCCTTGCGATTGCGATCGAAGATCTGACGCACATCTGCAAGCGGGTTAAGGCCCCGAGAGCCGATCGCAACCGTCGCCACAGCTGGTCTTTCGCACAGCTCCGCCAGTTCCTGACCTACAAGGCCAGGATGAGCGGTGTTCCGCTGATTGCGATCAATCCCGCCTACACGAGCCAAGCGTGCCCGTGCTGCGGAGTGATTGATCGTGCGAACCGGCCAACTCAAGCGTCATTCTCCTGCGTCAGTTGCGGCCACACAGAGGCCGCTGATTTCGTTGCTGCGAAGAACATCTCGTCCTTCGCAAGGGCCGCTGTAACCCGGCCCCAAGTTCTCGGCTCGCACTAGCGAACCAGGGAAAAGCCGCCGACTTCAGTCGGCGGATCGGTTACTCCGCCGCTTGCTGCTGGCGCAGCCACGCCCGCGGGATGCTCTGGATCTTGCCCCCGGTGTAGAGGTCCAGGCGCGAGGCAATCTCGACGGCGCGCTCCGCCGATTGCCCGGCGTGCATAGCGCCGAGGGCGTAGTGGGACCCCGAGCCCCACGCCTGGGGAGACTCCCACTCCTGGGGGTATGGGCTATCGTGGTTCACGGACCGGACTCCGGTCCCGTCGACGATGATCAGAGTCCACGAACCGTCCTTCGGGGGCATCGGCTGGAGTCCCGGCTTGGCCCCTGCCTCCCACCAGTCGATGATCTGGGGGGCCATGTACCCCTCGCCGGTCACCGCGTAGACACAGCGATGCCCGTTGTGGTCCCGGTAGTGCAGCTTCTGGGTGGACCATCCGACCGGCTCCGAGCCCGTCGTGCGGAGTCCATCGGCCGATATCATCGTGTCGTCGACGGCGATCGTGGTCATTGCTCAATCCCCTGTGTGCGGCGCGTCGACCCCGCGTCGACGGCGTAGATGTAAAGAAGGCGAGCGGCGAGGCACTTGAGCGCCATGATCGCCGCGCCCCTCAGAGTCGGCTCGTGGTTCAGGGTGGGGATCCAGCTCCGCGCCACCGTGGCCGGCGGCGGGAGGGTGTCCATGCCCTCGGAGCGGATCTCGAGCACCAGAAGTTTGAGGGCGCGCTGCTCGACGTGAGTCAACTTCGCGACGACCATCTGGAAGCGGGTGTAGCGAGCCTGATCCCGCTCAGCGACGCCGCCAGTTCGGGCGCCCTGCCCACCTCCCGACGTGCCGCCGTAGTTCATGGTGAGCCGGTGGGCACTGGCCGACTCGGCGTCCGCCGTCACCTGGGCGAAGATGTCCCGCTCCTCCTGGCTGAAATGGGTAGCGTAAACTTCGATCACCCGTTTCGGGCGATGACGGTTCAAGGGTTTGACCGGGCCGGCGCCGGGGATCATGACCTCCTCGGCCCATCCCAAGGGGTAGCGGGCCCGCATCTCTGGGGTCGGCTCCGACGGGAACACCTTGGGCTTGGTCGGTCTATGCGCCAGCGGATTGGCCTGCACCTCGAGGGAGGCGCGGCGCTCGCGGACCAGGGCCCGGACTCCCGCTTCCATGACGGTGCGCAGGGTGTCCGGATCACAGGTCTGTGCTGGGTCTATGGGATCGGGGAACGCCCCGGCGCGCGCCTTCTTACGATGGGCGCGCTGCGCCTGAACCGGTGCTGCGAGTTTGGTCACGATAGCCCCCTCTGCCGTATCCAATGGAACAGGCGTGCCCGCCCGTCTCTCACGTCTGCCAACGCCCGCACCTGTATGCGCGCCAGATCGAGGACCAGCGCCGCCTCTTCCCCGGCCCGGGTCACGCGATCCATCAAGCCGCCACCTCGTCGAACTTCCCGACCTCGTGCCCCCATGCCTCGAACCCCGGCCGGTGGGCCCGCGAGAACAGGTCGGCGTAACGGCCTGTCGGCACCATCTGGCGCGCGAGGTCGTAGGCTGCCTCCGGTTTGCGCGAGTGCTCCCGCACCGGGGCCATAAACACTGAGCGGATCGACCGCGACCCGATTTTCGGCCGGCCGAACGCCCCTAGCAAAACGATTTCGTGAGCGTTGCGCGCCACGTACCCCGTGCCGAACGCCAGCTTGCCGGTCGCCGTCGTCTTCACCCAGGTCAGGTTGGTGACGTAGCGGGCGCCCCAGCCCTTCAGGATCGCGATCTGCTGGTCGAGCAGCGGCGCGGTCGCCCAGCACCAGACCATGCAGTCGGCCGCCGCGAGATCGCGCACAGGCAGCGCCGCGATGTCGGCCATCGTCATGCAGCCGTAGTGGTTTTGCGCGCTCTTGCCCCAGCCCTTGGGCGAGTAGGTTCGAAACGTCCAGGGCGGGTCGACGACGATCAGGCTATACGCCCGAGGTTCCAGCGCGCCCCACGGCCACGCTGAGGGAAATTCGACGGAATTTCCCCCACCTGTAAAATCAAGGCTCACGGGCTCACCCCGCCGCCCGATCCCGCCGGCACCTTGCCCCTCCACAAGGGCAGTCCGCACACCTTGGCGACGAGCATCTCGTCGTAGCCCGTCCGCTTGACGATGGCCTCAACGGACCACTGCAAGCGGCGCAGGCGCTGGATCTCCTCGACCGCCGTGGGCGTGACCATGACCGGCGCAACCTCGGCCGGCAGTTTCGGGGGTGGCAGCAGGCGCCGCACCGTCGGGGGTGCCATGAAGATCGCCGGCAGCAGGGGTTCCTGGCAGACGACCGCGACTTCGTCGACGATCGCCTCGAGCCTGGGCTCGGTCTTGATGCGCTCCGAGATCGCGGCAGCCGCGTGGATCACGGTTGAGTTGTTCCGCGCGATGGCCCGGCCGATTTCCGACGCGCCGTAGCCGTACAGGTCACGCGCAACGAAGCACAGGATCTGGCGCACATGGGCATAATCTTTGCGCATCGAGACCGCAGTGATGACCTTGTCTGGGAGCAGGAAAAACCGAGGAGTCTGGCGGACGATGTGGGTGAGGGTCGGCTTGTCGGACATCACGCGATCTCCTGCGTTTCAAGGTACTCGATCTCGGCATTGATCTCGGCGAGAGCGGCTTCGGCGTCTTCCTTGTGCGGCCAAACGCGACAGATCGCGGCCAGCGCGTTGGCGCGACGCTCGCTCAGTCCGAACGCCTCGGCCACCGCCTTGGGCTGGTAGCCGTCGGGCACGGAATGACGTGGGACCAGACGACCAGGTCGGACGTCGAGGTCGTTCGGCGAGGCGACGGCGAACTTCAGGTACTCCCGGCACTTCAACAGATCGGCGATCTCGTCGTCCTTCCGGCCGGCCCGGAGGATGTATTTGACGGCGGTCCCCAACTCCCACCCCAGGCACCACGACTGGATGACGTGGCGGGCCTCGATCCCGCCGGCGATGTAGTGCGAGGGGCGCTCGATGATGTTGGCGCCATCCTCCAGGCGCTGAATGAACACCTGACTCGCCTCGTACAGTTGATTGACCTGCGGCATGCTTGATCCTTTCTTCGCTCTGTTCAGACGCCGTGACCGATAAAGCTATATTTGGCCGACGCGATCAGGTAGCGCATGCGGACGATACCCGGCCGACCCATGGTCATGTGATCCTTCGACTTGGCAATCTTGATGTAGACGTCCTGCTTCGACTTGTCGGGCCGGTGAACGATGATCCCGTGGTCTGCCTTGTTGTTCCATGCGGCCGAGCCGGCGATGCAGTAGAGATCAAGATCCGCAATTTCCTTCACGCGCCCACCCTCCTTTGACGGATGGGCGACGATGAAGATGATCATCTGGTAGGCGCGAGACAGCCGCTTGATCCGGCGTAGGGCGTCGTTGGTGTAGACCGCCTCGCTCTGCGTGCGGTCCCAGATATGCTCGAGCTCGTTCCACGGATCGATGATCGCCCACCGGCAGCCGTGCCTCGTGCGCGCTTCGCGGAGCGTCGACTGCAGCCACTCGAGGTTGTAGTCGACATCGAGATCGATGTTCTGCTCGGGCTCAATCGTGCGGAAGTATTGGTCGACCCACTCCTGGGCCCGCTGTCGACTGTCCTTGCAGGAGGGAACCTGGGACATCGCATAGCGCACCAGGGTGTCACGCACCCGGCTCGACCGGTCCTCGAACTGCAAGATCGCACCCGGCAGCCCGTGGTAGTTGGCGAGGTTGGCACCAAACACCGCGGCGAACTCCGACTTGCCCGACCCCGGCTCGCCGGTCACCACGATCAGTTCAGGCGCCATGACGTTGAGCTTGATGGGATCGTCATCGAGTCCCTGGAAGCCACTCCCATAAACCTCGCCAGTGCCGACGTGGGGCAGATCGGAAAACCGCACGAGCCGGTTCGGCACCATCGGTTTGGCATTGGCAATCACTTCCGCCAGCGCTTCCGGACCGTGCTTGACCAGCACGTCGTTGGCGTCCTTGCACCCGTCGGGATAGGTGACGAACTCGCAGCGCCAGCGCTGGAGCCGCACCGCGAGTTCCTCGCGCAGGACGCGGCCTTTCTTGTCGCCGTCCACCGCCAGAATGAACCGGTCGAACTGCGCGATGGCCGGCTTTAGTCCATCGTCACCCCACAACCAAGAGAACGCCTTGTCGTTCTCGATGACCACACGGTCATCGCCCACTTTCTCGAGCTGCGCGCCGTCCGGGACAGACACGACGTTCGGCACACCGACGGCGACAAGCGACAGCGCGTCAATCTCGCCCTCGCAGATCACGAGCGGAGACGACAGATCGGGATCCGTCTCGATCCGATCCTCGAGAAACAGACACGTGTCGGTCTTTGCCGGCACACGGTAGAACGACTTGTCGCTCTGGTCCTCGCGCCGCGCCTTGACGTACTGCAACCGACCGTTCCGCCGGTACTCGAACGCCGGCCAGCCGTGCATCGTCACCACCCCGCACTGGGCTGCGATCTCCGCCGGAATGCGCCGCGCGCTTTCCAGCCACTCGACGGTTTTCGGCTCGAGATGAGGGTCTTGCATTGTCGCCGTCCTTGATGAAACCGTGAAATTTGTGACCGCAGCGCACGCAGAACCCAGAGACGCGGTCGTGATCGATCCAAACCCGGAGCACCTTGCGGGTTTGATTCCGCTTCTCCCGCCGATCTGGGCCGCACGCCGGGCACGCCGCGTCGTGGTGGCCCGGCCGAGAACTGTTCAAATCCACCTTCTCGGCGCGGAGGATCTCCCAGACGTCAGGCATCGTCGCCTCCCATCAGTTGACGGGCGCGCTCAAGCTCTGCCGCCGTCTCGTCGACATCGGGGTCGATCACGGCGGTCAGCAACGGGGCGTCGTCTTCGGGGATCGGCTTGCGGCGCTTCCAGCCCTGGATCGAGGAGCCGCACCATTTTTGCCACGTGCGGAACCAGTCGCGCTTGACCGCGTCCTTGCCGGGCTTGCTGATCCAGTGATTGGCGAACTCGACACCGGTCGCGCGCACGGTCTCGGCCGAGACGTCGAAGGTCTCGAGGGCCCATTGCCCGTAGGGGCGGGGCAACCGCCACGTGTCCGGGAGCCGCGAGCCGCGGTCCGACGAATTTTCGCGAACGGGGGCTTTACGGTAGTTATCGGACTCGACAGGAGTCCTAGATTCTACCTTCTTACTACTACTCTTAGAAGACTCTAGAGAGTGGGGTTTTTGTTCTTGTTTTAGACTACCCCTGCTGGACTGGGGTACCCCCCCGTCGATTGGCGACAGGGTACCCCGGTCCACCTGGGGTACCCCCCCTATGCCAAACTGGGGTACCCCTGTCTGGCCTGGGTACCCCGGTCCACCTGGGGTACCCCCCATATGCCAAACAGGGGTACCCTCGCCAATCTGGGGTACCCCTGTTTGGACTGGGTACCCCTTCCCACCTGGGGTACCCTCGGCCGGAAGGGTACCCCTGCCCACCTGGGGTACCCCCGCATCTGCAATATACTGACCATCAGCACGCAGCCCATAGGGGTCCGGAGTCTTCGGCACGACCGCGTCTGCCGCGCGTGATTCGCGCACGGTCCGGATGGCCTCGGTCAGCATCTGTTCGGTCACCCGGAACACCCGGGCGTAGCCGCGCGCCGGCTCCCGGTTGCCGATGACGCCCTTGTCCTTGAGCTCTCGGATTGCACCCGTGATCGCCTGTTGCGTTCTCAGGCTGGCGTAGGTGCCCAACAGACGATTGCCCGGGTGGCTGTTCTCGAGGTTCTGGTCGGCGTGGAGGATGATCCCGATCGCAACGCACTTCTCAGACGCCCTGATATCCGGGCGGAGCAGTACGCTTTCGATGTAAAGGAGCTTGTCGGGCGAGGTCTGACAACCTGTGGACGGCGTGTGCAAACCGGCCTTGCCAACGTCTACATCTTGTATTACTGACATAGCCGTTGTCCTTGAGTAGTTGCTGCTCTCGACATAACGTCCGCCCTTCCGATGGGTGCATCTGGCTCTCACGCTCCGCCAAGAGGATCGAGCCGCTTCGAAGAACTTCCAACGCGCGGTCCGCCAAGACCGGCACGTCAATAACAAAACCCTCCCGAGCCCGACCGCTCGCGGAGGGTTTGATTTTTCTAGGGGGCCTTAAGGCGATAGAGGTGGGGCTTGGACACCCTGTCACCCCGGATACGCGGGGCCCCGCGGTGGCGCTCCCAGCCGTGCGGGAACAGCAGACAGCCCAAAGTCATCTTCGGGATCGAGCACGGCGCGATCACGAGGCAGTACCACGCCAGCATGTCGTGCATCCGCGCTGGCACCACGTGGCTCGTGACGCCCCGGTCGCGCATCCACCTCGAGAACGCCGCGCCGTCAAACGTGCCGTCGTCGATCTGCGGCGCCACGCGCTGGCGGCACCCGACAGAGTCGGCATACTCCCACGCTAGGCAATGGACCCGACGGCGCGCGCGGCCGATCTCGAGTTCGGCAATCCCGTCGATAGCGTTCGTCTCGAGCACCCAGTCGACCCACGACTCGTCGCGGAAGGGCGGCTCGATCAGGACCGGCAAACCTCGAGGCGGCGGTGGAGCGGCGTGCTTGTGCGCACGCGATAGTAGCGCGAACATCTTAGACCTCGGCCATGGCTGGAGTTTTTTTGGAGTCCGTCTCCGGACTCGGATCAACGCGCGCGACGCGACGAACAGCCGGCGGCACGTAGGCCACGCGGCAGTGATGCGCGCAGTACCGCGCGCCGACAAATGGGGGGAGTCCGCAGAACCCGAAGCCCGAATCCCGTGGGTCGCCGACCGGCCACATGCAGTGCAGTCGCCGCTCATATGCGTCGAACGACACGCGCGCGACGTCCGTCGGATCCTGCTGGGGCAGAGGTTCGCAGGCCAGCGCCGTCAGCAAGGGGAGCGCCTGCAGCGGCACAGATGGTGGCTTCGTGCGCCGGCGGCGCGGCTGATGGTTTTTCGGTAAAATGACCGTCTTGCGCGCCGGCAGCTTCAGCCGGTGGACCTTGCCGAGCACGGCCGATCTCGAGACGACGCCGTCGATCATCCGCGAGATTTGTCCGGCGCTCAGCCCGTCGGCCCACATTTTTTTGAGGCGGGCGACCTTTTCCTCGGTCCAGTCTGAGTCGGGCTTACGCCGCATCGCGACCCCCACGGACGAAAAGGACCCCCGCCGGGACATTGGCGGGGGTAAAGTCTAGGGAGGAAACGCCCACGGAGGGCGGCATCGCGACGCCGTCGCGGTGCGGGAGCAGACCGTTGCCGGTCAATTGAAAGGCCGCGGGGATACGGTCGCGGCGAGCGCGGTACCGATCCAGCAGGAATGTGCGGGCTGAGAACACGATGAGGCTCCGTTGCGCAAAATCACCGGCCCGAGAGGGCACGGCGCACGTCTCAGACGCACACGCAACAGGGAACCGCACTCACGCTGCGGTCAGGGAATCACTCGTCAACATGAAGTCGTTCGGGGTCACGTTTCCATTTGTCGCCCGGAATATCTTGGCGGCCATGGCAGGGCGTGGTCGACGACTACCATTCAGATATCTATGGAGATTTGTGCGGCTTACCCCGATTTCCTGGGCAAACTCGGTCGGCGATTTGTCCACAGATCTGAGATACTGAGTCAGGGTCATGGGCTCGATTGTCTCCATTTGGGAGATCAATGTCAAGGACACTTCGATGTTGTCGTTTTGGTGGCTGTCTCGAGGTCACCGGCGGCGGTTGGTTGTCGGTAAAATACCCCCAAGGAAAATCACGGGGCCGAACGACATGAAACCGAACCGCGTGCGCGAAGTTCGAGAGGCTGCAAGGTTGACGCTGCAACAGTTGGCGGACCGCGTGGCCGAACAAACAGGCAAGGTCGTGACCCGCGCCGAGATTTCTCGGATCGAACTGGGGCACCGCAGGTTCACGGTGGCATGGATGCAGCGTCTCGCTCGAGCCCTGGAATGCGATCCGGCTCAACTTTTGAACCAGGCAGCCCTATCGGCGGAGCGGGACGAGGTGACCGAATTGGCGGTAGACCCGGCCGTTGCGCGGGCATTGGCCTCGCGCCATCTGGCGCTCTACTCCCTAGACTATTCGCAGGTGCCGCTGTGGCTGGAGGCGCCCGCGACGATCACCGTCGACCTCACGCCGGGCATTGTGCCGGAACCTCTAGGGTTGGTTCTGGCGCGGATCCGCGGGTTTAAGGTCATCCGCCAATGGGTCCCGCCGAACCGGCTGCTCACGGCTATGCCCGGGTTCGGCAACACCGTCGTGTCCGTCGACGACGCTAGTGCCGACGCGGCCCTGCTCGGCATCGTCGTGCCGGAGACCAATCGCAGCTAGTCGCGCCACCTCCGTCCAGAACGCGATGTCTCCCGCCGACATGGGGCGGCACTGATCGCGCACGCGCCATGGCAGACGGTACCACGCGCGCTCAGACGCAAGCCGCGCCAGCCAAGCTCGCACGCTTTGCTGGCCCGTGGTGGCGTCTAAGTCTTTGCCATTGTTGTGTAATTTGTGAAGCATGTCAATTTTACGCGCAACCAACAATTTACTGAGCGGTTCAACTATGCGCGGCTGCCCCCCCCCGGAAATTGCGACAGGCTGTCGCACCTCATGTTGCGAATAAGAATACATATTGACCATGCCGGCCGTCTGTCTCCATTATGGATACATGACGAATCGCCGGACATCACCCGCTCCTTGGTCTTTCTCTCCCTCGGTCACGGGTGTGATGAACGGCGTTGGTCGGCAGCGCCCGCATGAGGGGCCGGACTCGCGTCCGGTGGCGTCCGCCGATCAGGACCGGGTCGGCAGCGGGGGAACCTCGCCTGCCCAAGCCGAGGCACGTGGCCCGACCCGGTCACCCCTGTCTCCTGCCGAGCAGTCCGATCTCGTCCGCGGCTTTCTCGCGGCCATGTCCGGTGCGTCTGCCGATCCTTTTGAAACCGCCACACACAGAGAAGGACGACTCCTGTGGTCCAACAGGCAGCGCTAGCGCCCCCGCTTGCAGCGACGGTGGCGCTCCACCTCCTGCAGCACAAGATCCGCTACTCCCGGGTCAATGATCTCCCGGTTCTGATCCCCCGTCTGAGGGCGGAGCACTACATCGCGCCGGACGTTCTCGAGGTCATGGACTGCAAGACGGCGCGGGATGTGGCGTGGGTCAATCATTTCAAGCTCGAGAAGATGGCCGCCGAGATGAAATCGGTCGCGCGTCGCTCGCCGAAGTCGCAGCTGTTTTCGCTCGATCAGCATACCGCCGTCGTCCTGGCAGCGGCGGCCGAGCACATCATCTGGGCGTGGCACCGCCGGCGGCTCAGTGAGCGCTACGATCTGATCTCACCGGAAATTCCGGACAGTTCCGCAGCGCTGCCGGAGGTGACCCATGCCGACGCTGGCTGACCTGCTGGACCGCCGCGCCGCCGGCATCCGCCCATCCCCCCGCAATCTGGTTGCCGACCTGCGGGCTGGCCACGCCTCACGCGACGAGGCGGCCGAAGAAATCGAACGGCTGTGGGCGGAGATCCGCCTCGCGGCTGAAGCCTTCGACGAGTCGCAGACTCTCTGCGGCAAGCTGATCATTGAAAACCTCGCTGCGGAGATTCCGGCATGAGCAAAGAAGGTCGCTACTACATCAAACTCCACCGCGTGGATGACCACACCTACGCGATCTGTGATCGCGATCTGGGCAACGCGCCCGTGTTCATCGGCCCGTTCTCGATCTGCAAAAAGAAGATCCTGATGGTGACCCTACAGGCCAGTGAAGCCCAGCGGGCCGAGGTGGCCCATGGCTGACGGTGGCACCACGATCCGGCGTCTCGATATCCAGACCGAGGCGGCCCGCTCCCTGATCGCGACGATCCGCGATGTGATCCTCGACGACGAGGAGGCACGCGCCGACGCGATCGAAGGCGAGACCAATCTGTACGAGGCCATTGACCTGGGTGTTGCCCGTCTCGCCGAGATCGAAGGGTTCTCCGAAGGCCTGTCGGCCGCCCGCAAGAAACTCGCGCAGCGGCAGGAACGTCTCGATGCGCAGTACGAGAAGGTCCGGGCGGCCATCCTGCTCGGCGTAACGGCCATCGGCAAACGCAAGATCGAACGTGCGACGGCCACACTGTCGATTGTCGCCGGCAAGCCCAAGGTTGTGGTGACGTCGGAAGTCGATCTGCCGGCCAAGTATCTGGTCGAGAAGGTCACTGTGCGGCCCGACCTCAAAGCCATTGGCGAGGATCTCAAATCCGGTCTCGCCATCCCCGGCGCTGAGATGGTGGTCGGCGACGAAACCCTCATGATCAGGACCGTGTGATGCAAGATACCGTCATCGCCTCCGAAACGCCGAGGACACTGCACTTCGCGCCGCTCCCAGCGATTCCCAAGCCGTTCCCGCCGGAGATCGCCATCTCCATTCTGGCTGTGACCAAGTCCGTAGGGATGGTGGCCAAGGCCGCCTACAACGAGCACGGCCGCTACAAGTTCGCCTCGGTCGACGCGTTCCTGGCCGTCACCAATCCCGCCTGCTCCGAGGCTGGACTGATCGTGCAGCCGGTCCTGCTCAAATATGAGCAAGACATCATCGAGTCGACGGACGCGCAGGGCCGCGAGAAGAAACGACGGATCTTGAAGTTCACGTACATGATGCGGCTCATCCACGAGTCCGGCGCCATCTACGAAGACGACCGAAACCTCCGACCGATCTGGATCGATTACACGGGGCCGCAGAGCTTCCAGATCGCCGAGTCCTATGTTCTGAAAGCGTTCCAAAGAGGACTCTTCCAGATCGCAACGGGCGACCCCGAGGCCGACGACTTCGCGCAGCACTCAGCCGAGATCATCCGTGCCGACGTGCGAGCTGGAAAGAAGCGCCGGGAGACCGGCGTCGACCACGTGTCGGTTGATTTCGGGCAGGGCCTCGAGGAGATCCCAACCACCGAAATCCAGAAGCGGGTCACCCAGCACATCGCCGAGATCGGCACAATCGCGGACGGCCGCGCGTGGTGGAACGCCAACCTTGCGGCCCGCGAGTCTCTGCACACCATCGCGCCGCGGATCTCCATGGACCTGAAGCGCGCCGTCGAGGCGCAGTTCGACGCCATGGCGCAGACCGCCTTGAACGTGGCTCTCGATGAGCCGCCCACAGCCACACTGACACCGGTCAAGACGCGGGGTGGGCCCGCACAAATACAGCCCACCTCATAACCGTCGAGATCGGTCAGGGCCGCACTCGGAACGCCCTCGGAGTGCGGCCCGCTCCTTTGCAGACACGAGGTAGCCATGACACTGCGCGTGCTAGACATTGAGACGACGGGGACGAACCCGGAGACGGATCGCGTCGTCGAGATCGCGTCCGTCGACGTGACGCGCGAGCGCACGATCACCAACGCGCAGCAGCACCTCGTCAATCCGCTGATGCCAATTCCGCCCCTATCCTCGGCGGTGCACCACATCATCGATGCCGACGTTGCCGAGGCGCCGTCGTTCGATGTCGTACTGCCGGACTACCTGGGCGCAACGTTTCTGATAGCTCATAACGCACAATTTGAGCAGTCGTTTCTGGAGCGCCACGGCCTGCAGCCGTGGGTCTGCACCTACAAATCCGCCCTCCGGGTCTGGCCCGACTGGCCGAGCCACAGCAATCAGTATCTGCGCTACCGCCTCGGCCTCGTCGAGCCGATGGGGCACAAGCGGGCATCGATCGATCCGCACCGCGCCCTGTCCGATTGCATCGTCACGGCGGCCATCTTCATCGAGATCACCAAGATCGCGAAGTGGAAGGACATCGTCGCCTGGAGCGCCGAGCCGCCACTCAGCACCTACCTGAACTTTGGGAAATACAAGGGGAAGCGGTGGGATGATCCGGCGGTCGACGACGGCTATCTCGACTGGATCCTGAAAAGCGAGATGGATGAGGGCGCAAAGTTCTCGGCCGCCCATTGGAAATTGAAGCGCGCCCAGAAGAGGGCGGCATGAGCGCGGCCCCGATCTTCCTCGTTCGCCACGGGGCGAACCTGCGGCCTCTGGATGCGTGGAACGCGCGCCAACTCCAGTCGTGGCCGGAAGGTCGGCCGCTCAAGGCGCGGCTGGCGATGCCCCGGCGACTGCGCAATCACAATCACTTCTTTGCCGTCATTGCAGCGGCGGCCACTCACTGGCCGGACGGCGCCGAGCCCGAGCCCGAGGGCAATGTCGAGCGCCTGCGCGCGTGGCTGCTGATTGATTCCGGGTACGCCGACCATATCGACTTCCCAGTGGAAGCGTCGGACTCCGTCGTCGCGCTGATTGCGAGAGCGCGGGGGGAGGGGCGGCATCAGTTCGTGAAGGCGAAGAGCATCGGCGGCGAGATCGTCCTGCGGATCTATGAGGCGCGTAGCATTTCCTGGGACACCCTCGAGGAGGTGGAGTTCCGGAAGATCAAGGAGTCCGTGTTTGCGTCCATCCACGCGATCTGCGGCGTGTCCGCCGACGATCTCATCAAGGAACAAGCGGCATGAGCGACCTGGGCGGCAATGCGAAAGAACAGTTGGCCGGATACATCGAGCGGATCGAGAGTCTTGTCGAGGAAAAGAAGCAGGTCGCGGAGCGGATCAAGTCCGAGTTCACGTCGGCGGCTGCCGAGGGGTTCGACCGGAAGGCGATTCAGCAGATCATCAAGGATCGCGCGGCCGACGCGCAGAAGACGGTCGAGATGCGCGCGATCGTTGAGTCCTACCGCAAGGCTTTGGGTGCGCTCGCCGGGACCGCCTTGGGAGACTGGGCCCGCCAGTGGGTGGTCAACGACGCCCGCCTGCAACGGCGGGAGCAGGTCGACACCAGCGACCTCGACGAGATGCTGCGCAAACGCCAGCCGAAAGACGCTGACTGATGGCGAAGCAGATCAGGCGCGAGCTCGTCCTCGGGAACTTCCGCACGCCCAAGAGCGCGCAGGTCAAGCGCCGCTCGACGTGGCGTCAGAAGCGACCCGGCATGTCGGACGGTCACCTCAAGCTGATCCGCAAGTTGCCATGCCTGGCGTGCCTCAAAGTTCCGGCCGGCACCGTTCACCATTTGAAAGACGTGCCCGGACGGGAACGGGGCATGGCGATCCGTGCCACGGATCGGTGGGGCGTGCCGATGTGCATCCACTGCCACGAACTGATTGAGCGCGCCGGCAGCCGGAACGAACGGCAGTGGTTTGTCGAGCACGCTGCGGTCGATGTGGTGCTGGTGGCTATGAGTCTGTGGGGAGCAACCGGCGATGTCAGCCGGATGCTGCGCGTCCTGATCGCTCACAAAGGAGGCGCCTGATGCAGCCCAAGCCCATCCCCCCATCCA
>Ga0247832_1004626_pt1 | contig 16968 bp, 17 predicted proteins | sample LaCruzMarch2015__10_FD_192407 | JGI IMG/M metagenome (GOLD analysis project Ga0247832, IMG submission 192407) | Freshwater microbial communities from meromictic Lake La Cruz, Castile-La Mancha, Spain - LaCruzMarch2015_4m | ecosystem: Environmental > Aquatic > Freshwater > Lake | place: Spain... | reverse complement strand
GAAAATCTGTTGTTTCAGTAAAAGTATATTTTGCATGAACGCGAGGACAAAACTGCCACCCGAATAAATTATGATAATCCATACGTGCACCCACAACAGTGTTCAAGCGCGAACCTCCGTAGGTATATTCTACAAATGCGCCAGGAACAATTTCATTTCTATTATCGTTAATCGAGTCGTTATTTTGTGTGATTTGAGTCACAACAAAGCTTGATCCTACTTTTATTTTGTGATCGCTTGTACCGATAATATCCTCGTAAAGGGCATTTACGTATCCTCGTTTTTCTGTACCTGAGAAGAGACGATTACCAAATTGTCCCTCAATATCCTGGTATTTTAGGTTGTAAATCACGCCAAATGAGCGCATTGGTTTTTTCATAAAAAATCCAGTTTTCGCAAAGACATCTGCGTGTCGCGAATTAATTAATACACCGTAACCAACTGGATTTTCTCTAAGGTAAACGTTTTGTCCCCCCATTTTTCGTTCATGGTTCAAGTTTATGCCGAGTTGCGCTTCCATTTTATCTCCTTGATAAGCCCAACGATTCATCAGTGCGAAGTTGTCGCCCATCGGAATATCTCGAAATCCATCGTTATTCTCGTCGATGTTTCCCAGAACTACTGAGGCATGCGCAAAGGTACCGCTACTCCATTTTTTATTGATTATTTGCCCTCCATTTACATTCACTTCTGAGCGCCCAAATCTATTTTGGTACGCATTCACAAATAAACGTTCCATTTCTTTAGGTTTTTTTAATTCCAAGTTGATTAATCCAGCCATGGATTCGTAACCGTTAACCACATTTCCTGTCCCTTTTGTAATTTGAATAGATTCAATCCATGTGCCAGGAAGTGAATTAAGTCCGAACGAACTTTCTAGTCCTCGGAGGTAGGGGATATTTTCCAGTTGTATTTGTGTGTAAACGCCGTTAATTCCCATCATTTGAATTTTTTTCGCACCCGACACGGCATCGGTAAAGTTTACATCTACTGAGGCATTTGTCTCAAATGATTCGGATAAATTGCAACAGGCAGCTTTGCGTAATTCTCCGGCAGTAATTTCCTCCACATGAAGGGTTTTCATTTTCGAAATACCATGCGTAAATTTTTTTCCATCAACAGTAATTTCACCAAAATGTACTTCCGCCTTGAGGATGATATTTAAGGCAATAAACCGGTCTTTTTTGTCCACAATAATTGAGTCGGGGTAATAGCCAGGATAGAAAAAAACCAATGTATCGGGGAGTATTTTAGGTAAAGCAATTTCGAAGGTGCCACTTTCGTTCGTGCTCGTTCCTGTTTTTGCACGAAGGAGTTTTATTTTTGTTCCTACCAGTATCTCAACAGATGTGGCATTAAGTCCTTGCACAAGGCCTTTAATTTGCGCATGGATTGTTATCGAACAAAAAAAGAAAGTTAGGTTAATTAAAAGTTTTGAATGCATAATTAAAAATATAAGGTTAGAAAATCACGCCTTGTATTTTTAAATCTGAGATACTTGTTTTTTGAGCAAAATAAGTTTTCCGGGTGGTTTGTTGGGCGGCTGTTCGAAATCCACGCTATTTTCTATTTGCGGGACTAAAACTCGGTCTTGAAATGTATTTATTGCGTTATTATTGGATAAAAGTGTGAAAAGTGGTAGTTTAAAATTAGCTGTTCGTTCGTAGTCACAATTATTTTTTAGTACGTCCAAACTGTCAGAACAGCAACCGTCTTCTTTGTCCTTATCTTTTTCACAGCAAGGAGGTACTTTTTTATTCGCGCAAACACATGCATTGTGATCAAAAATGTAGGAGGTGAAAACACCATTTTCTTTACACGAATGATTGAAAACAGGCAAACCTACGTTTCCAACAAAAATTAAAAAGATGGTAGTAAATAAGATGAGTGTTTTCATGTTTTTACAAAGTTACTCAAAAAAAATAGTTTAATGCTGCACCTTATCGCTTGACTTTACTTCATAGTGTTTCATCAAGCCATTAATTAGCAATACTAGGAGGATGAGTACAGCACCAATATAAAAGTTAAGAGAAAGTAATTTGTGTTCTTTTAAAAGAATAATTGCTAAAATAATCGTGTAAATGGGTTCGAGGTTTATACTTAAAGACACCGTAAACGCTCCTAATTTTCGGACGATAACGATCGTTGCTAAAAATGCAAACGAGGTACAGACGACACCAAGAAAAAGTAGCCAAAGAAAATCAGTAACAGTTAGTTGAAGCGCAGAAAAAGTAAGTTTTCCTGTACATAAAAGTAGAAAAGACACGAAAATAAATGCGGCAATCATTTCGTAAAATGTTAACTTATCAGCACTTGTGTCTTCGGACAACTTAGCATTGAAAACAGAGAAGAATGCGGCGCAAAGTGCCGAAAACAGACCAAGAACAAGCGCGAAAATTTCTTGACCATTGAAATTAAACGAAACAAGCGAAATGCCAGCAATCACGAGTAAGCCCATAAAAAATTGCCGCAAAGAAAATTTTTGTTTCATGACTAAAGGAGCTAACCAGGAAACATGAAGTGTCGTTGTTGATAAGCACAAAATAGCCAATGACGCAGTGGAGAGCTGAATAGCGTAATAAAAGGAAATCCAATGTATTGCAACAATAAAACCAACTCCAAAAGTCCTCAGGGCTGTTTTCTTGGTGAGGTGAACACTTTTTCCGACGAAGAATAAAAACAATCCAAGGGCAATAAAGGCAATTAACACGCGATACCAAACGATGTACAAGGCGTCTTTGTGTATTAGTTTACCTAAAATACCTGTAAATCCCCACAAGAAAATTATGATGTGCAACAATGCATGGTACTTGTACCTTTGCCACATGAATTTTATTTTTTAGACCATTCTTCGATGGACAATTTATTCATTTTAACATAATTTGAGTCGTCATCTGCAGCAGCTGCTTCCATCGATTTTTTTGCGGTTGCTATTGCTCCCTTGAAGTCGCCATTTTCTGCTTGAAGTTGCGCTTTTAATCGCGTCATCCAATACGCTTTTTCACCACGCATTTCAACCGCTAGAGTCGACCAGATTAATGCTTGTTTCAGGTCTATTTTTTCTGTGAAATAATAGGTTGCTGCTTGGTGGTAGTCGTTGGCTTGTGGCCCATTCATTGTTTTTTTGATGCTCGTAATAACTTTGTCTTTAGTGTTAAGACTAAATGAGAGTGCCACTTTGGTTCGGTCCCATGCTATGTTTATTTCTGCACCATTATTAGTTATTTTGTCAATAGAAATCTGTAAATTTTCTACTTTATCTTTCATTTCTATTACAGGAACTGTTACTTTGTAAACAATTTTATCCGCAGACCAATTATCAGGTACTCCCCAATTATCTACTTCATTGTAAAAGATGATCTGCCATGATTTTTTATCGGCAATAACATATAGTGAATAGGTGCCCGCTTTTACGGTGTCATTGCCAAAGATTAGGTTTTCAGAGGATTTTATCAAGGTGTTTTCATTGGCTCCCAATCGCCAAATCTTGCCAAATTCTACCACATCACCAAATACGGTTCGGTCTTTTACGCTTGGTCTCGAATAGGTGATGCTGATATCAGCTAAGCCCACTTTTTGCTCAATTTTAGCCAAAGGACTTGCTTTGGGAGTTGTAATTTGCGTATAGCCTGCGGTAATAAAACCCAGTGCGATTATTAAAATTGTTTTTTTCATAAAGTTTGGATTAAGTTGTTTTGATTAGGTGTTGAGATAAATTTTGGTAGCGATCTTCATTTGACATGACAAATCCGTGGTTTAACAGCAAAAATACTTCATCTGCTTTTGCTTTTGTAAATTTTTTTTTACCGTGATAAATAGATAATTTAGAGGGTGTTATTAGCAGATAATCGTCCAGCTTATCTTCGTTTGTTAAATCAATATCATCGACAAGTGCCTCTACTGTTAGCATTTCAGCACTCGATTCAGCCAATGAACAAAAGCAAATTTGTTTAGCCACTAGGCGTTCTAAGTAGGAAACTTTCGAATAAACTTTTTCTAAAACTACGTCGCTAAACATTTCGACTAATTGCTTGGCTTTCAGTGGTTGACTTTGGTTCAAAGTGGCCCAATCTTCTTTGTAAACATGATTTAGTATTAAAAACTGAACAAACTCTTTGTCTAGTTCAACTAATTCATCGTCATTTAGGCACCGAAATCGCATCTTATTTTTCTACTTTAGATACATCAAAGGTAATGTCGACAAGTTCATTCAATGCTTTTTGAACGACTCCTTGTTCTATGATAAAAGTGTATTTGCCAATTTGTGGCACTTTCCGCCTTCTGAACACCAGTTTGTGTTCCACCATACTGCCCGTTTTCGTACCAACCCACTCGCCATTAGGATAGCAAGTTTTTATTTCATATGGTTCACGAATAACTTGTTTGAAAGGTGTTTTAGTTGTTAAGTAAATCCAAATATTGCTGAATTTATAGTCGGTAGTGGTGCGAAAACTTAAGGTAAAATCGTAGGTAAGTGAAGTGTCCTTAATTTGAACTATAAATTTTGGTTTTATTTTTTGTTTCCACGTATTATTGTCAAAATGAAAGGAGCGATTGTATATCGAAGAATTGGTGCAAGAGAATAAAAAAGCAATTCCAATTAATAGATATAATAATTTCTTCATCGCTTATTTTTTAGGCCTAAATTTATTCCTGTTTTTATTTTTATTTCTGTTTTTGTTGTTATGAGCAAAACGAGAAATACTGTCTTGCCCAACTACGTTATCGTATCCAATTTCTACTTCTTTTTCAACGACAAAGGTAAATTCTTTTAGGTCTTTGGGAATTGATCCCGCTTTATTGAGTTCCTGAATTTTTTTTACTTGTTCAGGATTCAATGCAATTAGTCCATTCTCGCCTTGTAGCGCAAACCACATGAGGCGTTTAAAAACATCGGTTTTTATATGTGTTGCCTCTCCTTTTTCCGTTTTGAGCTTCACTTCGTTTTTGGGAAATGATTTTATTGCATCGAGGTACATATCTAGCTCGTAATTCAAGCAGCATTTTAGTTTGCCACATTGACCAGCAAGTTTTTGTGGGTTGAGGGATAATTGTTGATAGCGTGCGGCGGAGGTGGAGACAGACCTGAAGTCCGTAAGCCAAGTACTACAGCAAAGTTCGCGACCACAGGAGCCAATTCCTCCTAGGCGCGCCGATTCTTGCCTGGATCCAATTTGTTTCATTTCAATTCGAATTTTAAACTGATCAGCCATATCTTTAATCAATTGGCGAAAGTCAATTCTTCCTTCGGCAGTGTAGTAAAAGAGGGCTTTCGACATGTCAGCTTGGTATTCAACGTCAGAAATTTTCATTTCAAGTCCTAGTTTTAGCGCCATAACCCTCGACTTGTTCATCGTTTCCTGCTCTAATGATCGCGCTTGAATCCAATTATCTATTTCTTTTTGGGAAGCAATAGCCGTTATTTTTCTTGTTTCCATTGGTTTAAAACCTGGCGCTTTCTTTTTTACTTGGATGCGTGCCAATTCCCCCACAATTGAAACTACTCCAACGTCATAACCTGGTACCGTTTCCACCACCACCACATCGCCTACGCTTAATGAAATGTGGTTGGCGTTTCGATAAAATCCTTTTCTTGAATTTTTAAAGCGAACCTCTACTATATCATATACTTTTTGTCCGGAAGGGAGTGAAATATTGGCAAGCCAATCATAAACATCCAATTTATTACACCCACCTGCACTGCATGTCCCGTTATTTTTACAACCTCTTGGCGTTCCGCCGTCTGACCCACATGAATTACAACCCATTTGTTTTTTTTGTGTAAAGTTACGAAATTATGCTTGGTGAATGTACCGCATTGTTTGAAAACACATTTGTGTAAAGAGTAATTTGCCGAATGCATTTCGCTCGATATGATAATAGGCTTCATCGAACGTTGTTAAAAACTTCGAGATGTTGTTTCCTGAAATATAGGGAGAAAATTTCCCGATGAATGTTGCCTCTTCCTCAGAGACAGGAAGATTGGAGATCCCGATGTAATTATTTACAAGACTTTGTCTAAGCATATGTAGGCTGTAGAGAACAAATAGTTTTTGGCGTTCTTTTGAAATTGCAGCTAATGCCTCTGCCCAGTCGAGCATTGCAATAACATCCTTTTTATAAGTGCAGCGCATCAAACTCATAAATTGTTCTCGGTAAGCGGCATTTACGCTGTCTTCTTTTAATAATTCAAACGAACGAAGGTAGTCGCCGTCTGAAAATCCTGCGATGGTTTGAGCAACCCTTTCCTCTACATGATGCCTAACCATTAGTTCGCCGGCTAAAATTGAGCGATTTATTCTCGGCACGATGACTGCTTGCGTTCTTGATTGAATTGTTGGAAGTAGTTTTTGTGGTTTTTCCGTTACCAGAATAAATAGGGTAAGAGGTGGCGGCTCTTCAATAATCTTTAACAGTTTATTGGCGCAGGTTGCATTCATTTCGTCGGCACACCAGATTATCATTACTTTGTAATTTCCTTGGTACGACTTTAAACTGAGTTTTTTTTGAATGTCAAGGCTTTCCTCGGAGCCAATTACTGGTTTTCTTTCTTTGGTGTCAATTATATTAGTCCATTGCAATAAATCAAAGTAGCTATTTTCAAAAAGCTGTTTTCGCCAAGCTGGCAAATGTCCATTGGATAATTTTTCATTTGCCAAAACGATTGGAAAAACATAATGCACGTCGGGATGAACAAAATCATTCATTTGTTTGCACGAATGACAGCCCCCACAACTATCGGTAGCTTGTTTATTCTCGCATAATAAAAATTGAGTAAATGCCAGCGCTAAGGCAAGTGTTCCATGGCCATGTTTTCCAGAAAATAATTTTGCATGGCTTACCCTTCCTGAATTAATCTCATGGATAAAATCTTCCTTTAGTGAATCCTGCCCAATTATTTGTGAAAATTGCATAATGTAAAATTAGCGCAATTTTAAAATTTAGCTTCATTTCTCCCGTTTGTTTACTAATTTTGTAAAAAACATTTTTCCATGAAACTATTTTTTTTATTACTTCTAACAGCATTTTTAAGTAAGGGTTTCACCCAACAAATTAAAATTGGCGAGAGCACTTCAACATTTTCAGTGGGTAGCAAACCTTGCATAGCGTTGTTGATTCCTTATGCCAATGTCGATCAAGCTTCAGATGCACTAAAATCGTTAATGAAGGATTGGGGAAAGCATAAGTCGAGCAAAGGCGAACACGTTGTTCTTCAGGGCAGTTCAAAGTCACTCGGAGCAAAACCTTTTGACGCTTACGCAACAATTAGCGAAGAAAAGAACGGAGAATCAACAACAATTTATTTTGCAGTAGATTTAGGGGGTGCATTTTTAACTAAAAAAGATCACGCTGACCAATTTCAGTCATGGAATAAACGGCTACAAGAGTTCGGTGTCAAAACAGCAAGCGAGTCCGTTTCGATTGAATTAGCTGCTGCAAATGAGGAATTGAAAAATCTAAATTCCGATCAAAAAAAATTAGAGAGAGATTTGCAAGATTATCAGTCAGAAATTGAAAAATTAAAAAAACAAATTAGTGATAATGAAAAAAAAATAGAGGAAAATAAAAAAGATCAAGGGGTAAAAACCAATGAAATTAAAACTCAAGAAACCAAGGTTAACGCCATTGAAAAAAAGAAGAAATCAATTAATTAGTCGTACTTCCACCTATAATTAGCACGATTTCCCCTTTCACTTCTTTTTGTTGAAAATGCGCTAAAACTTCTTCTGCCGTTCCACGTGCAAATTCCTCGTAAAACTTCGATATTTCCCTGCAGACACAAATTTTACGGTCTGCACCAAAATACTCCACAATTTGCCCCAAGCATTTTACTAGTCGGTGTGGGGATTCATACAAAATAATCGTACGGCTTTCTTGACTGAGTAAAATCAACCTAGTTTGACGCCCCTTTTTATGCGGTAGAAAACCTTCAAAAACGAACTTGTCACAGGGTAAACCACTAGCAACAAGCGCTGGCACGAAGGCAGTTGGACCAGGCAAGCATTCTACGGGAATATTTGCTTCAATACAGGCTCGGACCAATAAAAATCCAGGGTCTGAAATACCAGGTGTGCCAGCATCTGAGACTAATACGGCTGTTTCTACTTCTTGTATTTTTTCAATCACACGATCTAATAAACGGTGTTCATTTTGGCTATGAAAAGAAAAGATGGTGTTGGTGATGTTTAGGTGTGCAAGTAATCGTTTCGTTACCCTGGTGTCTTCCGAAAAAATTAAATCTGCACTGCTTAATATACGGATTGAACGCAAGGTGATATCTTCTAAATTTCCTATTGGAGTTGGGATAAGTATCAATCTAGCCATATTCTATCGACTTCTGTTTTTCTAATTACTATGAAAAGACTTTTCTTACCACTTCCTCAATTTTTTCGCAAAGCACTACTTTAATTTTGAAGTTAGAAATAGTGATGCCTTTATTATATTTAGAGAGGTATATAGTTTTATATCCTAATTTTTGCGCTTCATGAATTCTAACTTCGGCTCTATTTACTGGCCTTACTTCTCCCGACAACCCCACTTCTGCAGCAAAAGTAATCCCTTGTGGAATTGGTAAATCAGCATTAGATGATAAAACGGCCATCGTTACTGCCAAATCTACCGCGGTATCGTCTACTTTGATTCCGCCGGCGATATTCAAAAACACATCTTTTGAAGCTAATTTGAAACCACATCGCTTTTCCATTACTGCCAGAAGCATGTTTAGTCGCTTTGGATCAAAACCAGTGGAGGATCGCTGTGGCGTGCCATAAGCTGCCGAACTAACCAGCGCTTGCACTTCAATTTGTAGCGGACGCATGCCCTCTACCGTAGTGGCAATAGCGACACCACTTAAACTATTATCTGAGTTGGTAATTAAAATTTCCGATGGGTTGTCCACGACGCGTAAGCCAGTTCCTTGCATTTCATAAATCCCCAGTTCGTTGGTTGATCCAAAGCGATTTTTAACCGTACGCAATAAACGATAGACATGATTTCTATCGCCTTCGAACTGAAGCACGGCATCGACCATATGTTCCAACACTTTCGGACCAGCAATCGATCCATCTTTGGTGATGTGGCCAATTAAAAAAACGGGCACGTTTGTTTCCTTCGCAAAGCGAAGTAATTGAGCGGTACATTCACGCACTTGAGAGACACTACCTGGTGAACTGTCAATCGCAGAAAAATACAAGGTTTGTATCGAATCAATGATTAACATTTGCGGCATTAATGCTTTTGCATGATTGATTATGTTAATTAAATTGGTCTCAGTTAACAATTGGCATGCTTGATTTTTGATGCCAATTCTTTCTGCGCGCATTCTTATTTGTTGCTCACTCTCTTCGCCGGAAACATACAAGATATTTAAGGGCTCTTCAATGGCCATTTGTAACATCAATGTTGATTTGCCAATTCCAGGTTCGCCGCCAATTAAAACTAAAGCGCCTTTAACCAGCCCCCCGCCCAAAACCCGGTTGAGTTCGCTATCTTGAAGAGGAATACGGTTCTCCTCATGGTGTTGTATTTCATTAATTAGGGTTGGCTTTGAATTTCTAGAATCAACGGAAAAAGGAAGGGCACTCTTCGTATTGGAAACAATTTCTTCCACAAAGGTATTCCAAGAAGAACAAGATGGACACTTTCCTAACCATTTCGGAGCCTCAAGGCCACACTCTTGACAAAAAAAAGCACTTTTCTGTTTTGACATAAATAGGCTTCAAAGTTAAAATTATCTATTGAATGAGCTTATGCTAAAATCAATTAATAGCGTATAACTTTTTTAATGCTAATTAATTCACTTTTTATCGTTAATATTTTTTAAATAATTTTGAATTAGGTGTATTGCTGTTAGTAAAAACAATTAATTTTGAAATCGAAAATAGATAAATAAGCATTTGTTATGACAAAAAGGAGATCAATAATTAGTTACGATAAGCTTTCAATCGAGCAAAAAAAACAGATTTTAAAAGAATTTCCTGATGGTTACATCAATCATCTAACGACTATCAAAACACCAACAGGTGAAATTTTAGATGCGTTAATTTGGGAAACGGATGAAATTATTTATTTGGTTAAAATTATCAAACCAAAAATTAAAACTAAAATAATTACCGATGATGCCGATGACGATTTTGCGGATGATTTGGACAAAGAAGATGAAATCAAAGATGAGGACATGGACGTTGAAAAAGAAGATGATTCTGATGATGACGTAGATGATTATGATAAGCCAGATGCCAACGATGACGATGATAAGGACTAGTTGTTTGTTTTTACCGTCATAATTTTCTTTTCCCTGACTTTTATTTATCTTTGAAGGAATATCTTGAAGATAATTATGAAAGTTCCTATTTCTTTAAATAAATTACCAATCTCTCCTTCTATTGATAAGGTAGGAGTAGAGGAACGCGTTGCTAGATTCCAAACACGAAGTATTAAAAATGAATCGAAGCGTCACGGGCTTGATTTAGTTTTGAGTATGATTGACCTTACTACCTTAGAGGGGAAGGACACACCAGGAAAAGTAAAACAAATGTGTTATAAGGCACATCATTTACATGATGCCTATGCAGGCGTGCCAAATGTAGCCGCAGTTTGTGTCTATCCTTCGATGGTTCGTATTGCCAAAACGGCTCTTAACGGAACAGATGTTAAAGTCGCTTCGGTTTCAACTGCTTTTCCATCAGGGCAATCAACTAGAGAAATAAAAATTACCGACACGAAATTTGCCGTAGATGAAGGAGCGGATGAAATAGACATGGTTATTTCCCGTGGAAAGTTTCTGGCAGGAGAGTATAATTTTGTTTTTGATGAAATCGCCTCTATTAAAGAAGCATGCGGAAAGGCACGATTAAAAGTGATTCTCGAAACTGGCGAGCTTTGCACATTAGATAATGTCCGTAAAGCGAGTGATATAGCGATTTATGCGGGGGCCGATTTTATAAAAACGTCTACAGGTAAAATTCAGCCAGCGGCAACAATGCAGGTGACTTATACCATGTTAATGGCGATCAAAGATTATTACGATGCAACCGGAATAATGATTGGAATGAAACCAGCAGGTGGCATTTCTACCTCAAAATTAGCCTTGCATAATTTGGTTATGGTGAAAGAGATCTTAGGGAATAATTGGCTCAATAATGAGTGGTTCCGATTTGGTGCAAGTAGTTTAGCGAATGATGTTTTAATGCAAATAATGAAGTTGGAAACGGGAGTTTATCAATCTTCAGATTATTTTTCAATTGATTGATATGGCAAAAAAGAAACCAGGAAAAGAAGGGGTTAATTGGGATTATTCTCCTTCATTAGAAAGCACTTCCCATATTTCGATTTTACCCAAATATGAATTATTCATAAACAATGAATGGGTGAAACCTTCGTCAAAAAAGTATTTCAAAACTACCAATCCTGCCAATGAAGAGGTTTTGTCTGAAATCGCTTGGGCGAATGATCATGATGTAGATTTGGCGGTGAAAGCAGCAAGAAATGCCTACAACGATGTTTGGTCAAAAACCTCCCCAAAAGAGCGCTCAAAGTATATTTATAGAATCGCGCGATTAATGCAAGAGCAAGCAAGGGAACTTTCTGTTATTGAAACCTTAGATGCAGGAAAACCTATCCGAGAGTCTAGGGATATAGACGTTCCTTTGGCGTGCAATCATTTTTTTTATTACGCTGGTTGGGCAGATAAATTAGAATTTGCTTTTCCTAATCAAGCAATGGAAGCGTTGGGAGTTGCCGGTCAAATTATCCCATGGAATTTCCCTTTATTAATGGCAGCTTGGAAAATAGCTCCTGCTTTAGCAGCAGGGAATTGTGTAGTGCTAAAGCCAGCGGAAACAACCTCTTTAACAGCACTAAAATTAGCTGAAATAATAAAAGCGTCCGGTCTTCCTCCCGGTGTTGTAAACATCGTTACCGGTCATGGTGATACAGGAGCTGCGATTGTTAATCACCCGGACATAAATAAAATTGCTTTTACTGGATCAACGAACGTCGGAAAGATAATCCAACGGGCTATTGCGGGTACAGGAAAAAAAGCCACCTTGGAATTAGGAGGGAAATCGGCTAATATAATTTTTGATGATGCTCCTATTGATCAAGCGGTTGAAGGGATTGTCAATGGGATATTTTTTAACCAAGGCCATGTTTGTTGCGCCGGCTCCCGCCTTTTTGTGCAAGAAAATATTGCAGAATTGGTGATACGTAAATTAAAACATCGAATGGATTCACTGTATTTGGGAAATCCCCTCGATAAAAACACGGATATTGGTGCCATAAATTCGAAAGAGCAATTGGAAACAATCGAAAAATATATTAAAATAGGGATTTCTGAAGGCGCTGAAATATATCAAAGCGCCTGCGAATTACCAGGTAAAGGCTATTTTTGCCATCCAACCATTTTTACCAATGTGGCACAATCCAGTAGAATTTCTCAAGAAGAAATATTTGGACCAGTTCTTAGTATTCAAACGTTTCGGACAGTTGATGAGGTTATTCAAAAAGCCAATAATTCTCCTTATGGACTTGCGGCAGGAGTTTGGACAGACAAGGGTTCTCGAATCTTTAATTTGACATCGAAGTTGCGGGCGGGTGTTATTTGGGCTAATACCTACAATAAATTTGATCCAACTTCACCATTTGGTGGTTATAAAGAAAGTGGATTTGGTCGTGAAGGAGGCTTGCATGGATTGGGAGCTTATTTAAAAATGAAATTGTAATTAATAGTTATTCAAATGGATCGTGTGGAAATATTAAAAACATATAAAATATACATTGGCGGTGCTTTTCCTAGAACTGAGTCAGGCCGTTATTATACGCCATTAAATAGTAAAGGAGATCCACTAGGTAACCTATGCCTTTCCTCCAGAAAAGATGTGCGAAATGCGGTTACAGCTGCTCGAAAGGCTTTTGGGTCTTGGTCTGAAAGATCGGCATTTAACCGCGGACAAATTATCTATCGCATAGCAGAAATGCTCGAAGGAAGGAAAGAGCAATTTATGTTGGAGCTTCAGAAACAAGGAAGCTCAAAAGCGGAAGCGGAAAAAGAAGTCATTCTAGCGATTGATCGGATTGTATATTACGCTGGATGGTGTGATAAATACAATCAAGTTTTGAGTGCTGTCAATCCGGTTAGTTCTGCTCATTTTAATTTTTCCACCTACGAATCAATGGGTGTTATTGGTGTTTTAGCGCCGCAAGACACTTCGCTTATTGGTCTTGTTTCTTTGTTAATTCCTGCCATTTGTAGTGGGAATACAGCAGTACTAATCGCTTCAGAAAAATTACCACTTTGTGCCATCACTTTTGCTGAAGTACTGAATTCCTCTGATGTTCCGGGTGGAGTAGTGAATATTCTTACAGGTACGCTAGACGAATTAGCTCCAGGTTTAGCCGCGCATATGGATGTAAATGCCTTAATCTCTGAGTCATTAGGAAGCATGGAGATTGAAACAGCAAAAGCGGCAGTTGACAATCTAAAACGAAAATTTACCTATAATGCAGATTGGTCTAGTGAAAAATCGCAAGGTTTATACTATATCTCAGATTGCTTAGAGCTAAAAACAACTTGGCACCCTATTGAGAATATTGGAGGCACAACGAGCTCCTATTAAGCAATAATTTTATTCTTCTTCAATTGGCCAAACGTTGTTTTCTTTTGTAATATCTGGCAAAAATCCATCTGGATCTAAACTTATTTTGGCAACATTTCCTAAAGAAACACTTGGCAATAAGATAGAATAGGTTTTTTCTGCGCAGGACCATTTCGCTAAGGTTTCGGTTGGTCGATAGAAATCAGTTTTTACGTTGTTCGTTAAATCTATTGGGATATAGTAGTATTTTTTTGACCCGTCCTTCAATTCTACCATAAATTCGACAGGCAATGGGAGCCCAGCATTTGTAATGTTAAAAAGTAATCCATTTTTAGATTTTCTAACGCTATCTATTCCAAAATCAATCGTTTTTGTGGTGTTAAGCCAATAGTTTTGAAACCAAGTTAGTTCCATCTGGCTTACGTCTTCAAAAGTTTTTACAAAATCATTGGGTTCGGGATGTTTGAATTTCCAGTTGGCGTAATACCGATGAAATCCTTTCTTCATTTTGTTCTCACCGATAATGTAGCGGATTAATTCCGGAAATAATTGGCCCTTGAAGTAGGCAGCGTTATAATAGGCATAGTCGTAATCAAAATGATTTGCTGCAGTTGAAATAGGTTCTTCAGGATACATCATTCTCACCCAATTATAACTACTCATGGCCTCTGAAAGGTAGTTTTTGTTTTCTCCTTCGAACTGGGAAATGCGCGCTTCGGCATAACAAGTAACTCCTTCATCCATCCAGTGATGTAAGTTTTCATCGCTTCCATATATGCCATAAAAATAGTTATGCATAAATTCATGGCAGGCGGTATTGAAAAAATCCATTCGACTTCCTTCTAGCATCGTGCAATTAGGATATTCCATATAGCCTTCACCGGCTTGTATGAATGAAAATTGAGGATAGGGGTATTCACCAAATTCTTCTTTGCAAATTGCATAGGCTTTTTTCCAATTAGCCATCAAGTTTTCCCATTCCGTTATATAATCTTGATGGTAGAAAAAATGAAAATCTATCTGGTCAATACGAATGGAATTATGGATCCACTCCGTTTCAGCTGCCCATGCAAAATCATGGACGTTTTCCGCAACAAATTTCCATTCTGTAATTTCTCCTTGCTGCGTTACATTTTGTTTATCAGCCCAACCATTGGCTGTATATGATTTATTAGTTAGTAATCCTGTCCCTGCAATAACAAAGCGTTTGTTACAGCTTATCGAAACATTATATTTACCGAATGTCCCTGCAAATTCTCTTCCGAAATAAGGGTCAGTATGCCATCCTTGGGAATCGTAACGGCAAATTTTTGGATACCATTGCGTAAGTGTAAAATCAGTGCCTGAACGGTTATCTTTTCCCGCTCTATTAATGCAAGCTGGCATTTTTGACGAGAATTTTATGATTAGTTGGGTTTTTTCTGAAGGCGCAATTGGTTTTTTTAACTTGATTTTCCCAATGGATTCGAACACTTCGACGTCATAATTTTCACCATTTATTTTAATGGCGACAATGTCTATGGCTCCAAAATCACTTTGGGTCATTTCTGCTTGATCTTTCTCCAATACATTAAACGCATGACTTCCTTTCTTGAAGGCATTCCAATAAAGGTGTAGATAGATTTCTGAAAGACTGTCTTTTGAATTATTTGTGTATTCGATGGTTTCCTCGCCAGCTACCACGCCTTTTTGATCGTCTAAGTTCGCTACGATGGAATAACCAACTTCCTGTTGCCAAGTTTTTTTCTGGCTGTAAAATGTGCTCGTTAAAGCAATAGCGGCAATGATTAGTTCTTTTCTCATAGGGGTAAATGTACTAATTTAATTCATTTCTTTTCGTAGGAATGACCAAGGTTGTTATTGAATAAAAGCTAATTTGTTACATTTTTTTAATGCGAGCAGTTTCCCTTTTTCACTAATTATTCCCTCTTTACTTTTGCTTTATTGTATCTTTGTAAAACGATATGGAGGGCATAAAAAATAAAGTTACGGAAAGCGGATTATTGCAATTGGACATGGCCGATTTTAAGCCAATGCAACCGATAGTTGGAATTGACATTGCATCGCAACTTTGGAAAGGCTTAGTGCTTAAGGAAAAAGAATTTCGATTGTGGATTAACGAGCATGATTGGTCCTCTTATGTTGGAAAAGCTGTTTTTATATTTTGCTCTACTGACGCTATTATTCCCACATGGGCTTTTATGCTTATTGGTAGTAAGTTATCCTCGTTCGAAGTATATTATGAGATGGGTAACCAGGATGAACTGGAAAAATCGTTGATTAAAAAAAGAATTCTATCACTTGATTTGGCTGGATTTTTAGATCAGCGTGTAATTGTAAAAGGATGTTCAAGTATTTCTTGTCCTGAATTTGCAAGTACAATCTTGGTTATGCATTTATGTCCCGTTGTGAAATCACTCATGTATGGAGAGCCTTGTTCTACTGTGCCGATTTATAAAAAACGTTGATTTGTTTCATTTATACGTATCAAGACCTTAAATATAACGTCATCTATTGCGTTCAATAAAACAATTTATAATTGTTGACGAAACAAAATTTGGCTGGTCTTAATTATATCACAAGAATATTACATAACCCCAAAGGGGTTAACTATTTTTAACGCTGGATGTAATCCAGCGAAAAAATATGAAATGGTTTCCTTTTTGGCATGTATTTTTAGTTAAAATCATGTCAAAAAGATTTTGTGGTAAGAAAGCGATCAGTCAGAAACAAAATAACAATCCCAAAATTTCAAAACAAATACCGCGTTGAATCAGCCCGACTGCAAGGATATGATTATGGATCCCATGGCCATTATTTCGTTACCATTTGCACAAAAAATCGTATAAATTATTTTGGTGAAATATCCATTTTCACTGAAATCGGCAAAATTGCCAATGTTTTCTGGAAAGAAATCCCCGCGCATTATCCCTTTGTCGAAATCGACCATTTTATTGTTATGCCTAATCATATTCACGGGGTACTATTTTTCAATAGACCAGATAAAAAGGATTGGAATCCAAATCAATTTGGTGTGCAATCAGTTGATTTGAGCCCTTCTCGACTCCGCTCGATGTGCTCTTGAAAGTGGATTGAGCGGAGTCGAAAGACACGGTTCCCCGCGCATTCAAATCATCGGTAAAACGATATGCCAACCATAATAAAATTGATTTTGAATGGCAATCACGGTATTATGATATTATCATTCGAAACGATAATGCGTTAAATGCCATTCGTCGATACATTGATAATAATTCTTTGACTGGCAAAATATTATTAACTGATGCAACAATCAATAATGAAAGTATACCAATAACCGATAAGGAGAATGAAACAAATGATGATGTAAAAACAAGTGGTTTTGCTATTGCGG
>Ga0247832_1004618_pt1 | contig 16992 bp, 13 predicted proteins | sample LaCruzMarch2015__10_FD_192407 | JGI IMG/M metagenome (GOLD analysis project Ga0247832, IMG submission 192407) | Freshwater microbial communities from meromictic Lake La Cruz, Castile-La Mancha, Spain - LaCruzMarch2015_4m | ecosystem: Environmental > Aquatic > Freshwater > Lake | place: Spain... | reverse complement strand
CGAGTTTAATTTAAAAAAATAAATATCAAAGGGGCTGTGATGAAAAGTAAAAAAACTGCGAGAAAGTTAAAAAAAATAGATAAAAAAATATTAAAACTTTCAAAAAAAGTTAAAAAGCTTCAAAAGAAGAAGAATAAACTAGTTGCAAAATTTAAGAGAGTTAAAAAAAGTCCTGCTCTTAAAATCATTAATAAAGAAAAAATTAATGGTGGCGAAAATATACAAGCAACTGCTTCGGTGATTGAGCCTAGTCAATCGCATTAATAAATAATTTAAAATTGAGGAAACTGAGTGGAAAGTATCCATTCAGTTTTTTCAATTTATTGGATAAAAAAATTAAAAATATATTTATCAGCTAAATAAATAGCAAAACCTATGGCTAGGCCGTAAAGAATATAAACTAAAGTCTCACTCATTTTAAAAAAATACTTTCACATAACCTAAAGCAAAAAGTGGAATTTGTATTCCAAAATTTACCATTAATGCCCGATCATTATTAATATATCCAGCAAAGGTCCAACCTATCGCTCCTAGGCCGTGGATGAATATATTCATTGGATAATTATTTAAGTTAGTCAGCAATATTCCTGTTAAAACAAAGGCTGTACTAATCCATTTAAGATATTTTTTTATAAAGTTCATAATGTTCTCCAAAGGTTAAGAAATATCATCTTATCACAATTTATAAACTGACAATTAAAATTTTATATTATTAGGATATTTTTTATTAAAATAGATCTCGTCTACTCCAACATTATCAATATAACAAAATCCCTTGTCGGAAAGGAATTTTTCATAATTAATTTCATTTGGGTAATTATTTTCAATAGAGAGAACTTTAATTTTATAAAGATTAAAATCTATAGACTCTAAAATATCCATCTCACCACCCTCAACATCAATTGATAAATAATCTATTAAGTAATTGTATTCTACAATGTCTGAAAACGTAGCAGCTTCAATAATTTTTTTATCAAGAACAGTTCGTAAATCTTTTTTAATTATTTCTAAAGTTTTTTGATAAGATGAATTATTTATACCGCTCATTTGGGTATACCCTTGTATTACATCTATAAATTCAATCTTCGCACTCTTTTTTGCAACTGCTTTATTAATGCATTTACATTTTCTATTTTTTTGTAATGATAAAAATTGGCTCAGAGACGGTTCAATTGCTATACCACTCCAATTTAAAAATTTTTCAAAGAAATAACAATTGCTTCCATCAATTCCATTGTAAGCACCTATTTCTACAAAAAAACCATTCTTCATGCTGCGAAAATATGAATTATTAATAAACTTGTCTTGACCGGCTTGAGAGAAAAAATATTCATTTAAATTTAATAATTTTTCTAACTCATAAATTTTTTGGTGAACACTTCCTCTTAAGTAAGTATTTGGAAATTGGTAAATATTCGGTATTTGATTAATTTGGATTATAGATTGATAAATTTTATAAGCATTTAGCTTATCTTCTAAATTTTGCTTAGATAAATTATCTGCAACATTTATTACTTCATTAATATTTTTATTATAAAGAGAGGTAAAATCAAACTCACTCATAAAATTAAATATTCCATAAAACTCATTTAACAGTGATCTAACTGAAAAATATGCAGAGAATTAAAATAAATTAGTATTTTTTATATTTTTCATTTTATTAGCTAACCAATATTTATAGCAATTAGTCTAAGTAAAAACTGATTTTTTATAAGATTTTTTAAAGTTTATTAAAATAATAATTCGCTTTTAACGCGAAAATTGATATATCTAGTCCGTGAAAATAAAAACAATATTTATAGTCATATTAACAGTTTCTCTGCATTCATGCGCCGGCGCATTAACGAAGGCTGCTTTAATAGAATCTTTTCTTTCTCCAACATCCATAGCAATGACGCTAGCCGATTATGGAATTGAAAAGGAAACTGGAAAAAAAGTATCTGAACATGCTCTTTCGATTGCAACAGATAAAGACTGTAAACTAACTATTGATATAAAGAATACCTGCAAAGATGATAATTTTTTCGAAAATATAACAACACAAGTTGCATCTAATATAAAAAACTTTTATACGAAAAAAATAGACTAATCTGCTGATTAGTTATTTTACAAAATTGCCGTCTTTAAAAATTCCAACTAACTTTCTTCCGTCTTTAAAGTAATATTTTCCTTTACCGTGTCTTCTATTATTTTTATGTTCACCCACGTATTTATCGCCATTAGCCCAACTAGAAGTTCCTTTGCCACTCTTATTTCCATTTTCATATAAACCAACATATTTATCGCCATTAGCCCAAGTATAAGTTCCTTTGCCATGAAACTTACCATAGCTGTGATATCCTACATATTTATCTCCACCTTGAAAAACAGCTTTTCCTTTTCCATGTCTTTGACCGTTTATAAATTTACCTTCATATTTGCTTCCGTCTTTAGAAATATAAGTTCCTTTACCATGCATTTTGCCATATTTATGTTTGCCGTCGTATGAATCCCCATTTGCAAAAGTGATTGTTCCTTTGCCATTTGGCTTATCATCCTTGTAATCTCCTATATATTTATCTCCATTAGCCCAGGTATAAGTCCCATTTCCTTCTCTTTTACTATTTTCAAACTCGCCAACATATTTATCTCCACTTACAAAACCAATAGTCCCTTTCCCGTGTCTTGCACCTTCTTTAAATTCACCAATATATTTATCACCATTAGCCCAGGTATAACTTCCTTTGCCATGTGACAAGCCATCTTTATGTTCGCCCACATATTTATCTCCACTAGTCCAAACTACAGTTCCTTGGCCATGAGGTTTGCCTTTCTTAAATTCACCTGTGTAAGTACCCTTTGGTGTTTTTGCCTCACCAACACACTTGTTATATTTTGCAAAATCAACTCCTTTACACTTTTTAGCATTTAACAAAGATCCTTGTGCTTGTGCTGTTGATGCTAAAATTGAATCCGCTACAGACTTTTCTTCTTTAGATTTTACAACGACTGGTTTGCTATCTTCTTTGGCTTTTTCTTTGGCTCTTTTTTTATCTTCTTTAGCTTTTGCGGCTAGAGCTTTTTTTTCCTCTTTAGCTTTTTGTTTGGCTATTTTTTTATCTTGTTCGGCTCTTTCTTCAGCTTTTTTCTTATCTTCTTTAAATTTTTCTTCAGCTCTTTTTTTATCTTCTTTAGCTTTTTTTTCAGCTCTTTTTTTCTCTTCTTTGGATTTTTCAGTTACAGACTTTTTATCTTCTTTGGGTTTTTCAGGTGCTAACTTTTTGTCTTCTTTAGGTTTTGCAACTGTGGAAGTGTCTTCTTTAGTTCTTGCAACTTCGCTTGCTGGAATTATTTTTCCTCGTTGTCGCTTACCATCTTTGAATTCACCAACAAATCTATCAAGATTTGGATATATTAAAGTCCCTTTTCCATTGGGTTTATCGTCTTTAAATTCACCGATATATTTCTCGCCATCCGGCCAAGTTAGAGAGCCTTGACCATTTTTTTTATCTTCTTTCCAGTCCCCTACATATTCTTCTTTGTTTGCGTATATATATTTGCCCAATCCGTGTTTCTTATTATCTTTAAAATAACCTACGTATTTTTCACCTTCGGCCCAAATAAAAGTTCCATTGCCATTTTGCTTGTTGTCTTTATATTCACCAATATATTTATCTCCATTTGGCCAAGTAAAAGTTCCATTGCCATGAAAGTTTTGATCTTTAAAATCACCAACATACTTTCCGCCCGTTGTAAGAATTAAAGTTCCTTTTCCATTGGGAGCACCTTTTTTAAATTCTCCGATATATTGATGTCCACTCTTGAGTTGGATCTCTGCCGTACAATCGTTAAATTTTGTTGGACTTGTATCTGGACATTTTGGTAGTGGCGATGAGCTCTGCGCAAACAAGTTAGAAGTGAACAGTAAAAAAAATACTAGAGTAAACCTCCTCATTTTTTATTTATATTTTGGAGTAAGTGAAAATTTACTTCCATGACTTTTATTTTTTATAAGGAACTTCAAAGTCGCCAAAAGAGGATTTGATAATAAGTGTATCAGACTTATTGGCAGGTGTGTTAAATCTAAACTCTTTCCAGCTGTTAGATAATATCGTTCCATTAACATTAGCGTCCACATTCTCTAGTGGCTTGCCATCTGGAGATTTAAAAGAAATATTATTTAAAATTGCTCTAACGTTTTCAGAATTATCAACTCTAACGCATGTTTGTTTAGAGTCGGCTGAACAAAAACTTACTTTTAATGAATTTTTTGGATTGCGTTTTCCTGTGTAATAATACACTGGTAAATTTTGATTAAATTTAAAAAAAATTCCCGGATCTGTTTTTTTAGGATCAGTAAAAGCTGGGGAAATATCTTCTAAGTATAATCTATAAGACTGCTCAACATCAGCACCATCCAAAACTCGCTTGGTTACTCTAAAATTTTGAGATTTGCCTCCAGCGATCGTCACGATTGCTGGAACGACTATTAAATCATTTGTAGGAGAGTAAGTATCTTTTCCATTCACTTGTTTCCATATAAGCGCGGAAGACTGAATATTAATTTCTCTACCTGTATCATTTATAAAAGTAATAGTTACAATCTTTTGAGTGGAGTTTAAATCAACAACAGTTGGTGATATTGTTACTGCAAATAAGGGTGATGAAAAAAATATGAATAGAAAAAATGTAAGGATATTTGAGCTGAATGTTTTCATATATTAGAATGTGGCTTAGTTATTACGATTCAATAATAAAGGAAAGCGGTTGTTTATAAGTGCTTTATTAATAAACTACGTTTAATGTCATTACTTTAACGTAAGTTCCCGCAACTTTTCCAGTTTGAAGACCTGCAATCGTTCCAGTAATTGTTCCAGCTACTGCACGCGAACCTATTCCTGTTCCTCTAAACGCGGCGGTACCTTGAGTTAAAATTGAAGAACCATTAGTGAAAGTGATCTCTAATCGATTTGATTCGCTTGATGCATTTCCACCTGTCTTAACTAAATAATATACTGAACCAGAATTTGGTGCATCATTTAAAGAAATTGTATAATCAGTTCCACTTGTGCAATCGACGCTTACCGCTGAGGTTGCTGTAATTTGCGATCCGCTATAAGGGGCAAAAGCCATTGAATCTGCTGAAATAGAACAAGAGGCTGAAACACCAAAACTTACAAGAAAAGTTCCTGAAGTAGTTGTTTGAGCCACAACAAAATCACTTTTACAAAAAATTAACATACCCACTAAACATGTAAGTTTAGTAGTTGATTTCATTGATAAAATTTTTGATTTTTTTTTACTACAAATCATAAAAGTAGCTTTAATTGATTATTATGATTCGTAAAAAATAGGCTTAAAAATTAAGGCTACAATTAGTAAAGATTTTATTAAAAGATTTAGAGTTTGAAACTATTTGTGAAGAAAATAAACTTATAAGTGAGTTAAATTTTAGTAACTAGTATACTAAATTTAATGTCATTGTCTTACTGTAAGTACCGGCTGATTTTCCAGTTTGACCAGAAGCAATTGATCCTGTGATAGTGCCAGCTGTTGAACTTGCACCAGTTCCTGTTCCTGTAATAGTGGCAGCCCCAGAGGTCATAGCTGCAGCTCCGTTCGAAAAAGTTGCCAATAATTGGTGACCTGTAGCATTAGTATTAGTAGTAGTGTTCTGTAAAATATATTCTCCGCTGCCATTTGCGGTATCGTTAAAAGAAATTGTGTAGTTGCTTCCAGTTGAACAGTTTACGGTTACAGCTGATGTTTGTGTAATTGTGGCTGATCCAGTGTAAGCCGAAAAAGCCATTGCACCTGCAGATATGGTACAAGCACTTGAAACAGATGTGCTTGCTAAAAATGTACCAGAAGTCGATGCCGCTGCAGCAGGATCTGATGAAACTATAAACAAACCAACTAAGCACGTAAGTGCAGTAGTTGATTTAGCTAATGACATTTTTGATTTTTTTACAAAAACACCTTTAGTTTTATTTAACTCTTTTTTCATTAATGATCCCTTAAATTTATTCTTACTTAAAATCTCTTACTATATTGTTGTTTCTTACAAATCTTTCTGAAATATTTATCAAAAGTTTAGATATATACTTTTAGTTGTTAAAACCTACAGTTGTTTTATAGAGAAAATTATCTATTGTCAAAGAAGGTTTGTTAGTTATTAAAAATTAAGATTAGCCAAAATCCAATATCTAGTATCGTTACTTCTTCCATCGGAGTCATTACCTTGTGTTGAAGCTCCTGGGTTACCACCATTAGTATGGGCAGCTATAAATTTTAATGAAAAATTATTTGCGTTTACAGCCTCAACTCCTAAGCCATAGCCTGAAAGCGAATATTCATTATTTGTAACAGTTGAAGTGCTTACTTCTTTATTCTTAAATTGTTTAATTCTTCCATAATCATAGAAAATTAAAGGAGTTATATCTCCAAAATAAGGGAAATTTCCTAAGCTATATCTTAAATCTAAACTGTATCTGTAACCCTCATCCCCAGAGGCTTCACCCGTTGGATAAGCTCTAACTCCTGTAGGTCCGCCTAAAGACATCTTTTCAGATGTATCTAAATTTTTAGATGCAAATTGCGCATCCGCTACAAAATTTAAAGTAAATTTTTCAGGCAATTGTTGAATTCTACTTAATTGAATATTTTGTTTGTTAAAAGTTCCATTCGTTTTGTAACCAGTAGTAGTTTGGTCACCACTTAAACTGCTTGCAACTTTTGAAAGATCTAAATCACCACGAGTAAAATTAATGTTTGTTTGGGTATAACCGCCGCCGAAAAGTTGATCTATTTTTTGATAAGCAAATCCTAAGGTATAATTATCAAGTTCTTTATCTGAGGTTACCGATCCTGTGCTAGTATTATATAAATATTTTTTATCGTAATTGAAATTAGTTAATAAAGATTCTGCTGATGAACGATATATCGGATACTTTAAATTTAAGTTTGCGTTTTCAGCTTTTCCTGTGCTGATGGGATTAGTTTTTAATTCTTTCCCTATTTTAAAATCAACAACACTATAAAAAGCTCCACCTCTTAAACCGTCAGATCCAATTGGAAAATTATAAGATATTTTTTTTAACTCTAGATCACCTTCAATGGCTTTGGTTCCTAAAATTCCAATTTGGTCACCAATGCCTGATGGGTTATTAAAATCTACTGCAGCAGTTGCACGAAGGTCCCCGGTATAACGATTACCATAATTATCAACTGAAACAGAACCCTGAACTAAAGATCCTTCATTAACATCTAAAATCATTTTAGTACTACCAGGATCTATGCCAGGTTCTAATGTTAAAGCAGCTCTTACTCCTGGGTTATCATTAATATTTAGCAGTCCTCTTTCTACAGACTCTTTTAAAAAATTATCTTTTAATGCATCATCCATATACGCTTTTACGCGCTGCTCAGAAATTCTTAAATCTTTCTTATTTATTTTATAGGGTTCTTTTGAATCTAGTTTACCTTCATTAACTAAAATAATTAAAACTCCGTCTTTAACTTCTTGTTTTGGAATTATTGCTTGAGCTAAGAAGAAGCCTTTTGCATTATAAAAATCTTTAATTCGATCTGCTGCTAATTGCATCTGGTCAAAAGCAAGTGATTTACCGTTAAGATCAGACAATAAATTCTGTAACTCTGAAACTGGGAACGCTTTGATATCCCCTTCTAATTTGAAAGATTTAATAAGTGTTTTTTCTTCAGATGACTTGATGTCCTTTTTTTTACTTTTCTCTAATAAACTTTTAGGTATTTGCTTAGGTATTTCCTTACTTTTTTGACGATCGTTTTCTTGATTTAAAATTCGACCAGCATCTGGTGTAACTTGTGCATATCCAGCTGAAGAAGCTAAAAATATGAAAAATATTAAAATGACTTTTTTCATAAAATGTCGGCTATAATAAAATGTCGGCTATATATGCCTTGCTTTGAACTATTTATCAAATATTTAAAATTAACCGACATAATTATATGAATATTATGATCAAGTTAGCAATTTTATTCAAATAGTTTTAATTAAAAGCGATGACAAATATTGAAACTGCAAAACAGCTATTTGTGGATGGTTTAGATTTAATTAAAAATAATGAATTTGAGCAAGCAGAAAAGAAATTTTTAAAATCACTAAAATTAATACCTGATAGAGAATCCGTTCTAAACAATTTAACCTCTACGCAAATAAAGTTAAAAAAATATAAAGATGCAAAAAAATCGGCGGCAAGAGTTGTTGAATTAAATAAAAATAATACTGTAGCTTGGATGAATCTTGGCGTTATTGAACAAGAACTAGATAATCTCGAAACATCAATAAATTATTTTAACAAAGCAATAGAAATAGATCCTCAGTACTTTCATGCCTATAATAATAAAGGAATTCTACTATGCGAAGCCGGCCAATATCAGGGGGCAATTATAAATTTTGATAAAGCATTAGAGCTTCAGCCAGATTTATTGGAAGCTGTTCTTAATAAAGCAGATGCCTTTAAAGAATTAAAAAATTTTGATGAGGCATTTAAATGTATAGAAAGAGCTCTTGAAATTAAAACTCTTTCCCATGAAATATGGGCAAAAAAAGGAGATATCTTACATAGTATGGAACGTTACGGTGAAGCAATCCAAGCATACGATCAATCAATAAAGTTAAATAAAAATTTTGTAGATGCAATTTGCAATAAAGGATTCACTCTTTTTACAATGAAGCTTTATGAAGAGGCAATAGTCGAATGCAACAAAGCTCTTAAAATTAAAAAAATATTTCCTGAGGCATGGGTTAACATTGCCGTATCTTATATTGAACTAAAAAAATATGAGATAGCATTAGAATATTGTGAAAAAGCACTAGCAGTTTTAGAAAATTTTGTAGAAGCATTAAACAGCAAAGGCTTGTGTCTTTTTTATTTAAAACAATATGAACAGGCAAACAAAATCTTTGATAAAATTCTAAAAAATAAAAAAGACTATCCCGAAGCAATAGAAAATAAGGCTAATACTTTATACTTATTAAAAAAATATGACGAAGCTTTATCATTATACAAATCTATTAAAAATAAAAAAAACTATCATAAAATTTTGAGTAATCAAGGTATGTTACTTCATACCCTGGGTCATCTTAGAGATAAAAAAAATTTTTATTTAGCAAAAGAATGTTTTGATGGTTCAATAAAAATAAAACCTGATTTTGCTGAGGCCTATTGGAATAAATCTTTAACCCAATTGACACTTGGGGAATTTAAAGAGGGTTGGAAAAATTATGAATATCGCTTCAAATTAGACAATGCTAAGGCTCCTCAATTTATAAACATTCCAAGATTAAAAAATTTAAGAAATTTATCTGAAAAAAAAATATTAATTTGGTCTGAACAAGGCATTGGGGATAGTATTCAATTTTGCAGATATATTAACAAAGTTTTAGATCTTGGAGCAAAAGTAACCTTTGATGTATCCAAAAAACTAACTTCTCTTATGTCTAGACAGTTTAACTGCACAATTAATGTGTCTGGAGAGGGTATGAATGCAAGTAATTTTGATTTTCAAATACCCTTGCTAAGTTTACCGACGTTATTTAATACAAATTTAAATAATATTCCTTTTAGAAATTCTTATTTAAAAACCTCAAAAGATAAAGATTATGAATGGTCTAAAAAGCTAAATTTAACAAAAAAAAAATTAAATATTGCAATAGCATACTCCGGTAACCCTGAATACTATTGGGATAGCGAACGATCTGCTAAACTAGAAATTTTTTATCCTTTAATTGACAGAGCTAATTTATTTTTAATCCAAAAAGAAATAAAGAAAGAAGATGAACTATTTTTAAAAAAAAATCCGCAAATAAAATTTATTGGAAAGGACATTGATAACTTTGATGACCTTGCTTCGGTAATTCAAAATATGGATTTAGTTATTAGCACGGATACTTCAATTCCACATTTAGCTGGTGCAATTGGAAAAAAAGTTTTTATACTGCTTGGTAGATTAGCAGACTGGAGATGGTCGCTAAATTCCAATATTACCCCTTGGTATAATTCTGCAACTTTGTTAAGAAAGACATTAAATCCTAAAAGTAAAACAGAGAATTGGTCAGAGGCCTTTGAAGCGATTATCAAAGAGTTAAAGATATAATTAACCTAAATTCTCGTAATAATTGAAAAGTATTAAAAATGTTATCAACACCTAATTTGTTTGATTATTCATAATTACTTTCTTAGTTAACACGAATCTAACTATCGCTACTTTGATGGTTAGTGCAACTACCAAAAAAGTAAAAAAAACTTCAATAGCTCTTATATCTTCATTATTTCTTTATTCTTTTTTTATTAATCATAGTTTTGCGGAGACAAAAGTAGCTTTTGGTACTTTTTTAGTTACGGCAACTATTACAAGCAAATGCGAAACCAATGCAAGTGAACCAGAATTTTTAGACGATAACTTTCAATCAATTCAAATAGTTTCCGATGTAACGGTAGTTTGTAATAACGACACTAAACCTGTGATAAAAATTATTAGCAGAAATATCAAAGAACTTATTAATGAAAATTATGCATTACTATTTAAAAAAAACAACGGAGATCTAATTGGATTTACTTCAGACACCTTATTGGCAAGACTTAAAGCCAATCCATCTTCAATGGTGGATTTTGAAGAGGAAAGTTTTACTTTGAAGAATGCTTTTGCTGGAAAAATAAAAAAAGCAAATTTTGATTTACCTAAATTTCCAAATGGAAAAGTTCAAAATGCTAATTATCCAAATCTTCAAAGAAATCCCATTATCTTTGAAATAAGCTATTAAAAGAGACTGATTTAATAAATAGCTGAGTATTTAATCTATATATTTCCTCATATTTAAGTTCCCTTTTTACGCGAAGTAAAATAATTAGCCCTCAAAATGCTAAATTTTATAAACGTACTTCTTCTGATGTCATCTCCTGTGGCTGCGGCAGAGCCCATAGATGCCAAAAAAATACTCCTCAAAGAAGAAAGGTATGAAATTAATAGAAATGTTGATGGATTAAAGAATAATTTAGTAGAAGACGAAAAAAAGACTATTAAAGAAAATGAAAAATTAAAAGTTGCTCAAAAAAATCCTGAAACAGAAACTCCTAAAGTCACAGAACCTCCTAAAGTAAGGTCAACAGCTGCAGGCTGCGTAAGTGATGCTGAGATATTGCTTGTGGATGTTTCTATTAATCTTTTACAAGTCACAGAGCCAATCCGTGTAGAAAAATTATCTAATGGTATGCTTGTATTGCCAGAATCAGTTTTCAAGGAATTAAAACTTATACCTAAAGATGGAAGAATTAAAATGTCAGACTGTTCGTTCGGATATCAACTTAACACCAGCTCGGGTATTACATACGATTTCAATCCCGAAAAGTTTACTTTAGATATTAGAGTCCCTATTGATGCATTTGAATTAAGCGTTTTTGCAAAAAAAGAGTCCATTAAACTAAAACCTGAAAACAATAACAAGGGTGCTTTTACCAATTATCAACTATATGCAACACAAACAAAAACTGACGATAGTTTTTCTGGTGTGTTAGATGTGACAGGATTTAATAAACTAGGGTCTTTAACGGCAGGAGCATTAGTTAATAAAGACTCTCGAGAAACTAACATAATAAGAACGTCAACTTATTATCAAAAAGATCTGCCTGATAAGATGCAGTCGTTTGTTGTGGGGGATACTGTAAATAGTGATGGAAACTGGAGTCGTTCGGCAAATTACTTTGGCGTTAGATGGTCGAGAAACTTTTCAACTCAACCTGGTTATATTTATACGCCAAATCCAATTATTTCTGGCTCTGCTGCGCTACCATCAGTTGTGGATGTGTATATTAATAACCAAAAAACATTTTCACAAAAGATAAATCCTGGCCCATTTGACATCACTCACCTCCCGGTGCCTGGAAATGGTGTAGGTCAAGTTAATTTAGTAGTGAAAGATATTTTAGGAAATGAACAAATAATTAGTAAAAATTTTTACCAATCGCCAATATTATTAGCTAAAGGGGAAAATGATTTTTCACTTGAGTCTGGTTTTTTAAGAAAAAATTATGGAACAAAAAGCAATGATTACCAAGATGGATTTGCTGCGGGAACCTATGTTCATGGTCTCACAAACTCTATTACCGCTCGTGGTCGTTTTGAATTACAGCCCGACAGACAAGCTGCGGGCGGTGATGTTGCTTTAACGTTAGGTAACTTTGCTATTGTTCAGGCATCTGTTGCCTCATCTAACGACGGGGTTAGAGGAACAGGTAATCAATATGGAGCAAATATTGAGAATATTGGCAAATTTTTAAAAACCAGTATAGGGGTTAAAAAATTTGATAAAGAATTTTCTCAATTTGCATCAAGCGCAGATGAGACTAAACCAAAAACTAGAACAAATGCATTTGTATCTTTTCCAATTCCAATTATTAATAACAGCGTTTCTTTAGGTTATATAAGTCAAACCAATTGGGATTCTGATCCATTTAAAAATGCTTACATAAGCACAGGTTTTGCATTGCCTTATGGAGCTAACCTTGGGATTTCTTACAATAAAAGATTAGACGCAGCAAATAATTGGGGAGCTTCTATAGTTTTTAGTTTACCGCTTGGGGACTACAATACAAGATTTGATCACACAATCGATCCTAGTGGAAAAATAACGGACAGTTACTCTGTATCAACAAATCTTCCTGCAGGACCAGGAATGGGTTGGAGCGTAGTTAATGAAGATCTTAAAAAGAATGTAAAAACTAATGTAACTTTAAATTCAAATACAGCTCAATACACAGGCTCAATTAATGTACAAGATGGAATAACTACAGGAAAACGTTTAGGAGTTAACGGAACACTTGGGGTGTTGGATAAAGAGGTTTTTGCATCAAGACAAGTCAATAATTCAAGTTTTGCAGTTGTAAAAACGGAAGGTTTAAAAGATATAAAAATTTATAGCCAAAACAACATGGTTGCAATTACAAATAAAAGTGGAACGGCAGCTTTTCCTATAAGGCCATATGAAAAAACAAAAATTGAAATAAAAGATAACGAAATACCACTTGAGGCTACTGTAGAAGTTTTAGAAATGAACCCGGTTGCTTATGCAAGAAGCGGCGTATTAGTAAAATTCCCAATTCAAATGTCAAAAAATGCCCTTGTCAGAATTCACTTGCCTAACGACAATCCTATCCCAGCAGGTGCAATGGTGAACATGACATCAAGTAAGGAAAATTATATCGTTGGCAGAAATGGGGAAGTTTATCTTACTAATTTAAGTCAAAAAAATCAGTTAACTGTAACTTGGTTAGAAAATAGATGCGAACTAATACTTGAAGTTGATATGACTCAACAACAAGAGCAAATCATTGGTCCTATAAAGTGCGTGCTGACAAATTAATTTAGTAAATTAGTTTTACCATCGGTGGATTTGCATGACTTGTATACTCTCCCGAAGTCATATTATTTTTATTTGTTAAAATAACCTCACCATACATAGGCTTAACATCCATACCACTGCCGTTTATATTTTTTACTGTTCCAGTAATCAAATTAGTTTCGTTCCATAAAGCCGTATAATTTGCTGAAGTGTACAAGTTGTAATACAGTAATCCTCCCTTTCCATTGCCTATGCTTAACTTGTTATTGGTTAAAGCTAAACTGTAGTTAATGTCTCCAGTCATATTTGAACAAACAATCGTAAGCTCACCAACAGTTTTTGCATTCGTATTTGATGCAAAATTATCATATTTGCCAAAATTTAATCTTCCCTCGGCTATTCGGCAAGTAGAGGCTAGTACATTAGATGTGGAAATTAACCATAATACAAAGATATATATAAATATTTTTTTAAAATAATTTGATTTCATAAGCCTTAATTTACAGTTCCACCTGTTGTTAATACGGAGCCTTGTGCTCCACTAGTTAAAGTTAATATACCGACACCACTTTTAACAAAGCTAAATCCTCCAAATAATCCTCCGTTAAAAGTCGAGCTGCTAGACTGATTTAAATTGAAAGTATTATTTGCATAACCAAAAATATTTGAAGTTAAGCCTACTGAGGATGTTAAAGAGCTAAATCCTTGGCTGATACCTTCTTCAAGCATTAACAATCTTGAAGCACCTGAAAAAGAAAGTGCTGAAGTTGTAGGAAGAGCGTTTGACACTCCAATAATTATTTCACCCCCAGCTAAAACTGTTCCTTGGGTATAAGTGCTTACATTGTCTAATTTTAAAACGCCAGCTCCTGATTTTGTAATCCAACCCTCCCCAGCAATAACTCCTGAATAATTACTAAAAGTTCTTTGATTAATTGTTATGCCTGCATCAAGTGATAAGTTAATATTTCCGCTGCCTGATAATGTTCCAAAAGTTTGATATGATCCTGCAACGTCCAAATTAGCTCCTGAAGCTATATGAAGCGCAATTGAATTTTGAATGGTATGTTGTCCTTGTCCCGAAAGTCCCAAACTCAATGTGCCCTGACTTACAGTTGTTGCACCTTGATAACTATTGCTTCCTGATAAAGTTAAAGTTCCAGTTCCAACTTTGGTAACTGATCCAGAGGTGTTGTCTTTAATTGTTCCAGCAAATGTTGCATCCCTTGCTTGATCGATAGTTAGAGTTGAATTTGGATATAACCAAGCTAAAGCTCCTGATTCACCTGATAATGTTCCAACATTTAATGATAAGCCATCTTGTAATAACAACAATCTAGAAGTTCCAGTTAATGATAAAGCAGTATTAGGAATTCCACCATTGACCATAATGATTAAATCTCCACCAGTAACTGCTGTTGCGCCAGTATAAGTGTTAGCTGATGTTAATCTTAATACTCCGTAACTTGATTTTGTAAATGAACCTGTTCCACTAATTACTCCTGCATAATCTCCATTTGTAAATTGATTTACTGTTAATGCTCCAGTTCCACTGCCGCTCTCTAAAGTAATATTACCTCCTGAAGCTCCTCCACCAGAGATTGATCCTATCGTATCAGTTTTTCCATTAACATCTAAAGCAACTCCGGATGTATTAGCTAGAACAACTTCACTTGAATCTGGCATTACGTTGTTTGCCCCAATTTTAATAATACCAGCATTAATTGTTGTTTTACCTGTGTAAGTGTTGGTACCAGACAATGTTAATGTTGATGATCCAGCTTTAGTTAAAGCCCCTTCACCAATAATAGTTCCAGAATAAGTAGCGTCAGCTGATTGTGTAACTGTTAAAATATTAGATGTATTTGCTAAATTTATTTGAGCACCCGTTACTCCATCTGCAGACAATGTTCCAATTTGTTGAGTAACATCACCAAATATAAATAATAATTTACTAGTTCCTGTAAATGTTAATGAAGTGTTAATAGGTAAAGCATTAGTAACTCCGGCTATAATTTCTCCACCTGTAATTGTAGTTCCACCACTATAAGTATTAGCTCGGTCTAACCATAAAGTTCCATAACTTGATTTCGTAAATGAACCCGCTCCACTAATAACTCCTCCATAAATTCCAAAAGTAAATTGATTTGCTGTTAAAGCGCCACTAGTGCCTAAAGTAATATTACCACCTGAAGATCCACCTCCAGATAACGATCCAATAGTGTCGGTCTTACCGTTAACATCTAAAATAGCTCCAGATGTATTTGCTATAACTACTTCACTTGTGTCTGGCATAACATTGTTGGCGCCTATTTTTAAAGTTCCGCCATTAATTGTTGTTTTGCCCAAATAAGAGTTAGAGCCATTCAATGTAACAACCGTTCCACTTGAACCAGACATAGTAAGTGTTGAACGGAACATATCACCTAAATCTGCATTAATAGTATGCGTGTCTCCAGATGCTGGATCTAATAAATAAGTTGTAGCAATTAAACCATTACCAGATGCGCTAACCGTAATTGATCCATTAGTTAATGTTAATTCATCAATAACCTCTACGCGGTCGTTTAATTGTAAAGTTCCACCATTAATAGTTACATCTCCAACGATAACTGTTCCTATTTCAGTAACTCCTGCTTTATCTAAAATCAAAGTTCCACCAAGAACTGTTGTCAAACCTGTGTAAGTATTTGTTCCTGTTAAAGTTACATTTCCAGCATCAGCCTTCCAAAACGCACCTGCTCCGTTACCGATAACTCCACTAACAACTGTATTTCCAGCTCCACCGATTACAAGAGGTTGTGAGCCGTTAGTAATATTTCCGCTTAATGTTAAAATATCTGCATAAGAGTTAATTCTAACTTCACTACCTGATGATGAAATATCAATTGTTCCTTGGTAAGTATTGTCACCGATGATATTTATTAAAGCTCCACCTGAACTAATTCCATCGCCGTTTAATGTTAATGCTTCGGCGCCAATTGTAATTTCACCCATTAATTCTAATGCAGCACCACTCTCAACTGTTATACCGCCAGCCGTTGTTCCAAAAGCTGAGGCATGACTTGCTCTTATTTTACCTGCAGAAATCGTTGTTGCGCCTGTGTAATTATTAGCACCAGATAAGAATAATGTACCAATTCCATCTTTAGTTAATGTGCCAGTGCTTGTATCAATTGGATCTGTAACTGAGATATCATCAGTTCCACCGAAAGTTATATTAAAAGTTCCAGTAATTGCATTTCCACTTGCAACATTTAAAGTTAACAATTCTGAGTCAGAGTTAATTCTTGAGTCAGAGGCTAAAGTAATAGCGCCCGCATAAGTATTATCACCGCTTATATTTCTTAAAGCTCCACCTGAACTAATTCCAGTACCATTTAATGTTAACGCTTCAGCGCCAATTGTAATTGCTCCTGATAATTGTAATGCGGCACCGTCTGCAACTGTTACCCCACCAGCAACTGTTCCAAGAGCTGTATTGTTTGCAGCTGTCACTACACCCGCAGAAATTGTCGTAAGACCTGTGTAAGTATTAGCACCAGATAAAGTTAATATACCTGATCCATCTTTAGTTAAAGTTCCAGAGCCTGTGCTAATAATTGTGCTAACTGTTGTGTTGCCACTTCCGC